>Ga0210044_10008805_pt1 | contig 12468 bp, 6 predicted proteins | sample CryGey13umfilter_2_FD_183959 | JGI IMG/M metagenome (GOLD analysis project Ga0210044, IMG submission 183959) | Groundwater microbial communities from aquifer in Utah, USA - Crystal Geyser 4/9/14 3 um filter (SPAdes) (version 2) | ecosystem: Environmental > Aquatic > Deep subsurface > Groundwater... | reverse complement strand
CCAGCGCTTCCAGCTCAGCGTCGCCGGAACCTTCCTTTTCGGCTGCCGTTGCCGCCTTGTTGGCTTCGATAAAATCCCCGATCGAGGTGACGCAGAGTTGCACCAGCACACCGCTCTGATCCATGAATGTCTTCATATGGGTGGCAAACAGTTCCGTGTCCTCATTGTAGTGCGCCGCTCCTCGCGGCGTCAGACTGAGATTATAGGTATAGCCGTTCTGTACCGTATCGGCATCGACGCTGGCCACCGACAGCATATGATCGAGCAACAGCACCGGATCGCCGTTGGCCTTGACGATGCCGGGGCAGGGCGTGATGCCGCTGGCAAACGAGCTGTTGGCCGTGCGCCCGTTTGGTGTCGCCCGGGTCAGCATGCCGAAGCCGGCATGATTGGTCATGCTCCAGTAACCGGTCAGATAGCGGCCGCCACGATGGGTGCGGTATTTGAAGAATACCTCCTGAATCATCTTCGTCAGCAGCCTGGTGTATTTGACCGCCAGCGCATTGTTGTAGATGCCATGATCCAACACGCCGGCACCATACTTGGGCGCCAGCCGGATCGCCTGGGTGATCTGCTGCAGGCGATCTGCCGTTAACGGGGCGGCATGTGCATCCCCCTGATCGCCGAACAGATGCCGAAGGCGATCACCGAGTTCCTCCAGCAGGTTGTGTTTTACCTCGCCGGACAACTTCGTAGCATCAAAGTTTGCATCGAGTACGGCGATCAGCTCATCCGTTGTCACCTTGCCGCCAAAGAGCAGGGCATCGATGGCACAGAAGGAGTCGATCACATCAGCCAGGCCGATGATCGCCACGCCGGATGAGTTGTATTTTGCACCACCGGAAGCGACATCGCGGAATTTGGCGTTCTGCTCGCCCGGTTTGTTGGTCGGGCCATCAAACAGTCCGGAGAGCAGGGGAGAGGGGCGCACCTTCTCCAGTGAACGACCGAGATAGTTGTTGAACTGCACACAGTGGCGCGCCATCTCGTCGAGCTGGAAGCGGAAACCATCAATAAACTGCTGCATTGATGTCATCTCGCGCAGTTGCGGTGAGGTGTAGGCGGTGGTGTCGTAAAACAGGTTCGGATCATGCTTGCCGATACCATCGCTGCGGTGTTTGCCGCCGAACATGGCCAGCTCCAGCACGGACGGCAGTACCAGCAGTGTTGAGCCGGTATGGCCGTAATGTTTGTGGTCGGCATTCTGCTCGATGCAGCCGATCGAGGCGTAATCGTGTGCATCGGCCAGTGCCTCATTGGTATCAACGCTGTCATGTCTGGCGTAATAAGCCGCCATGCTCCTGATGACCGGTACATCGCCGTGCAGTGCAGGTGTGGCGCGCGTGGTCAGATTGACCTGGCAGATGCGTTTCAGGTAGGGGTCGATTTCACCTTTGGCCAGCTCAGTACCGTCCGCAGCACGATGATGTACCTCCATGTGATAACGGGCATGCACATTGGGGTCACGGATCGACAGCAGTTCGGTGGCTTTGAGGATGATGTAGGTCATGTCATTGACCGCATCAACGGTTTCACCGTTCACCAGTCTGGTGCCGCCGACGGTCAGCGCCTGATTGGAGCCGCTGCCGGCGAACAGAACCTCTGCACTTTCGGGTGAAAGCGGCACATGATCGGAGCAGCGCAGGAAAAAGTGGCACATCAGCTCTACGGCCCGTTTGGTGCAGGCCGCTCTGGCCGTATCATCGGGCTGTTTTTTCCAGTCACTGAGGTAATAGTCATTCAGTGTCTGATCGAGTCTGCCTATGGAGAGGCCGAAATTGGTGTTCTCCTGCAGTAGCAGGTGATACATGATCCAGACCACGGTGAGAGCTTCGTGCAGCGTTGCGGCAGGTGCAGCCGGCACCTTGCGGCAGATGGCGGCAAGCTCTGCATTGCCGACCAAATCTGCAGCTTCAGCCAGATGCTGCACGTAGATCATCGCACCTTCATAAACTGTGATGACACTCTCTGCGAAGGCTGCTTTCTCCGGCGTATCAGTCTGGCCAGAGTCGATGTCCTGCCGGATCTGGGCGATCAGGCCGTTGAGGCCATACTTTAATACGCGACTGAAATCGGGTGTGGTGTGGGAGACGGCGGTGGCCTTGTCTGAGAGGTAGAAGGCAACCCGCTCAAACAGTTGCTGGCATTTCGGTGTCTGACCGGCGCTCTTTTTCAGCGGCGGATCGATGGATGGAGCTCCGTGGTACAGACCGCCATCAACCTCATCTCTGCCGTCGTCCGCATAGTCGGCGGTATCGTAGTCGCTGTAACGCGCGGCTTCCTGAACGGGGCGTCGCTCAAGCCAGTAGGGGAAGATCTCATCATTGAGTCGTCTGGCCACTTCCGGCTTGATGTTGAAGGGGTTCTGTGGTCGTTTCGAGATGGTCTCCAGCTCCGGCCAGATGCAGTAACCGCTCATATCCATATACATCACCGGGCCGACGAAACTGGTCGTGGTCTGCCCCGGCAACAGGTCGGTAGCGCGAACCAGTGCTCTCTTGTTGCTGAATACATGATGTAGTGCGCGAGCCCGGCGCGTGGTTGGCGGCAGTGCCTCATGTTCGGGGTGGCGCAGGAATTCGGTCAGCAGGCGTGGCAGCTCATCACAGACTTCCGGTATCCACTCCGGATCGAACAGCCGGTTACGCCATTTTTGAGCAATCGGGAAATCGCCGAGCCGGATATGGCTCAGTGCCAGATCGTTCAATGATTTGATTTTGTCGGGGGTCGTGTTGGCGATCGGGAAGGCCTGGATATTATCGGCTGCAGGCAGGTCCGCCGTACCTTTTTCCAGATCGATATGAATGCCGCCACGGCTCAAGCTTTCATTCGCCATTTTTATTCTCCTGCCCGTTTATTTCCATGTGTCCAGTCCGATGGCCAGCCGGTGGCACTGCCAAATGTCATCCATCAGCAGGAAGTAACCGAACAGCTGGTATTTGTATGCGGCCGGATCGACCGACGAGTGAAACGGCACATGCAGTGCGGTTGAATAGATCAGTTGTCCCAGATAAAGGCCGTCCGCGATTTCAACCACTTCATCGAGGCAGAAGCCGATCGGGGCAGGGCCGCCGATCATCGGAAAACGGTAGTGGAACTGGAATACCTTCTTCTTTGTCTCCCCGTTATTTATCGGCAGGATCGATTCGCGATCATCGACACCGAGAAAGATGTATCCCTGACGCGCGAACGGGGAGGGGCCTGCAGCCGAGGCTGCCTGTAGAGAGAGATCGGGGATGCGGTAGTTCATGTCCACGATACGCATCAGCGGATCGGCCGGAATGATACGTTTGTCCTGAATATTGTTGCCGTCCACCCAGTGCGCCGCAGCCTCCTGTTCCCAGAAAGCCCTGTCCTCATCCGACATACCGTGATCCCAGGAGCCGCTCTTCAGATGTTCGGCATAAATGCCGCCTTTAGACCGGTTGTGTTTTCTATTTTTCTCCACCAGTGCGTAGTGCGGTGCACTGGCCAGATGGGTTTTCAGCTCTCGTATGCGCTCAGGGTATCGCGCCGCAAGATCGTCACTCTCATCGAGAAACATGCTCAGCTTGCGGCCGGAAATCCGCTCATAGGATTTGCCGGCCCAGGGGAAAATATATTTGCCGATATTGTGCCACATCAGGTTCAGTACATTGGGCGGCGCATGTTCATCAAGCAGGTCGGAAAGCGTGCCGGGGAAGAGCGCGTGATCATCCGGTTGCTCCTGTTGATCGGGGCAGAATGTTTCACCGAAACCGCAGTGCAGGTTGAGCGTGGCGCCGTGGTAGTAGTCAAAACCGGTAGTTTGTACGCTCTCTCCGTACCAGTCGTTCGTTTCGCGACTGTCGATGCGGATATTGTATCCACGCCTTCCATGTCCCTGAAAGAGTCCGTTCTCCACCGTAGGCGCAACACCGGCGCGGAACAGCCGGTTCAACTTTTCGAAGTGTTTCAGCTCATCTTCGGGATTGCTCTGGGCAGAAATCTCGCTGCTGATGCGCTGCAGCATCTGAAGTACCGATTCACCGCCGTTCAGCATGCCGCCCACATCATGGTCTTTATCGCCTTTCGGTGACGGTTCAGTGATCATGGTGGTGAATTTTTGCTTCACTGCTTCATCCTGCTGCCAGCCCTTTACCCAGTCACTGATATGCCCCCAGCGGCTGCTCCCCGAGTCAGGAGTTGCGATGGTGTCTGCTCCGGAAGCCTGGTCGTATCCGAGTTCAGTGTAACCGACTTCACCTGGTCGTGGCCGTAACTGCGGAAAGACGTTATCGGCATAGAATAATTCGGCGTAATCCGGATCCACCATCAGGAAGAAACCGTTGTTCTGGTAACCGTAGGGATTGTCGTTGCCGGGCAGATCAATGGGCAGGATACGTTCGATCTCATCGAGTAGCGAGTGGTGGGGATAGGCATCCCCGATGGATACAGTTTGTCCACCTGGCAGCGTAAAGGTGCCGAGACTGTAGTGGCGGGTGGCATAGATCAGTTGCCCCAGATAAATGCCTTCACCAATACGTACCAGTTCATCGACCAGACGTGTCATCGGGAAGGCAGGGCCGAGAGCGGGCCAGCGGTAGTTGAGCTGGTAGACTGCTTTGCCGTTCATCTCCGGCACCACCGAGTTACCCGGATTACAGAGGAAATAACCACCGGTTTTGCTATAGGGAATGGCCTTCTCTTTTTTCAGGTTCTGCACCAGCAGGTCACCGTCGAACCCCTCTGTTTCAGGGCTCATCGGGCGATCTTTCAGGCTCCATAATTTACTTAGCGCCGGCAGTCCGATGGCCTGGAACAGGTCAGGGGAGGGTGGCTGGCGGAAAAAGTTGCGACCGATACGTGTGTTCTGCTTATCATAAACAGCCATCATGACTGCATCGTTGCCGGTTTTCTCAGCCACGGTTTCACGCGAGACAGGCTCAAAGGTTTTGCCCATCCAGAGCCCGGTGTCGGCGAAGGAGGCATTCCAGGCTGTGGCCATCCACTCAATGCCGGCAATGACGCTGCGCTCTGATCCGGCCAGTTGGGTCGAATCACTGAAATAATCGCTGTCGCGAATCGAAACAGGTATGCCGATCATCGGCCCGTTGATTACTTCCGACGTGCCGCATTTGAACAGTGTTTCCAGCTTTTTATTGATTTCGGGCCACTGTTTTCGCTGTCCGTTATCCGCCAGCATACGCTGATAGCGGGCCAGTGTGGTAAACAGGTTGCCGTCACAGTCATTTTTCAGGATGTCACTTAAAGTATTTGCCAGAATTCGGGCTTCAGCAGTTGATCCGGCTGGAAAATTGTCACTGTCTAGAAAGACTGTCATGGATATCCTCCCCACTTCCCGTCTGTCTTTTTTGTATAGCACAGTTCTGAGGCTTGTGCAAAAAAAAGGGCACAAGGGCAGATGAATCAATTGAACCTGCAGCTGACAACCGATTGTGAAAAGGAAAGGAGTCACTCTCCGGCTGGTAATGTGCCGGTAAACGTCTGCTTGAATTATCCAGAGAAGAGCTTGCTCCATTTATAATGCTTGCAGTAGACGGGGATAAAAAGCAGCTGTGGGAGACTATCAACGGACATAATATAAGAAATGTCACCTTGCTCCTTTTCCCGATAGCTTCGGCACGCTAGGGTTGGCGCTACTGACGGGTGAGTCCCCAACTTGCCCGTTTTCTGTGTCTGGAACCGGATCATCCGTTCAAGGAGTGAGAAAAGCGCATGCCACGTCGTAGTGATATTCAATCGATCATGATTTTAGGAGCAGGGCCCATTGTTATCGGTCAGGCCTGCGAGTTTGATTACTCAGGAGTTCAGGCCTGTAAGGCGCTGAAAGAAGAGGGGTTCCGGGTGATTCTGGTGAACTCCAATCCGGCCACCATTATGACTGACCCGGAGTTTGCCGATGCGACCTACATCGAGCCGGTCACCTGGGAAGTTGTTGCCAAAATTATTGAAAAGGAACGTCCTGACGCCATTCTGCCGACCATGGGCGGCCAGACTGCGCTTAACTGCGCGCTGTCGCTGAACAAACACGGTATTCTGGAAAAGTTTAATGTGCAGTTGATCGGCGCTCAGCCTGATGCGATTGACAAGGCCGAAGATCGTGAACGTTTCAAACATGCCATGGATCATATCGGTCTGGAGATGGCGCGCGGTGGTTTTGCCCACTCCATGCAGGATGCGCGGGATCTGGCTGTAGAGATTGGTTATCCGATCATTATCCGTCCATCCTTCACTCTCGGCGGTTCCGGCGGCGGTATCGCCTATAATCCGGAAGAGTTTGAACAGATCGCGGCCTCCGGCCTTGATGCGTCACCGACTGATGAGATACTGATAGAAGAGTCAATTATCGGCTGGAAAGAGTATGAGATGGAAGTGATGCGCGATCATGCGGATAACTGCGTCATCATCTGCTCGATTGAAAACTTTGATGCCATGGGCGTGCATACCGGTGACTCGATCACTGTGGCTCCGGCTCAGACCCTGACGGATAAAGAGTATCAGCGTATGCGCGATGCCTCGATTGCCATTCTGCGCGAGATCGGTGTGGAAACGGGCGGCTCGAATGTACAGTTTGCTGTTAATCCTGCAGATGGTCGCCTGATTGTGATTGAAATGAATCCGCGTGTGTCGCGCTCCTCGGCTCTGGCCTCAAAAGCTACAGGATTCCCGATTGCCAAAATCGCGGCCAAGCTTGCCGTGGGTTACACCCTTGACGAGATCCGTAACGACATTACAGGCGAAACATGGGCGGCCTTTGAGCCGACAATCGATTATGTGGTGACCAAGTTGCCGCGTTTTGCCTTTGAAAAGTTCCCGGGTGCGGATGTGCGCCTGACCACGCAGATGAAATCGGTGGGTGAGGTGATGGCGATCGGCCGTTCCTTCAACGAAAGCCTCGGTAAAGCCATGCGCGGTCTTGAAACCGGCTCCTGCGGTTTTGACAAGTCGATTCCGGATGATGTTGAAGAAGAGCGTTTTCTGCAGGAAAAGCTGGCTGTACCGGGCGCTGATCGTTTGTGGTGGGTCGGTGAGGCACTGCGTGCAGGCTGGTCTGAAGAGCGCGTATGTGAAGTCACCCGCATTGACCCGTGGTTTATCCGTGAAATCGCCCTCGTGATCAGGCTCGAAGACACGCTGTGTGGGCGTGATGTGACATCACTGACAAAAGTGGAGTGGCTGGAAGCCAAACGCGAAGGACTGTCGGACCTGCGTCTGGCGCAACTGCTGGTCACGGATGAGACGGCCGTGCGTAAGGCGCGCAAGGCTGCCGGTGTGAATCCGGTATTCAAACGCGTGGATACCTGTGCGGCCGAGTTTGAGGCGCATACCCCGTATCTCTACTCCACCTATGAAGATGAGTGCGAGGCCCGCCCGACCGATGCGAAGAAAATTATGGTGCTCGGTGGCGGCCCTAACCGTATCGGACAGGGTATCGAGTTTGATTACTGCTGTGTGCATGCCGCTTTCGCCCTCTCTGACGATGGTTATGAAACCATCATGGTTAACTGCAATCCGGAAACTGTTTCCACGGATTACGACACCTCGGATCGCCTCTATTTTGAGCCGCTGACCTTTGAAGATGTGATGGCCATTGTTGATGTTGAAAAGCCGTACGGCGTGATTGTGCAGTTCGGCGGCCAGACACCGTTGAAGCTGGCCGAGTCGCTGGAGGCTGCCGGTGTACCGATTATCGGCACCAGCCCTGACATGATCGATCTGGCAGAAGATCGTGAGCGTTTCCAGAAACTGCTGCACAAACTGAAACTGAAACAGCCTGAAAACGGAACAGCGCGCTCCACTGAAGAGGCGGTGCTGGTTGCCAATGAAATCGGTTACCCGGTGGTGGTGCGTCCTTCCTATGTGCTCGGTGGTCGTGCCATGCAGATCGTCCACAACGAGAAGGGACTGCTGCGTTATATGAAAGAGGCTGTGCAGGCATCACCGGATCATCCGGTACTGCTTGATCGTTTCCTTAATCAGGCGATTGAGCTTGATGTCGATGCGCTTGCCGATGGCAATCGTGTCGTGATCGGCGGCATTATGGAGCATATTGAAGAGGCCGGAGTCCACTCAGGTGATTCGGCCTGCTGTATGCCGCCGCACTCGATCTCTGATGACATAATTGCTGAAGTGACCCGCCAGACGGAAGCGCTCGGTCTTGCCCTGCATGTGAAAGGACTGCTGAATATCCAGTTCGCTATTCAGGGTGAAACGATTTATGTGCTGGAAGTGAATCCGCGTGCCTCACGTACGGTGCCGTTTGTCTCCAAGGCAACAGGCAAGCCGCTGGCCAAGATTGCAGCGCGTATCATGGCCGGACAGTCGCTTGATGCGCAGGGCATATATGAAATCCCTCAGCCGAAAACATTCCGGGCTGTGAAAGAGGCGGTTTTCCCGTTTGTGAAATTCCGCGGTGTTGATCCGTTGCTCAGTCCTGAAATGAAATCCACGGGTGAAGTGATGGGCATTGCAGCCTGCTTTACAGCCGCGTTTTCCAAGGCACAGCTCGGAGCCGGTGTTCGTTTGCCTGAATCAGGCCGCGTGTTTATATCGGTGCGCGAAGCAGACAAGGCTATTGCTGTCGAAACCGGACGCGTGTTGAAGGAGGCCGGGTTTACACTGCTGGCAACCAGTGGCACGTTTAAGGCGCTGGCTGAGGCAGGCATCGTCTCTGAGAAAGTTGCCAAAGTCACAGACGGTGTGCGTCCGCATATTGTGGACCGTTTGCTCAACGATGAAGTGAAGCTGATTATCAACACCACGGAAGGCGAACAGACGATCAGTGATTCCAAGTCCATTCGTCAGGCAGCACTGGAGCGCGGCATAGCCTACTTCACCACCATGGCCGGTGGCCTTGCTGCGGCCCAGGCCATAGCCGGGCACTCGGATGTTACTGCTGTGAAAAGTATTCAGGAATATCATAAGCAGTAAGTGCTAAAGTATTAGAAAGGCAGGATAATTGATGTCTTGTGTCTTGCCTGTTTTGACTGTTTTAAACCAAGGAGTAAAAATGGAACGTGTTCCGATGACAAAGCAGGGTGCAGAGGAATTGCGCAAAATGCTTGCCTATCTGAAAGGAGAAAAGCGCCACCAGATCGTTGCTACGATCGAAGAGGCGCGTGCGCATGGCGATCTTTCAGAGAATGCCGAATACCATTCCGCCAAGGAAGAGCAGGGCATGAATGAGGCGCGTGTGGCTGATATGGAAGACAGGCTTGCGCGTGCGCATGTGATTGACCCGGCCACGATTACTGCGGAAAGAATTGTTTTCGGTGCAACGGTTGAACTGATTGATATGAATGAGGGAACCGAAACGACCTACCAGATTGTCGGGGTTGATGAAGCCAGCATTGAACAGGGCAAGGTTTCCATCACCTCTCCGATAGCCCGTGCACTGATCGGCAAGGAAGAGGGCGATGTGGCTGTTGTTCAGGCACCCGGTGGTGAGCGTGAGTTTGAAATTCAATCGATTAAATATGTTTGATGCGGCTGCGGGAGTTCTGTTAAAGTGAAGGTGGATTGTATTCGCGTAGGCGCGGTGCGTTTGTCACTGGCGCTGATGCTGGGGCTGTTGGTGGTGCCGGGTTATGTTGTCGCACCTGTGCTGTTTGCCAAGGCGGGAAGTCTGGCACTGGCCGGTTCGCTGGCCGGATCGATCTTTCATATGGCGAATCTGGGATTGATCTTCCTGGCCGCTGCCGTGATGGTGTTCTGGCTGAGAATGCAGAAAAGTGGTGCCGGGATCGGCCGTTTACGCTGGATTTTACTGCTCTTGCTCACAGCACTGGTTATCGGTAACGAATATGCTGTTTCTCCGATTCTGGCCGATCTGAAGGCCCAGCTCGGGCCGATGGATCAGGTGGCGGATGATGATCCGCAGCGCAAACTGTTCGGCATGTGGCATGGTGTCAGCGCTGTGATTCACCTGCTGTCAGCCATTGCTGCTGCGACACTCGTGGCACTGGGAGCAAGGGCTCCCTCGACTAAGGATTCATGCACGTCATAAAAGTATGGCTGGACAAGCGCATGGCAGACACCGAACTGGTGATGCTGATGGGTTCACTGCTGGTTATTTTTATACTTCTGCTGTTGCTGGGAGCCATTCTTGCTCCTGTACTGCTGGCCATCGCACTGGCTTATGTATTCGACGGTATCATCAATTTGCTGGGGCGCTGCAGGTGTCCGCGCATGCTGGCTATTGCCGTGACCGGTGGTGGTGCAATGCTGGTGTTGCTGGTAACGCTGCTGGCTATTCTGCCTCTGCTGACCGTGCAGGTCGGGCGTCTGGTTTCGCGGGCACCGCAATATGTGCAGTCAACCCGGGAGATGCTGCAGCAACTGCAGGCCAACTACGCCGATTGGATTAATCCGGCTTATGTTCAGAAAATTTCCGAAGCTGTTGCGGCACAGTTGCAGGAGTGGGGTGGTACACTGCTCTCATTCTCTATCGCATCCATTCCCGGCATGATCACGTTGCTGGTCTATGCGGTACTGGTGCCGGTGATGGTCTTCTTTTTCCTTAAGGATAAAGAGAAAATCATCGCATGGGGACAGCAGTTTTTACCCACGGAACGTTCTTTGCTGCAACGTGTATGGGTGGAGCTGGATATCCAGATCGGCAACTATATTCGCGGCAAGTTCTGGGAAGCGTTTATTGTCGGTATCACCATGTGGCTGGTTTTCTGGTGGATGGGTCATGAATATGCGTTGCTGCTGGGTGTACTGACCGGCATATCCGTGTGGATTCCGTTCGTCGGTGCGGCTGTCGTGACCATACCGGTTATTCTGCTCTCCTTTTTCCAGTGGGGCTGGACAGAAACCATGGCATATAGCGTGCTGGCCTATGGTATAGTGCAGGCGGTTGATGCGAATGTGATCGTGCCGTGGCTGTTTTCTGAAATTGTAAACCTGCATCCGGTAGCCATTATCGTCGCCATTCTGATGTTTGGGGCACTTTGGGGTATCATCGGCGTGATTATCGCCATTCCGATGGCGGCACTGGTAAAAAGCGTGGTTTCTATTGTACTTGAACGGCGTCAGGCTTCAGTAAGCAATTGACAGCAGCAGGGCGCCTTTTAGGGTGCAGCAGCTTTAGATATTGCTTTTATAAACATGGTTGGGCCGATGTTCATTGATGTTATGCGGGGAAAATTGAATGACTGATAAAATTGCAGAGAAGACTCCGGTGAAAGATGAGAAGCCATCTGCTTTTGAAGCAGAAATGGAAGAGTTGAAGCGTGAGATGCGTTCTGCCCAATGGGCCGAATGGGTACAGAAAAACCAGAAGAGCATGATCGTCGCTGTCGGGTTCCTGCTTGTCGCACTGATGGCCGGCGGCCTGTGGATTGAAAATCGTAAAGCACAGGCTGAAACGGCTGCGAACCTGTATCAACAGGCCGTTGCTGCAACAGACAGCGTACAAAAGCAGGCACTGATGGAAGGTGTCATCAAGGATTTTGGGTCCGGTGCTTATGGTGCGCTGGCCCTGTTGCAACTGTCCAACCTGGACAATGCCAACCGTGAGACGCATTTGAATGCGTTGATTGCTCATCCTGCAGCCATGCCTGAGTGGGTATGGCAGGCAAGACTTGATCTGGCAGCGCTGAAGATTGAGCAGGGTGACAAGGCTGCAGCGATGCAGCAGCTGGAAGGGCAGTTTGGCAACCAGTACCAGCAGTTGCGCCATTATCTGATGGCCGAGGCATCTGCAGATGAGGCGGAGAAAGTAAAACATTTGCAGCAGTCACTTGATGCGCCATCGATTGATGACAACCTGAAGCAAAAGATTGAGTCACTGTTGGCCGGGCAAGCCTCCTGATGGCAAAACCGATGCGTTGGAAACAGACAGCTGCGATTGCATTGTGCTCACTTTCACTGAGCGCCTGTTCAACCGTCTCCTCATGGTTCGGGAGCGATGATGAACATCCTGTAAAACATGTGGCTGCTCCAGTCAAACCGCTGTTTGTTGAAGCTCAGGCCGGCGGCATGGATACCGTGTGGCGGGTTGATCTGGATCAACGCGTGGCAGCTTCCCTGCCGGGTTTCAGTCAGCCGGTGGTCTATCAGGCAAATGGCGGCGAGAAGATTGTTGCCGGTGCCCAGGATAAACGGGTCAGGGTTTACAGTGTTGACGGCTCCGAGCTGAAACGTATTGCTCTGGGTGCCGCCTGTGAATCGGGGGCATTGCAGTTAACCAACGCTCTGATTGTCGTTGGCGATGTCGAAGGCGGCCTCTACGGGCTTGATATAGAGAAGGGCGAAGTGAGCTGGAAAGTTGAACTCCCTTCCTCATTCACAGGCACGCCGGTCGCTATTGATGGCGACTTTATTGTTCAGACAGTAAACAATCAGGTCTACCGTTTTACTGCCAGGGGAGAAAAGCTGTGGAGCTTCTCCGGATCAAAAGGTGGGCTGGGTATGCACTTGAACCCGTCGCCGGTGGTGCATCAAAACCGTGTCTATGCTGCGATGAATAACGGTGAAGTG
>Ga0210044_10008804_pt1 | contig 12469 bp, 8 predicted proteins | sample CryGey13umfilter_2_FD_183959 | JGI IMG/M metagenome (GOLD analysis project Ga0210044, IMG submission 183959) | Groundwater microbial communities from aquifer in Utah, USA - Crystal Geyser 4/9/14 3 um filter (SPAdes) (version 2) | ecosystem: Environmental > Aquatic > Deep subsurface > Groundwater... | reverse complement strand
TCGGATAAAATCGAAGCTTTGGAAAGTATTCATCCCCAAGACCAGCATTTTGCCTCAATTTAAAAGTTGTTGATAAGAAGAAAATCGTATTTCTTACTTTTCTTCCCCGTCTTTTTCCAAAACTGCGGCGGCGGCAACGGAATCACCTTTGTTGGCAAATCGCATTAAGATTACTCCTTGTGTGGCCCGGCCCAATTGGGGAATATTTTTAAGAGGCAGTTTAATAACCTGACCGGCGCTGGAAGTGATGATGACCTGGTCAAATTTTTCGGTTACCATTTCCGCGCAAGCCAAATCTCCGGTTTTGGTACCAACCACCGAACATTTCACTCCCTTACCTGCCCTTTTTTGGACGGGAAAGAGGCGAATAGGTGTTCTTTTCCCCAAACCATGTTCGGAAATGGTGAGAATATCTCTGAAGAATTTCTTTCTTTTGTCTTTTAGCATTTTCTCTTTTCCGGGGAAAACCTCCATCCCGATAACCACGTCTCCCGACTCCAGTTTGATGCCCGTGACACCAGTGGTCGCCCTGCCCATGTGTCTGACGTTTAATTCAGGAAATCTTATCGATTTGCCCTTTTTGGTCAAAAGCATAATGTGATCTTCCCCTGTTGTTGGATGGACCGAAACAAGGCTATCTTTATCCTGAAGCCTAATGGCAATTAATCCTGATGCTCTTAAGTTTTTAAATTCGGAAAGCTTGGTTTTTTTAATTATTCCTTTAGATGTTGCCATAATCAAATGTTTGGCCCCGCTTTGGCCTTCGAGGGGAAGAATAGAACAGATTTCTTCATCCTGATCAAGGTTCAGAAAATTAACCAAAGCCTGACCTTTAGCTTGACGTGAGCTTTCAGGTATTTCCCAGGCTTTGGTCCCAAAAACTTTGCCTTTGGTGGTAAAGAATAAAATTGTGTCGTGGGTGGTTGCCGAAACCAAATGTGAAATTTCATCTTCTTCTTTGGTCGCCATACCAATGACTCCCTTACCCCCTCTCCTTTGGGCCCGGTAGGATGTTGCCGAGAGTCTTTTGATGTAACCTGTTTTGGTGACGGTAATTAACGTTTCTTCCTTGGCCACCAAATCCTCTTCCGAAAATTCCCCGATTTTACTTTTATAGATTTTGGTTTTCCTGGCGTCCCCGAATTTTTCCTTCAGTTCCATGACTTCTTTAACAATAATGTTTAGGACCTCTTTGGGATTTTTAAGGATGGCGGTTAACCGGTCAATTAATTTTTTCATTTCCTCGTATTCTTTTTCGATTTTTTCTCTTTCCAGTGCAGCCAGGCGCCTTAGCTGCATATCCAAAATCGCGGTGGCCTGAATATCGCTTAGGCCGAATTTCCTGATTAAATTGGTTTTGGCGTCCTCCTGGGTTTTTGAGGCCCTGATTGTCTTAATGACGGCGTCAAGGTTATCGAGAGCTATTTTCAGGCCTTCCAAAATATGGGCTCTTTTCTTGGCTTCGGTGAGTTCAAAGATTGTCCTTCGGATAATGACTTTCTGCCGGTGTTTAATATATTCGACCAGAATTTGTTTTAAATTAAGGGTGTGGGGGGTGCCGTCGACTAAGGCAACGATATTGGCCGGAAAAGTTGACCGCAGCCGCGTGTGTTTAAAGATATTGTTTAAAACCGCCTTGGGCTTGGCGTCGCGTTTAAGGTCGACAACAACTCTCATCCCCTCTTTGTCCGATTCGTCCCGAAGATCGGCAATTCCCACCAGTTTCTTCTCATGAACCAAATCCGCAATTTTGGCCACTAGTTCGGCTTTATTGACCTGATACGGAATTTCGGAAATGACGATTTGCTGTCTGCCTTTTTTACCTTCCGTAATTTCGGCAACCCCCCTGACAACTATTTTCCCTCGTCCCGTTGCATACACTTCCTTAATCGAATTTGCGTCATAAATGGCGGCGCCGGTTGGGAAATCGGGGCCCGGAATGATTGTTGTCAGTTCATCGAGAGTGATATCGCTTTCAAAAGAAACCTCCGTGGGGTTAACTTCTTTTTCGGTTAATTCTTTTACTTCGCCGGAAGCCACAAGATTTATCTTGTGGATTACAAAGTCTGTTTGTTCTTCTTGTTTCTCTTTTTCTAAAATTACTTTCCCTTTGGCAATCATGGCGATGGCCGCATCAACTACTTCTTTTAGGTTGTGAGGGGGGATTTTGGTTGCCATTCCGACCGCAATTCCTTCAGAACCCATGAGAAGAAGATTGGGTAAAAGCGCAGGGAGATAAGCCGGTTCTTTTAGGGTTGCGTCAAAATTGTCTATAAAATCAACCGTTTCTTTTTCAATATCCGACAGAATAAAATCCGATATTTTGGCCAATTTAGCCTCTGTATAACGGAGTGCTGCTGCCGGATCGCCATCGACTGATCCAAAATTTCCTTGACCATGAATCAAAGGATATCTCATTGAAAAATTTTGGGCCATTCTGACCATGGCGTCATATACTGCCATGTCCCCATGCGGATGAAATTTACCAAGTACTTCTCCAACTACTTTTGCAGACTTTACAGTTGACGAAGACGAGTAATGAAGCCCCATTAAATGCATGGCGTAAAGAATTCTTCTGTGAACCGGCTTTAAGCCGTCCCTGACATCCGGAAGAGCGCGGGCAACAATAACACTCATTGCATAATCAAGGTATGATTTTGAAAGTTCGGAAGTTATTTCGGTAGGCCTTATTTTTCCAATATCCATATTAATTAGCGTATAGCGAATAGCTGATAGCGTATAGTTTAAGACAAAACACAAGGCTATTTAGCCTCAGATAAGTATATAGCTTGCAGCATGGCTTGACAAGAAGAAGAATGTTGTCCACCCGCGAGGTGGTACGTTCAATTACCTACCGATAAATTGGATTACAAATGGGGCGATAAGAAGGGCGACGATTTGAACAATCTTCATCATCGGGTTTAAGGCCGGGCCCGAAGTATCTTTTAAAGGGTCCCCCACGGTATCCCCCACCACGGCGGCTTTATGAGTGTCACTTCCTTTTCCGCCCATGTTTCCGTCCTCAATATATTTCTTGGCGTTGTCCCAGGCGCCGCCGGTATTGCACATATAGAAAGCAAGCATAAGACCCACCGCGATAACTCCTCCCAAAAATCCCCCTAAAGCTTCTGCTCCTAATAAACTTACTATGACAGGCATTAAAACAACAATTGCTGCAGGAACTACCAATTCTTTTTGAGCGGCAATGGTTACAATTGTAATTGCTTTTGAATAATCAGGAAGAGCTTTTCCTTCCATAATTCCTTTTATTTCCCTGAATTGGCGCCTTACCTCTTCAACTACCTGAAAAGCTGCACGGCCCACTGAACCTATTAGCCTTGAAGAAAAAAGAAAAGGAAGAGCCCCGCCTAAAAGAAGTCCTATGAATACTTTTGGAACTGCAATGTCAATTGTTGTAAGTCCGGTCGCTTCAAAATAAGTTGTAAAAAGGGATGAGGCGGCTACGGCAGCTGAACCGACCGCAAATCCTTTGGTTAAGGCTTTGGTGGTATTTCCAACTGCATCCAAATCTCCGGTTACTTTAGGCGCTTTTCCTCCCAACTTGGCCATTTCAACCATGCCTTGAGCATTATCGGAAATCGGTCCGAAGGTGTCGAGGGACATGATAATTCCGGTTGTGGCCAGCATGCCCATCCCTGCAAGGCTAATTCCATAAAAACCTAAAAATAAATAGCCTACAAAAATAGTCGCGGCAATAATTAGGACCGAGAAGAAGGTTGATTCCATGCCAATCGATAACCCGGAAATAAGATTGGTTCCGGCTCCGGTTTGGGAAGCTTTGGCAATTGCCACAACCGGTTTTTCTCCGGGACCGGTGTAGTACTTGGTAATAAATAGAAGGGCAAGCATGGAGATAATTCCGGTAACTGCTGCATATCCTGCCCGGGGTTCATGAAGCAAAAATACTGCAAGTGCCATGAAAATTATAGCTGCGGCAACAGCTGAAACGATGAAGCCTCTGATTAATGGATTTAATGGGTTTTCTCTTTCCGATTTTGCCTTAACAAAAAAAGTTCCCAGAATAGAAGTTAAAATTGCTCCGCTTCTTGCCAAAAGAGGGAAAACAACGCCCTTAAGGCCAAAAAGTTGGCCCCCCAAAATCATGGCGGCGACAATTGTCAGGGCATATGATTCAAAAACATCGGCGGCCATACCGGCGCAATCGCCCACGTTATCGCCGACATTATCGGCGATGGTGGCCGGGTTTCTGGGGTCATCTTCAGGAATTCCCTTTTCGACTTTGCCTACAAGGTCGGCTCCGACGTCAGCCGCCTTGGTAAAGATTCCTCCTCCGACTCTCATGAAAAGTGCCAGAAGTGCCGCACCAAAGCCATAGCCAATCAAAACACCGGTTGCATTTTTGGCAACAGCATCTGCCCCTAAATTAATAAATGTAAAATACGACCACATATAAATAATAGAAACTCCTAAAAGTCCAAGACCTACAACCAACATTCCGTTAACGGTTCCCGCGCCAAACGAAGATTTTAAAGCCGGAGCCAAGCCTTTGATTGCGTTATTTGCGGTTCTGACATTGGCCCGTACCGCAATCCACATTCCGAAGTAACCAATAAGTGCACTGAAAATTGCTCCCATCAAAAACGTAACAGCAATTCCTTTTCCTAATGTAAAGAAGATAATAACTGCCAAAACCGCCATGATCGGAAAGACAACGCTAAACTGTTTTTTAAGGTAGCTCATTGCCCCTTCCCTTACGGCGCGACCTATTTGCTGAAGTTTTTCGCTTCCTTCCGAATCCTTAAGAACGCTTTTAGTCAGATAAATTCCATATCCGAGGGCAAAAAGCGCAATTATGGGAGCTGCAAAAAGCGCAATTAGCTGTATGTCCATGCGAGAATTTTAGAATAGCCTTTTTATATTTTCAATAGGTAATTAAAAGTCAACCCGGCGGGTTGACTTTTGCTACAATGAATTATGACGTCATTTAGGAAAATCCCGCTTATTACAAACGAGATTTATCATATTTTTAACCGTGGAATAGACGGCAGAATAACTTTTTCCAGTCAAAAAGAATTTATAAGGGCATATCAAGTAATGAAATATTATAGATTTTCTTCTCCACCCGTTAATTTTTCAAAATTCATATATACAGGAGCCGAAGGTATTAAGAAATATAACGAAGCTTCTTGGGGAGAAAAATTAGTCTCAATTATGTGCTACTGCCTTATGCCCAATCATTTTCACTTTCTTTTGCGCCAAGAAACAGACGGAGGAATTTCTAAATTTTTAAGTCAGTTTCTTAATAGCTATACACGTTATTTTAATACCAAAAATGAAAGGGTTGGACCGCTATTTTTGGAGGATTTTAAAAATGTACTTGTTGAAAGTGAAGAGCAGTTTTTACATCTTTCCCGATATATTCATCTCAATCCTTTTTCATCATCAGTTGTTTCCAGTTTAGAGAATTTATACACATATGAGTGGTCTTCATTGAGTGAATATATTGGAGGAAGCGAAGACTATATTTGTGATAAAGAAATGATAATGAATTATTTTAAAACAAAAGAAAGTTATAAAAAATTTGTTTCCGATCGGGCCGATTATCAGCGTGAACTTAAACAAATTGAAAATTTGCTAATCGACTAAAGGTCTAAAAGTCAACCCGCCGGGTTGACTCGAAAAGAAGCCTGCTTATATATCCAGAGTTGCTAATTTGGCATTGGTTTGAATAAATTTCTTTCTTGGAGGAACTTCTTCTCCCATAAGTACCGTAAACATTTTATCTGTATTCTCCGTGCTTTCTATTGTTACCTGTTTTAAGGTTCTGGTTTCCGGATCCATAGTAGTCTCCCAAAGCTGTAAAGGGTTCATTTCTCCAAGACCCTTGTATCTTTGTATCGTTGATTTAATACCTGTCTTTTCTTTCAGTATTTTCTCTTTATCTTCATCATTATAAGCGTAGACAATATCTTTTCCTGTTTGTATTTTATAAAGGGGGGGGATAGCAATGTAAAGATATCCCTTATTAATTATTTCCGGCATGTGTCTGAAGAAAAAAGTCAGAAGGAGAGTTTTAATATGGTCTCCGTCAACATCGGCATCCGTCATGATGATGATCCTGTGGTATCTGATCTTGTCATAATTTAGAGACTCCCCTATTCCTCCCCCCAAAGCAATAATCAGATCCCGAATTTCTTCAAACTTTACAATTTTATCCAGATGAGCCCGTTCAGTATTCAATATTTTTCCTCCTAAGGGTAAAATGGCCTGAAAACGCCTGTCTCTTCCCTGCTTTGATGACCCGGCAGCGGAGTCCCCCTCGACTATGTACAGTTCCGAGATAGCAGCATCGTTTGATTGACAATCCGCAAGTTTTCCGGGAAGTGTGGCTCCTTCCAAAGCCCCTTTTCTTAAGACGGCGTCTTTTGCGGCACGCGCCGCCAGTCTTGCTTTGGCGGCTAGGGTTACTTTTTCAATTATTTTTCTGGCATCGGCGGGATGTTCTTCGAAGTAAGTATCTAAGCCTTCTTTTACGGTTTGGGCAGTAAATGTCTGGACTTCGGGATTATTAAGTTTTGCTTTTGTTTGGGACTCGAATTGAAGTCTGTCCGAAAGCATTTTAATATAGACGACGGCAGTTAGACCTTCCCTCATGTCTTCCCCGACAAGAAGATTTTCATCGGCGTTTCCGTTAGCGTTTAATTTTTTGGCGTAATCGCTGATTGCCCGGGTTAAGGCAATTTTAAAACCCGTGATATGAGTTCCTCCATCTATCGTGTTTATGCCGTTGACATAACCTTTGACATTTTCATTAAATGAATCGGTGTAGGCAATTGCGACTTCGCAGGAAATTCCGGCTTCTTCCTTTGATATATAGATGATGTCGGAAACCGGCGTTTTTCCGCGATTGGAATGAGCAACCAGGGATTTGATTCCGCCTTCGAAATAGTAATTTGCGGTGTCTCCGTCGTTTTCATCTTTAAAATGAAAATAAAGACCGGCAATGAGGTAGGCTCTATCTTTAAGAAGGGCTTTGCTTTTATTATTATCAAAAGTTGTTTCCCCAAAGACTTTTTTGTCCGGAAAGAACGTGGTGACGGTGCCGGTTTGACCTTTTTCAAACTTAATTTGCCAATCTTCAAGTTGTTTTTGGCTGGCTTCCGAAACCTTCCTTAAGGGTTTACCTTCCCGATACTCCTGGTAAAAGGCCTTGCCCTCTCTTAAAACCACAACCCTGAAGTATGAAGAAAGGGCGTTAACCACTGAGGCTCCGACTCCATGAAGTCCTCCCGATACTTTATATGCTCCTCCTCCAAACTTCCCTCCGGCATGGAGTTTGGTCATAGTCAGTTCCAGAGCGGAGGTGCCGGATTTGTGTTTGTCGACGGGGATGCCCCGGCCGTTATCTCTAACAGTTGCCGAACCGTCCTTATTTAGGTTTACCCAGACGTGATTGGCAACTCCGGCAAAGCTTTCATCAACTGAGTTATCAATAATTTCTCTTAAGCATTCATGAAGTCCGCGGGAATCGGTTGAGCCTATGAACATTCCCGGCCTTTTTCTGACCGGTTCAAGGCCTTCCAGTACCGTAATTTCTTTTGCCGTATAGCTGCCTTTAGTCATGATCTTTCTATATTATACCTTTATTCGAAGCTAATTACCATATTTGCAAGCTGTAAGCCGACGTTGCCGTTAAGTTTTAGATTATTCAGGGTTTTAATTAAAATTTCAAGATTCATGGCCGTTTTAGACCTGTTTTTTACCGAGTTTAATAGATTAAAGTGTGAAACTTCAATTGAATTTTGGACAAATACTTGCGCTTCTCCCCTATCCTTTATTTTATCTATCAAGGCCAGTTTTTCTCCGGTTGTCAGTTCTAAAAATTTTTCCGCGTTTTCACTATACGCTATACGCTTTTCGCTATTCGCTATTTTTATCACTTGGCATCTTGATACAATTGTTGGCAGCACGGCCGCCAAGCTGTTGGCTGTCAGGATGTAGCTGATGTTCTCCTGAGGCTCCTCGAGGCTTTTTAGGAAGGCGTTCACCGCTTCTTCGGTAGCAAGATCTATATTATTTATGAGTATGGCGGTCGGTGAATTAAAACTGAGTTTTGTGATTTTTCTTAATTCCCGGGTATCGGCAATTTTTGCCAGCGGAAATTCCATTATCTTGGCGTTTAGTTTCTTCGCCAAATTGGAAATTGGTAATTGGAAATTGGTAATTCCTTGTCCGACAAGGAGGTATGCATGCATTGCAAAAATTATGATATCATAAACTAATGCCTACTCTAAGCGATATTCTCGTTTCCCAGGGGGCTTTAACTGCCGATAAAGCAAAACTTGTTAAACTTACCCAGATTCAAACCGGAGCGCCCGAAGAAGACATAATTGTTGGCAAAGAGCTTGTAAGTGAAGCCCTGCTGGCTAAAGCTAAAGCAGTCTATTTTAATGTACCTTACGTTGATTTATCGCAAATCCCCGCTTCCCCTGAGGCTTTATCGCTTCTTTCTCAGGACGTAGCCGAAAGATTTAAAGTTTTTCCGGTCTCAGTTGAAAAAGCAGGCAAAAAACTGGTCTTAGCGATGGCCGATCCTTTGAATCTTTCTGCAATAGATTTTGTTGAAAGAAAAACAGGGTATCATGTTCAGGCAGAAGTTGCCGAAGCTTCAAAGATCAAAGAGTTTGTTGATACTAAATATGCCCAATCCATTTCCAAGGAGGTAACTGAGGCAGTTTCCGAGGTTTCTACAACCCGCGATGAAGTAAAAAGTTTTGAAACAGCTTCCAAATTTGGTTTTATCAAAGAAGAAAAGATTGCCGAGATTGTCAGTCACATTTTGGAGTTTGCCATCAGGGCAAGGGCTTCTGATGTTCACATTGAACCTCAGGAAAAATCAACCAGAGTCCGTTACCGAATAGACGGAATTTTGCAGGAGAAATTAACCATACCCCGCGAAATTCATGATTCGCTGGTTTCCAGAATTAAGATTATTTCCGGAATGAAAATAGATGAAAAAAGAGTTCCTCAGGATGGACGATTTAATTTTAAAGCTGCAGGTGAGGATATTGATTTAAGAGTTTCTTCTCTTCCCACATCCTGGGGAGAAAAAATTGTTATGAGGCTTCTTAAGAAAACCGGCGGGGTTCCTACCCTGGCAGAGTTGGGGTTAAGAGGACGCGGTTTAAAAAATCTTGAAGATTCTGTTCTTAGGCCTCATGGAATTATTCTTATTTGCGGTCCGACCGGAAGCGGAAAAACGACAACTTTATATTCAATAATTTCAAAAATAAATACTTCTAAAGTAAATATTGTTACGCTGGAAGATCCTATCGAGTATAAAATTCAAGGAGTAAATCAAGTTCAGATAAATCCTGCGGCCGGACTTACTTTTGCATCGGGCTTAAGATCTTTTCTAAGGCAGGACCCGAATATAATTTTAGTCGGAGAAATCCGCGATCAGGAAACCGCCGATCTGGCTATACAGGCATCTCTTACCGGGCATTTGGTTTTTTCAACGCTTCATACCAATGATGCTTCGGGAGCCCTTCCCCGGCTTTTGGATATGGGCGCGGAACCCTATCTTCTGGCCTCTTCGGTTACCGCAATTATGGCCCAAAGAGTTATCAGAAAGATTCATGATAAATGCAAAGTCGCATTTACTCCGGATGCCAAAATTGCCGAAGAAGTAAAGATTAATTTAGGAAATCTTTGGCCAAGCGGAAAAGATGTCAAGTTTTATAAAGGCGAAGGAGACGCTGAGTGCGGCAACTCCGGGTATTTCGGCAGAGTCGGAATCTTTGAAGTCATGCCCGTTACGGAAAAAATGAGTAAACTGATTTTGGAAAGATCGTCATCTAACGATATCGAAAAGCTTGCCCGCGAGGAAGGTATGATAACATTAAAGCAGGACGGATATTTGAAGGTTTTGGAAGGGATAACCTCAATTGAAGAGGTACTGCGCGTAGCGCAAGAATAACTGATAACTGATAACTGATAACTGATAACTATGGATATTAAACAACTACTTCAGCAGACAATTGATTCGGGAGCATCTGATTTGCATTTATTAACCGGAGTTGCCCCGACATTAAGAATAGACGGCGTTTTGGCTCCGCTTTCTAATTTTGGAGTAATGACGCCGGATGCGGTTTCCGAACTGGTGAGCCAGTCGGTGACGAGTGAGCAATTATCGAAAATTTCGATTGATAAGGAATTGGATTTTTCTCTGCCCTTTTCGGATAAGGCCCGTTTCAGGGGGAATATCTATACCCAAAAAGGATCGCTTGCGGCATCTTTCAGAAGGATACCTTTGGAAATTCCGGCAATTGACTCATTGGGACTTCCCAAAATTATCCATTCTTTTACCGGTTTAAGACAGGGTCTTGTTTTGGTAACAGGCCCCACCGGACACGGTAAATCAACAACTCTAGCTTCCATTTTAAACGAGATAAACGCCAACAGACTTTGCCACATTGTCACGATCGAGGACCCCATTGAATTTGTTTTCAGGTCTCAAAAGTCGATTGTCTCGCAGCGCGAGATGAATTCCGATACTCATTCCTGGCAAGTTGCCTTAAGAAGCGCGTTAAGGGAAGATCCCGATGTAGTTTTGGTCGGTGAGATGCGGGATTATGAGACAATTGCGGCGGCCTTAACCGTTGCCGAAACCGGACATTTGGTTTTTGCAACGCTTCATACCAATTCCGCGGCGCAGACGGTAGACAGAATTGTGGACGTTTTTCCCGAAGAACAGCAAAAACAGATTAGGCTTCAATTATCCAGTGTTATCGAAGCTGTATTTTCCCAAAGACTGGTTGCGGCGATTCCAAAAGGCAGAGTTCTTGCCTATGAACTGATGTTGGCTACAAATGCCATAAAGACGTCAATAAGAGAAGGAAAAAGCCATATTATCGATAGTATTTTGGAAACTTCTACGGAGGCGGGAATGGTCACCTTGGAAAAAAGCCTTGCCGATCTTGTCAGAGAGGGAAAAATAACACTTGATTCGGCTCAAGATTGGTCGCTAAGACCGGAGCTTTTATCCAGATTAGTCAGAAGCTGAGAAATTATGAATTATGAGATACTACTATAAAGCCAAAGACCAATCAGGCAAAACCGTAACCGGTGAAGTCGAAGGCCAATCCGAGAGGGAAGCCGCCAAACTTGTCAGAAAGAAAGGTCTGTTTCCATTTTTCATAAGGGCGGCTTCCGATAATCCCCTGGCTTTTTTGAAAAAGCTAAAAGACAAAATTGCAATTAGTGAGGTTGCCACATTTACCAGGCAGCTTTCAACCATGATGAACGCCGGACTGCCGATAACGGACTCTCTGTTGATATTAAGATCCCAAACCAAAGGAGCCATGCAAAAAGTTGTGGCTCAAATTTTGGCCGATGTTGAAGGGGGAAGTTCGCTTTCTTTGGCTTTTTCAAAACACCCGAAAGTTTTTTCTCCTACCTATATTGCTTTACTTAAATCAGGAGAAGCAGGAGGAGTTATGGACCAAGTTTTACTGCGACTTGCGGATAATCTGGAAAAAGAGCAGGAATTTTCCGGGAAAGTAAAAGGTGCATTAATCTATCCGGCCGTTGTTATCGTAGGAATGTTTGTTGTCGGACTTGTAATGATGATATTTGTAATTCCCAGGCTTACCTCACTCTATAGCGAGTTTAACGCAACTCTTCCCGCCCCGACCAGGATTCTAATAGGAATTTCGAATTTCCTGGTTAAATTTTGGCCCGTCTTTCTTGTTTTGGTTGGTTGCTTGTTGTATTTTTTCCGGTCTTTTCGGAAAACCAAAGCGGGTAAAAGAAAGATTGATGAACTTATTTTTAAAATTCCGATATTGGGTCCTCTTCAAAGGCAGGTAATGCTTACGGAACTTACCAGGACTCTTTCTTTGATGGTGGGAAGCGGAGTTTCAATTTTGGATGGAATGAATATTACCGCGGGAGTTGTAGGCAGTTCAATTATTTCGGAGGCACTTCTCGATGCGGCAAAACAGGTTGAAAAAGGGTTTCCCGTTGCCTTTGCTTTTGCCAAACATCCCGATGCTTTCCCTTATATTTTAACCCAAATGATTGCGGTCGGAGAAGAAACCGGGAAAATGGAGGAGGTTTTAATTAAGGTAAGCCATATTTTTGAAGTCGAATCTGATCAAAAAGTAAAATCCTTAACCAGCGCTATTGAGCCTTTAGTGATGGTTCTTTTGGGTATTGGTGTCGGGTTTTTGGTCATTGCGGTCATCTTGCCAATTTATAATCTGACGAGTCAGTTCTGACAACTTGATCCCACACAGTTTAGCATTCGCCTTCAGGTACTATTCGTACACGGCTCATGTTGCACTTGTGAGGGATCTCGCCCCGTTAGAAAGCTTTGTTTCTAATGGGGCTTGACAAGTCAATTTTAATTACTTATTGTTAATATATAGTGAGACAAACTGCTAAAGGTTTTACGTTAATTGAACTTCTGATTGTTATTGCCGTC
>Ga0210044_10008787_pt1 | contig 12486 bp, 8 predicted proteins | sample CryGey13umfilter_2_FD_183959 | JGI IMG/M metagenome (GOLD analysis project Ga0210044, IMG submission 183959) | Groundwater microbial communities from aquifer in Utah, USA - Crystal Geyser 4/9/14 3 um filter (SPAdes) (version 2) | ecosystem: Environmental > Aquatic > Deep subsurface > Groundwater... | reverse complement strand
AATGCATCCTTCCCTTGGCATGAAGAAAGCAATAGTTTTATGGTGCAAGAATGCTGTGGCGTTGGGCATAACACTAATTAATGCTGGTTTTGAGGGCGGCAATAAAAAGGAGAAAAATTAATTTTTTACCCCACTAAGGAAAACCGTAAGTTACATTGAAATGGTTTGTTTAGGTTTGTGGTTGGGTTATACTAAAAGCGTATTGTTGAGAAGATATTATACATTATGAAGGAGTTTTATGCCGATATTTTTTACCTTCCCAACTTTATGAAAAAGGTTTTTGGATGGTGAATTCAAGATTAATACCTCTTGACAATACAAACAAAAATGGTTTGATTTGATTGAATAAAAGTACAGCAATTGGATTGAGTCACAATTAAAGGGTTAAATTTATACAATGACATAATGATTAAATGGTACAAATCAAGCCTGATAATTAGTATAGTAATTATAATTATTGGGGCAATTTTTAAAATATTACATTGGCAAGGTGGGAAACTTTTATTTTTCATCGGATCATTGATAAGTCTGATTTATATAATTATTGGTTTGAATGAGATATTTAAAAATGATACTAAATCAATTTTTGAAAAATTATTATGGTTTTTAGGTTTTATTCTGTTTTCCTGGATTATAGGGTTGATTTATTATTTTAGTGAATTGAAACCAAAATACAAGTTGAAATAATGCTGGTGTAGAACGCGCAAAATAAATGATTGCAGGTTCATTATGTTATTCAGAGATTGAAATCATCCTCAGCTTTTGTGTAACTTGAAAGGAAATTGAAATAAACCAGTTATTATATTTATACTAAAGTTTTTATTTATGCTTAAGAAAAATCAACCGTACGAATTAAAAGAAGTAAATTTGAATTAAAGAAATAGATTATAATGACTTACAATTTCATAGACTTATTTGCAGGAGCAGGAGGACTTTCAGAAGGTTTTATTCAAGCTGGATTTGAGCCTATAGCACACGTTGAAATTGAAAAGTCTGCTTGTAATACTTTAAGAACAAGAGCGGCTTATCATTACTTGAAAACCAATAATAAATACAAAACTTATATCTGCTATTTAAAAGGCGAAATAACTCGTGAACAATTATATTTAAGTGTGCCAAAGAATATCTTGGATTCAATTATCAATCTTCCAATTGGTAACGAATACAATAAGACAATTCAAGAACAAATAGATAAATATTTAGCCAACAAAAAAGTTGATTTAATTATTGGTGGACCACCTTGCCAAGCTTATTCATTAGTTGGAAGATCAAGGTCGAAAACTAAAATGGAGGGTGACCCAAGAAATTATCTATTTATTCAATATGCTGAATATTTAGAAAGATATAAACCAAAAATGTTTGTGTTTGAAAATGTATTGGGATTAAAATCCGCTAAAGGTGGACACTATCTCGAAGAAATGAAGAAGATTTTTAACAAAAAAGGCTATCAAATAAAATTGCATACTCTTGAAGCAAGAAACTTTGGAGTGTTACAAAATAGAAAACGGATTATCATTCTTGGTTGGCAAAAAAATAGAAAGATTAACATATCAAACTTGGAAGAAATTACAATTGAAAGTAAATATTTAGTTAAAGATTTATTGAACGATTTGCCAGTAATAAAAGCTGGTGAAGGTGTAGACAGATTTTTGAAATATAAAACGGTAACAACCGAGTACTTAAAATCTCACGCCTTACGCAATGGAATTGATATTTTGACCCAACACGTTGCTAGACCTCATAGAGAACAAGATAAAGAAATTTATAAAATTGCAGTTCAGAAATGGGAGAAGAAACAAGAACGACTGAACTATAATGACTTACCAGAAAGACTAAAAACCCATAACAATCGAACCTCGTTTTTTGATAGATTTAAAGTTGTTGCTGCAGATTTACCCTACTCTCAAACTGTAGTTGCCCATATTGCTAAAGATGGTCATTATTATATACATCCAGATATTACTCAAAATAGGTCTATTAGTGTGAGAGAAGCAGCACGCTTACAATCTTTTCCTGATGACTATTATTTTGAAGGTGAAAAAGAAGGGGCAAATAGAACGGCTGCATTTAAACAAATTGGAAATGCTGTACCTCCTTTGATGGCAAGGAATATCGCTGAAAAAATAAAAAAATTTCTATGATAGATACTTTAATATTAAAATTTGACCCGAATACAATTGAGCATCTTGGCATTTCACTTTATTCAAAATTGCCGAGTGTGCTTTCGGAGCTTGTTTCTAATTCTTGGGATGCCGACGCTGACAACGTTAAAATTAATTTTATTGATATAAATGACACTAAAGAAATAACATATTCAGATAACGGTGAAGGAATGACTTTTCAGGAATTACAGGACAAGTACCTAGTAATTGGAAGGAATCGCAGAACTCAAACTCCGCAAAAAACCATTAAAGGAAGAAAAGTTATAGGCAAAAAGGGATTAGGAAAACTTTCGGTATTTGGAATATGTGATGTGATTGAAGTTATATCAGTTAAAAATGGATTGAAAAATCACTTCTCAATGGATTTAATTGAGATTAAAAATAGTAAGCAGCAGTCATATCCACCAAAAATTATCAAAAAAAACGAACTCACGATGGATGAAAGTGGTACTATTTTAAGGTTAAAAAGGATTCGAAGAAAATCTACTTTCGAATTAGATAAAATAGCATTAAGTCTATCTAAAAAGTTTTTGATTTTTGACGAAATGGAAACAATGCTTCTACTTAATGGAATTAATCAAACTCCTGTAACTAATGATTTAAAATTTAAAGAACTGAATACGGAGTTTAGTTGGAACTTTCCAGATAAAAAGTTTGATGAAAACTATAAATTTTGGGATAAGGTAGAAGGCTCAATTTTCACCCTTGAAACGCCAGTTAAAGATACAGAGATGCGCGGAATCTATTTAACTTCAAGAGGTAAAATTGTAAATACAGCAGAATTTTATGGTGCGCGAGACAATGACCAATTTCATAGCTATGTTACGGGTTATCTAGAAGTTGATTTTATTGATGATTTTGACGAAGATGTTATTTCAACTGACAGATTATCATTAAATTGGGAAAATGAAAAAACAAAAGATTTACAGGAATATCTTCAATTACTAATTAGAAAAATTGGCGGAGAATGGAGAAACAAGAGATCTGTTGCTAAAAAAGATTTAATAAAAGAATCCAAAAACTTGGATATTTCAGAATGGCAAGATAAACTAGCAACTTTTGAAAAAGATTTAAGTGAAAAAATTATTAATCCAATTTTAGAAAATCCAAATATTGATGTAGATGAATCAAGCAGAATAATTGGAAATGTTATTGACAAATTTGATAATCAAACTTTTAAAGAATACGCTTCTAAAATCGCTGATATATCAAAACCTGAAGATATTCCCACTCTCTTAAAATTAATGGATGATTGGAAGGCAATTGAAGCCAAAGAAATTAAAGGATTAGCTGATGCAAGGATAGAAGTAATTAAACAGTTTGAACGATATTTAAACACAAACACTAAAGAAGTTCCGACACTTCATAACTTCTTAAAGAAATTTTCTTGGTTACTTGATCCGAGAATTTTAGAATTCCGGGACGAAGTAACTTATTCTACTCTTTTAAAAGAAAATTTTCCAGATGAAGATTTAGATGAAACAAATAGAAGAATTGATTTTTTATGCAGTAATGCATTAGGTGAAATCCTATACGTTATAGAAATAAAAAGGAGTCAATATAAAGTGGATGAAAAAGCTATTGAACAGGCTTATAAATACGGTACTTTTTTAAAGAATAAATATGCTTCTAATACAGGTTTTTCAAAGGTTGTATGTTATGTAGTCGGAGGTCAAAAACATTCTGAAGACTATAATTTTAAAGCTAAAGAAGAGACATATATGAGATCGGGTGAGGTTTTTGTCAAAACATATCGTGAATTATTGGAACAATCAAAAGAGTATCATAAAGAATTTATTGAAGCTTACAAGAAATTTGAGAGGTAAATAAATGGGGGAGCAAGCTATAATAATTTCATACTATTTATCTCGTTTCAATAATGAAGCGGTTAATAATTTAGGCTACCAAACTTGGAAAGATGCTTTTGAAGATTTATCAGAAAAACTTCAAATAAATAAACATACCATAAAAAATTGGAGAGATGAATTTGATCCATTTCACGGTCATAGAGCAGGGTGGCATCAAAGAGAGGCAAGAAAAACAATTTCAAATATAATATCCCAATTTGAACTACTCGAGGAATTTGACATAAGACAAATAGTTGAGGAAATAATAAATGGAAAAAAAATAGACTTACCCGAAATAGATAGTTCAGAAAGTGAATTAATTTCTAATCCAATTTTTATTCTTAGAGGTCCAACAGGAAAAAAAGCAGAACAAATTTTTATTGATTATCATAGAATTAATGGTTTACCTCTTGCTGGTGAACTGATTGATACAAGAGATTTAGGATGCGGATATGATTTTGAAATCAAATCTGAATCTAAATTGCATTTTATAGAAGTAAAAGGACTAGCTACTATTACAGGTGGAATTTTATTCACAAACAAAGAATGGGAAAAGGCAAGGCAAGAAAGAGAAAATTATACTGTTTGTCTTATTTCAAATATAATTGAATCACCTAAGATCTCTTTTATAAATAACCCTTTTGCAAAATTAAATCCAAAAAAAAATATTATACAAACTGTCCAAATTCAGTGGAGTGTTTCCAATAACGAATTGCAAGAAATAAATGATTGACTACTCCAACATACAATCAACTTCCGCTGAACCCGAAGCAAGTTCAATGATTGAAACATTTCGTGCGATTGGTTATTCCATTGAAACAGCAATTGCTGATATTATTGATAATTCAATTACTGCTGGTGCGAAGAATATTTGGATAGATTATGATTGGAAAGGTACAAACACAACTTTGTCTGTTTTAGATGATGGTACTGGAATGAACAATGAACAACTCATTCAAGCTATGCGACCTGGAAGTAGAAATCCATTAGAAGAAAGAAGCAGTAACGATTTAGGGCGTTTTGGATTAGGACTGAAGACGGCCTCATTTTCACAATCACGAAAATTCACAGTTTTTTCAAAAGCAAAAGACTACCAGCCTGTATTTTGGACTTGGGATTTGGACTTTGTTAACCAAGAAAAGGTATGGAAATTAATTAGATACATTCCTGACGAAGAAAACTGGACTAATAAAATTGAAAATGTAGACACTGGAACTTGTGTAATTTGGTGGGATTTAGATAGACTAATAAAAGATACTTCTGAAGATAGTGAAGAAGCAAAAAGCAAGTTTTTAGGAGTTATGGATTCCGTAAAATCTCACCTTTCTATGGTTTTTCATAGATATATGGACGAAGGAATAAAAATATTTTTCCGTGACCGTGAAATAAAGTCTTGGGATCCATTTATGATTGGTATTGATGGATTGCAAACTAAACCTGAAACGAGATTAGAAGGAGGTTCAATTAGAATCAAGGGGTTTGTATTACCACACCGCTCAAAACTTTCAGCCGAACAGTATAATTATGGAAAAGGTCCAAAAGATAGCTGGACTGCACATCAAGGTTTTTATGTTTATCGAAATAGAAGGCTCTTAGTTGCGGGTGATTGGTTAGGGATGTTTAAGCGAGAGGTACATTATGACCTTTGTAGAATTCAAATTGACCTACCAAACAATTTTGATGATGATTGGCAAATCGACATCAAAAAATCTATCGCTAGACCGCCTTCAATTTATCGAGAACAGATTTCGGCACTTGCTAAGGAGGTTCGAAATCAGGCTGTAGAAGTTTATCGTCACAAAGGAAAAGTTCTAAAACGGAAATTGGCATCGGATGAATATTTTCCTTTTTGGGAGGAAAGAACTAGACACGGCAAGCGTTTTTATAAAATTAATCGTAAACATCCTCTTTTAAATGAATTGCTTTCTAAATCAGGAGATTTGAAACAAGAAATCGAAAAGGTAATTCAGTTTATTGAGGAAACGATCCCCGTTCCGCTAATCACACTTCAAGAAAGCGAGAATGAAAAACCACACGGGCAACCTTTCGAAGGAATAGACCACAATGCGATTAAGGAAACTATGCAAAAGCTTTTCAATGGTTTTGTTTCCAGTGGGCTTTCTATCGAAAAAGCAAAGGCAAGAATATTAAACACCGAACCTTATAATTTCTATCCAGAATACATTGAATTTTTAATAAATGAGTAAAAAAGACCCAATAAAAAACATACGACAATTACTTTCTGATAGCTCTTCTTATACCAGAGAAGAAATTGAAGATGCAGTTGATGAAGTTCTTAAAATGAAGTATTTCATAAATGAGAATCGTGAAATGCTCATTAGAAGGATTGAAGAACTTTACACAATTAGACAAGATGAGTTTGGAACCATTTTAAAGGAGGATGAAAATAATCCTTGGTTAAATGAAAAAAGAGCCGAAATTGATTTTGAAAATGGATTCTGGGGAAGATATAGAGAGTACTTAGAAATAGAGAAAAACTTTGCCCCAAGTGTCATCAATAAATTGGACCGAATAACTGATAGCATTCTTGACAACTTTTTTGATCCATCACTCAAAGTTACAATTAATAAAAAAGGATTGGTGGTTGGGCAAGTACAATCAGGTAAAACAGCAAATTATACAGGGCTTATCTGCAAAGCCGCTGATGCTGGTTTTGGATTAATCATTGTTTTAGCTGGAATTCATAACAATCTTAGAAGCCAAACACAAATAAGAATTGACGAGAGTTTTTTAGGATTTGATACTCAACACACTAGAGCATTTGACCAACGAAGTATTCAAATAGGCGTTGGTGACCCTTACTTTGGTCATCCAATAGTTGCACACTCCTTAACATCAAGCATTGAAAAGGGAGATTTTACACAAGGTGCAGCAAACGCACTAGGTTTAAACTTTAACACTTCAGAACCGATTGTTGCGGTTATTAAAAAAAATCCTCACGTTCTTAGAAGAATTCATCAATGGTTGGCAGCTCAAGCGAGTGTAGACAATGAACTTGGAAGAATTATTCGAAATAAATCTCTATTGCTGATTGATGATGAGGCTGATAATGCTTCTATAAATATTTCAAACGATCCAGAACGACAAAGCTCGATAAATGGATGGATAACACAGATACTTAATCTCTTTGGTAAGAATGCTTATGTCGGTTATACTGCAACTCCATTCGCCAATATTTTTATTCCATTGGATGACCAAAACTTATTCCCAAGGAACTTTATTAAAAATATACCAGCACCTTCAAATTACATTGGTCCAGAAAAGGTTTTTGGATTTAGCCCATTGGAAGAAGATGAAACTTCAAATACAATTCTTCCAATTGTTAATAGAATAAATGATTATAGAGATTTTGTGCCCGATAGACATAAAAAGGATGATCAGAAACCATCTTCGCTTCCAGAATCCTTAAAAAGAGCCATTCGTTGTTTTATAATTACTTGTGCGATTAGAAGATTAAGAGGTCAAACAACAGTGCACAACTCTATGCTTATTCACGTTTCGAGATTTGTCTTTTGGCAGGATCATATTACAGAGTTGGTTTCAAATCAATTCATATATTACCGAAGAGGAATTGACCAAAATGATGCTGTAATTCTAAATGAGTTTAAATCAACATTCGAACAGGATGAAAATGGATATAAATCTTATGTTTCAGTTTCTCAGCAAATATTAGATTCCGAACTAAAAAATTTAGACTCGCAAATTCAAGTTCATCAATGGCCTGAAGTACTGCAACATTTGAATAATGCCGCATCACGTATTGAAGTAAAATCAATACACGGTGGTTCAGGTGAAGCATTGGACTATTTCGACCACAAAAATGGACTTTCAGTAATTGCAGTAGGTGGAAATAAACTATCTAGAGGATTGACTTTAGAAGGGCTTTCAATAAGTTACTATTTAAGAGCATCAAGAATGTATGACACTTTGATGCAAATGGGTCGTTGGTTTGGATATAAAGGTGGGTATGTAGATTTATGTCGTTTATTTACAAGTAGAGAATTAAATGAATGGTTTTGTCATATTACTCTAGCTTCAGAAGAGTTGCGAGAAGAATTTGATTATATGTCTGATATTGCAGGTTCTACGCCAGAACAATATGCTCTGAAGATTCGTACTTCTCCTGACGGATTAATGATTTCTGCGATCAATAAAATGCGTAATGCAATGACTGTTCAAATTTCTTGGGCAGGTCGATTGGTAGAGTCTTATGAGTTTAAGAAAGAAATACCAATTATTGATAACAACTTAAAAACACTTAGAAATTTCATTTCTACATTACCATCTAATTTTCAAGAAAAAGATAATGCTTTGTTATGGTTTGATATTCCAGCTTCCGAAGTAATTAATTTCTTTGAGGGGATCCAATCTATTGAAAACTTGAAAAAAGCAGAGCCTAAAAAAATTATACAGTTCATCAATGCTCAATTAAAAAATAATGAACTTACTGATTGGAGAATAGCCCTAATGTCAAAACCCAATGCTAAAAACAATTCTGTAATGAATGTAAATGGTATTGAAGTCTCAATTGGGCAATGGTTAAGAACTGAGGACGGGAGTGAACACAACTCAAATGAACAAATTTATTATTTAAGAAAATCACACATCATAAGTCCTTGGGATGAGTTCATAGATTTTACAGTGGAGGAAAACGCTATAGCACTAGAGTTAACAAATGAACGTAGAACAAAACCAGGAACTGCTTCTTATCCCAAAGGACAAATTGTAAGAAATGAGCTAAGAGACCCCAAAAAGCCTTTACTTTTAATATATTTATTAGATACTAGAGAAAGTTTACAATTTTTCCCACTACCTGAAGGAACAAATCCTTTTGTTGGCTATGCTATAAGTTTCCCTAAAAGTAATTTCAACGCTCCAGTTTCTTATGCCATTAATGAAGAGTTGTTAGACAAGTTTGATATTGTTGAAGAAGATTTTGAAGATTATGGAGATGACGAAAATTGAAAAAATTTGGGTTAGTTTAGAGGGTGATACTTCCGGTCACTCAGGATTGCTCTATAAGCGGTATTCAGCAGAAGTTTTGCCGGATGTTTTTATTGCACTAAAATCTCCTGAAAAACTAAGGTGCATTGCATTTAGGATAAGTGCGTTTTTTCCTTTTGATGAAAATCAATGGAACAAACTCAAAGACATCAAGATTGAAACGTTGACTGATGAAAGGGATAAAACAAAGAAGTTTTTACTAATTCTTTTGCTGAACAAACAACATAAAGACATATTCTCAACCCTATGTGAAGATTTGATTTTTGGGGTATCGGAAGTAACAACTGAACAAACATTAGTAGAAAAGTTATTAGAGCGATTAGCCAAGTGGCAATCCTTGTTTGAAAAAGTTGGCAAACAAGGTTTATCAGACGAAGCACAAAGAGGTCTTTATGGTGAAATATATTTTTTACGGTTTTTCTTAAACCACGCATCAGATAAAAATTACTGTCTTAAATCATGGCTTGGTCCAGAAAAGTCAATCCAAGACTTTCAGTATTCTAATTGGGCGGTTGAAGTGAAAACTACGCATGGGAATAATCATCAAAAAATCCACATCACCAGTGAACGGCAATTAGATGATTCTATCATCGAAAAAATATTTTTGTATCATCTTTCACTTGACATAAGAGTAGGAAATGGAGAATCATTGAATTCTCTAATTGACGAAGTTTCGGATTTGTTGAATGACAGTACAATGGCATCAAATCTATTTAAACTGAAGTTGTTAGAATCTGGATATTACGAAATCCATAGACCTATATACGAAGAAAGAGGCTACACTATTCGACAGGAAAATCTTTATCGAGTTTATGGTAATTTCCCAAGAATAACCGAAAATCAAATTCCAACTGGTGTTGGTGATGTGAGATATTCAATTGTTTTATCGGAATCAGAGGAATGGAGAATAACCCAAGAAACTCTTTTAGGTGAAATACAATAGCATTTTTATGGAAAACAAAGAATTACAAAAGTTTTATATAGATCTTCAAGAAGAAATTAACGCAAGCTTAATTACTGAAGAAGAAGGAACAAACCCTGAGCAGGTTTTTACAGAACTAGCCCTTTCGTATTTATCCGAAGCAGGCGAAACCGAAAATTATCGTGTTTGTTTTGATGAAAAGATTAGTAAAAGGGGTGTTGAACACAAAATAAACGGCTATTCTCTTTATGAAAATTACGAAACACTTGATTTGTTTGTAACCATATATAATGGTGATTCCACCATTCAAAGTGTTACAAAGGGTGATGCGGACAAAACGATTGAAAGAGCTGTTAAATTTTTTAGAAATTCTATTTATAAGGATTATGTGAATGAGATAGAGGAAAGTTCTGAGATATTTGACCTTGCTCAAACCTTAGCGAATGTACCTGAAGTAAAAGAGTACTTAACCCGAGTAAATATATTTTTAATTACAAATGGAGAAGTAAAGGCTGATTTAAAAACTTCTGATACCGTTGCTGGTTACACTGTTTTTTATAGAACAATAGATATTAATTATCTTTTCAATCTTTCAGATAAATCGCGAGTTCCTATTGAAATCAACTTTGAGCTATCAGGATACAAAGTTCCTTGCATTGTTAATGAAACCGAAAATTCAGATTACCAATCTTGGCTTGCAATTATTCCAGGTCTTGCATTGGCAGATATTTATGAGCAATACGGAGCAAGGCTGCTAGAGCAAAATGTTCGTTCTTTTCTTCAATTCACAGGAAAAATAAATAAAGGCATTCGAAACACTATTTTGAAAGAACAACATATGTTTATGGCATTTAATAATGGAATTGCTGCTACTGCCGAAGAAGTTACTATTATAGATTTGCCCAATAATCAGGGAAAAGCAATCGCCCAAGTAAAGGATTTTCAAATTGTAAATGGTGGTCAAACAACAGCATCTGTTTATCACACCTGGAAAAAAGATAAGGTGGATATTTCAAAAGTGTTTGTTCCTGTTAAACTTACTATTGTTAAAGACAGAGAAAATTTTTCTGAAATAGTAGGTAGAATAGCAGAATATGCCAATACTCAAAATAGGGTTTCAGCTTCTGATTTAAGCTCGAATAGAGAAAATCACGTCCTGATTGAAAAGCTATCTAGAACAATTTGGGCACCGCCAATTTCAGGAGTAACTAATCAAACACGTTGGTTCTTTGAGCGTTCAAGAGGTCAATTTAAAAATGATAGAAATCGATTTGGATTAACTCCATCAAAGCGGAAACAATTTGACAAGCAGAACCCAAGAAGTCAAATGTTTACTAAAGAGTTATTAGCAAAATATATTAATGCTTATGAGGAGGTTTATAGTGGGAAAAAATTAGTGATTGGGCCACATATCGTTGTTAGGGGAAGTCAGAAAAATTATGCACAATTCTTAAATTATAATTTCAGTTTCAAGCCTGACAATATATGGTTTGAGGATGCTATTGCTAAAGCAATTTTATTTTCAACTGCTGAAAAGATATATGGCGTAAAACCTAATTCCATTGGTGATATGCGTTACATTACAGTTCCTTATTCATTAGCTTGGTTAGGTTTCAAAATCAATTATAAACTTGATTTATACAAAATTTGGAAACAACAATGTGTGAGTGATAATCTAAAAAGTAAACTACACGAGGTAATGTCCAAAATTGAGGATTATATAAAAACTAAAGCACCTGGTTCCTTGTATGGTGAGTGGGCTAAAAAAGAAGATTGTTGGAATGCAATTAAGAATGAGGTTTTTGACATTAACTTGGACAGTTTAAAATCAGACTTAGAAAATAAATCAACAGAAAAACGAAAAAAATTAACAGAAGATGAAACTCAAAAAGCTGAGATTGAAGCTTCTTTAAATAGATTAAAATCCGTACATATTAAAACTTGGAAAAAAATTGAGGACTGGGGTAGAGTAACTCAAAATCTAACCCAATATCAATATGATATGGCTTCTACACTAAGTAGCAAAATAAGGAACAATAGATCAATAACGGACATAGAGCGCAATCAAGGAGAGGTTATTTTAAATATCGTTGCTGAACTTAATCCTGAATTATTTTTTGATATGGATGATTTTTTTAATGAAGACAATGAAAAAAAAGACATAGAAGTTGAGATAACTATTGAACTGATTGAAAGATTAGTGCAATGGGACAAAAGAAATAAAAGACTTGATGCATACAAGTATCGCTTTTTGGCGGATCTTTTAGATGGTAAAAAAGAACTAACCGACAGAAATAAGTTTCTTGCAAGGCTTAATTTAAAAACAGTTGAAAAATATGGGTTTAAGTAAACATAATCTTGTAAGAAGTTACAAAAATTGATAAACACCCACCACCACTAATCCCAAATCCCACCAATAACCATATCATCCCCAACCCAGAGTTCTTTCATTTTCTAGAATTTTTTATCTATTTATGTAACACACTTCTACATTTTTAGACTAAACTCCATTGTGCATCCCATTAATTCC
>Ga0210044_10008786_pt1 | contig 12486 bp, 10 predicted proteins | sample CryGey13umfilter_2_FD_183959 | JGI IMG/M metagenome (GOLD analysis project Ga0210044, IMG submission 183959) | Groundwater microbial communities from aquifer in Utah, USA - Crystal Geyser 4/9/14 3 um filter (SPAdes) (version 2) | ecosystem: Environmental > Aquatic > Deep subsurface >... | reverse complement strand
CATACCTATCGTGCTACGCTACACTATTTTTGTTCTTTTCATAAAGAAATATTCCGGGGTAGCTCAGCGGTAGAGCAGTTGACTGTTAATCAATTGGTCGTGGGTTCGAATCCCACCCCCGGAGCCAAGCTGGACAAACCGAGTTTAATTGCTCGGTTTTTCCTTTATTTAGGCTCCAATTTGCAGGTTCGAACGATGGAGTTTCTTGTCGCGCTGTAATAATTGCATTACTTAGCATTGAATACAATTTTTCAGTAGAAATACTAAGTTTTTTCTCCTTTAGCGTAAGGTTCGAACGAAGTGTTGCCAAAGCCTCTACTTTCTCATCATACCCACCACTTTGGAAAACTTTCGCTATTCCAACTGCAAGCTCAAATGCTTTCTTTGCTCTTTCAAGTGCACTGCTGTCTCCGCCCCCTATTTCTGATATGATCTTTGTAACGCTTTCAATCTCTGTTTTAAGCGATGATTTCATTTGCAGAAAATCATCCTCATCGATCGCACCCCTCGTTTTCATTCGTATAAGCTCTATGTATTCCTTTTCTTTAGCTTCTTTTTGTTTATACCAAGCATCGCGACGCTCAAATTCATTTTGTTTATCATTTTGTACAAGCGCGCTCAGATACTTAATGCTCCAATCTCGCAAATCAGGAGAAATTTTAAGGTTATTCTCAAAGTAGTCAGCTAAGTATTCATCAATGTCACTCTCATATACGCTTTTTTCGGGGCACTTAGGTGTTTTTTTCTTTGTGCAGTGATAATAAATATAGTGCAGGTATTTAGGATTGTTCATCTCATCAATTTTAATTCCGCACTTAGGACATTCTGTTTTATTTTTATAAGCAAATTTGTGTTTGCATTCCGAGCAGATAAGCTGGTATTTGTGTTCGGCCGTGATTGCTCCACCACAAGAACCGCAAGTCGTTCTTCCAGTGTATGGAAAATCATTTTTGTTTGTCTTGGGACGTGGCTTGCCCTTGCCTCCCAGCATTGTTTGTATGAGCCAGTATTGCTCCTCGGTAATTATACGAGGCACTGTTGGGTCGACATTGTATCGTATAATTTGTTCGTTTTCGTCCTTACCGTAAAAGAAACCGGCATAATAGGGGTCTTTTAATAAAACGTGCATATGAGATAGAGCTACCGGATTTCCGCCCTCCATTCTACGCTGGATATTTTTTAAGCCGAGCGTGTCTCTTGCGTATTCATGAAGTTTTCGGACCGAGTATTTACCAGTAAGAAATTCCTCAAAAAGTTTTTTTACGAGTTGAAAGCGCTCGGGGTCGGGTAAAATTCGTCTTTTACCTTTTTCTCCATAGTCATTTACATACCCGATTTTAGCAACGCCGGGAGTTTGTCCAAGTTCTCTCTTTTTTCTCAAACCTCTCTTTACGTTAATACTCTTATTGTCGTTGTCCATTTTTGCCTGACTACAAGAAAGAGTAAACATAAATTTATCAATAGGCGTATTTCTAAATGTCTGTTGCTGAGTTACAATTTCTATTAACTTTCCTTGGTCTATTAAATCAACCAATCGTGCGGCGTCTATTGTATTACGCGATAATCTGTCAGCGTGCCAAACCACGATACCTTGAGTGTCGCCCTTTTCAATACTTTTAATAAGTGTTTCAAAAACTGGTCTGCCAAATGCTTTTTTTGCTGATTTTTCTTCTGTTAGGAATTGGTCAGCATTGATTTTTATACCTCGAGTTAAGGCAAACCTGATGTCATCTGTTATTTGCGATTCAATTGATAAAACTTGCTTATCTTCGGCTTCGCTTGATTTTCTTGCGTAGCCTTTGTAATTAATTTTTGTTTGGTGTTGATTGTCCATAATTTTGTTTGGTTAATTTTTTTAATTGTTACTACACACTATAAAGACTTAGGTTCGAAGAAGTCCAGCCGTCTGTCGACCTTTTATTTTTCAGGCGGTGGCCGAGTTTTCTTAAGAGCCCCCTTACCCCCACAACATTGCTGTTTAAGGGAGTTCGCCGTGCCTTTGATCCGTTTTCTCTCGGAGGCGACTTGGTTCCAACTCTCACTCGGACTACCTTAGCGTCCGGTGGCACTTCCGACTGCGTTAGGAACGATTAGCTACACCGCAGTCGACGAGATAATGGGTTTTATTTTTCAGTCGTATGGCACTTCTGTTACGCGAAGTCACGTATTCCCATCGCCCTATGGCTATTTTATTTTTACAAGCCTCCCACAGGGTTCGCCCCAAGGCTTGAATGGGCGAGTATTCCTACTCGCTGGTATTTTGCTCAAGAGTGCAACTCACTCTTGCCGCAACAGGCGAATTTTTCATTTCGTCTGCTCTGGCAATAGCAGTTAGCCCAAGTCTTGTTAGTTTCAACATCGAAATTCCGAACTCCTGCGCTTCTTCGTCAGACAACAAAACCCCGTAGTCTTTTTCTACGATTTGTTTTAATTCTTTTATTGTCTGAGTTTTTAATTCCATAAATCATACGGCCCCGGAAAGGTGATTAACCGGGGCCGTATTGATCAGTGATGGCCACCACCTTTTTTGTGTTGGCGATTAAAAAACCGTTACCACATTTTTATGGTAACGGTTTATGTATGTCCTGCCTGCTTACTTGTATGTTGGAACTTATAAGTAACTTATTTCCTGTATTGATAAATGATTTTTTTGACTTGGTCGTCGCTAATTTTTATGTTTCCATATTCGTCTTTTTTCAGAATGTTCTTAATAAGACTTTCTTTAAGGTTTGCGCTTGTATTATTCGGACCAAGTATTTTCCTCAACTCATCGTTAGACTTTTTGGATAACTCAACTATTTTTCTGTCTCTTTCTTTATATTGAATTTTCTTTACACGTCTGTCCGGATCATCGCCTTGTTCGCCAAGAACATTTTTAATTGTCTCCCAATTTTTATCAATAAAATTATGTACGTCTTTTTTGCTTGTATTTCCCAACAAAATTAACTTAACGAAAGGCTGTTCTTTCGCAATATACCAATCCTCAATGTTACCTTGATTCATTCCTTTTCTGTGTGCGTAGCGGTCAATAAAGCCTACGTAATCAAGCTGTTTTGTTTTAGTCTTGAGAACGCCTGTCTCTACATATTCCTGAAATGGTATGAGGTAAATTGATGGTACCCCATACCTCTCCATTGTTGAAAGCATTAAATTATAAAAATATAGCACGTCATTTTTCTCATCCCATATCCTATGTTTTTCTTTATCTCCAAAACCGTTTTTGGGAATTCCATGTTTCAATCTCAAAACCTGTATTTCGTATTTGAAATCATCGCGGAGTGAGAGTTTATATAAAAGCTCTATAGCTTTGTTTGTTTTATCACCTTTTTCACCTTTCATACGATTTTATTTTACTCCAAACAACAAAAAACCGCTATCAGAAATAACGGTTTTCCAGATGCCAGCTTTTATCATTTATTTTCCAAAATCCACGCTTGGCTTTTGTTTGCCCAGCTGATCGGCATTTCTGCTGAGGCAAGTTCCGCGCCGTGACCTATGATTTTAAGAATGCCTTTCCCAAGACCTTTTACATCAACCACAACGGTTTCAATGTCTTTGATTGGTACACGGAATGTCCGGCCATATGGGTGACTGAAATTCAAAAACCCAGTTTCAATTGTTAGTTTTCCTCCGGCGCCAAATAGCCCCAACTTAAAAATTTTATTTTCCATATTTTTGCTTGATTGGACTTTGTGTCGGTGGTGTCGACTTCGCTTTTTTACACAAAAAGCCCACCACCGAGTAGTGGCTTGCGCCACTCATACCAGTTTCCCGATATGGCCAATCAAGCACCCCGATGATGGGTTGTTTATGCTCGATTGGACTTGCGACCATATCGTCGGTTACCCGACGGGTTAGGTCATTTTTATTCAGTTGTGATTTTATCTTATCAAATTTTTCGGATTTATTGAAGAGCAGTCTGAGGTTCGTCAATTAAATCCTCAAGCGTTTTTCCTCCAGTGCTTCTTATTGGGTAAACGTAGGTCTGTTTTTGTGTTTTGTAATCCGGGTGTTTTCGGCTCAAATAGAACCGAACCGACGGCCCGTCTCCCTGCCTTATTTTAATCATCAAAATATCCTCTACAAGGTCGTTGATATGGTATTGAATAAGGTTAATTCTTTCTTTGAATTCCTCGTCCTCTTTTAGCCAACGATAAAAAGTGTCTCGACTGATTCCTGTCTGTTGGGCTACGAGACTGACGCTTGTTCCGCCGACGCTTTCAAATGTCGCCACAAATCTCTCTTTGGTTTGCCGGGTGCTGTCACGCCCAACTTTCTGAACATAATCGCACACGGGCTCAACAGTGGCCCCACGGGTGGCTAACACGGGTGAAAGGTGGTCAATTTTGTAGTATTTGTCAGATTTCATAGTGAGAATTGCTTATTTGCCTTAATTCTATTATGCCAAATTATGCCAACTTTGACAACGCAAGTTGAAGGTAGTAAAATTAAAAGCAAGTTAGAGATTAAAGATAATTTATGGAAACAAACATCGACAAACTTTTTACAATCGAGGAAGTGGCTAAAATTTTAAGAGTAAGTACCCGGTCCGTGAACCGCTATATTGAGACTGGGAAATTAAAGGCATCAAAAATCGGAGTGTGGCGGATTAAGGAAATGGATCTCAGTGAATTTTTGGAAAAGACAAGCAACGTCGATAAACTCAAATAATAATTTTTATGAAAGGTGATAAAAAATACAAAGTACTTGATTTATTCTCCGGATGCGGTGGCTTATCGCTTGGTTTTTCGAGGAAAGGTTTTGATATAGTTGCCGGCATTGATAACTGGGAGGACTCATTGAAAACTTTTGAAAGAAATCACGCAGGATCAAAAGGTTTGATGGTTGATTTGGGTAATTTTTCCCCCGTGGATTTGCCCACGGGAAAAATCGACATTGTTGTTGGCGGTCCTCCTTGTCAGGGTTTTTCAATTTCCGGGAAAAGAGACCCAAAGGATCCTCGCAATAAACTTTATCAAGGCTTTGTAGAAGTCGTTAAACATTATAAGCCCCGAGCTTTTGTCTTGGAGAATGTTCCTAACTTGGTCTCGATGGACGGCGGTGCAATAAAAAATTTAATTATTGAGGATTTTACTGCGCTTGGGTATGACGTCAAATTCAAGATACTTTTAGCTTCAGATTTTGGCGTCCCTCAAAACAGAAGAAGAGTTGTTTTTGTTGGCATGCTTGGAAAAAATACTTTTGAGTTTCCAGTCGGTAAATTTTCAGATCCAAAGAATAAGGTTACTTGTTATCAGGCTTTGTCAGATTTGCCTGAGCAATCAGTAGACGACGGAGAAACAAACAAAATAAAACCGAAGTCCGAATACCAACAACTAATGAGAAACGGACTTAATAAAATTCATAATCACGTAGTAACTAACCACGATAAAAAAACCGTGGATATAATTGCACTTGTTCCGGATGGAGGTAACTATAAAAATTTGCCCGAGAATTTAAGAAATACAAGAAAAGTAAACATTGCTTGGACCAGGTACAATAGTAAAAAACCGAGCCTGACCATAGACACTGGTCATAGGCATCATTTTCATTATAAATTTAATAGAATTCCTACTGTACGCGAGTCAGCCCGCCTCCAGTCTTTCCCAGACGATTTTATTTTCAGTGGATCAAAAACAAGCCAATATAAACAGGTTGGCAATGCTGTGCCGCCTCTTATGGCCGAAAAAGTCGCCTCGGCTTTATGGTTGGCACTAAATAAACAATAAAACTATGTATAAAGTACCAGATGAATTTTTTTATAGAATACACCACATCAGACCTCGATTTAAAAATGACGTCGAGAGTGTTTTGCTTTTTATGGCCACAGAAATTGCCCGTCTAAGTGAAATGCCTCACGAAGAATTCAAGACCGCACTCAATGCTTCGATACGATTATATCCGGGCAATAATTCAAAAACTCAAAAGACAATCGATAACTGGCGTACGGAAATCTCCGCACTCTTTGGACTAATTGAATACACGGACGAAACCTCCAAGCCGAGTACAATGGCAAAACTTTTGGCAGAAAGGCAGGATTTAATAGAGTTTTTTAGGTATTTTCTTTATCACTTTCAGTATCCCGGCGGACATTTGAAACCACAAGAGACCGTTGACCTTATAAAGAAAGGTATCAAATTTAAGCCAGCAAAGTACCTCTTGGAAGCAATGATGAAAGGTAGAGAAATTCTTGGGGATGACCAAAATTTTGGCATCACTAAAGCTGAAGCAACCCACCTCATTTTTAATGACTTGAGAGTGACCAGAGACGGCCGCACCCCAGAAGAGACAGTCCGCATGATACTGGCAAATCGCGAACAAGGAGTTGAGTATGATAATAGTGGCGATGTCATAAGGTACGCTGGGGATGTTTTGGACTACCTACAACTTGCTGACATTGTTACCTTGCGACCAAACTACCAGTATTATCCAAGCACCCATAATGCAGAAACAATCCAAGCATTTATTCAAGACAACTCTATTTTTAACCAATACAACGCCCTTTATGGCAAAGCTGATTTAAGTTTATCTGACATAAAAGCTACCCAAAACGATTGGTTCACATACGTAAACAGCAACCTTGATCCTGAGACATTCAAAGCAGACATTCTTTCAGTTATTGAGGAAGCCGCTACAGAAACTGAAAGTGTTGGACAAAGAGAGTTTATCCAACAAATCATAGAAAAAATCAGAAATACTGCAGGGTTACGAACTAAAGAAATTGGAGACGTCGGTGAGGCGTTGACAATTGAGCACGAAAAAACTCGCCTAACTCTTGAGAATAGAGCGGATTTAATACACCTAATTCAAAAAATGCCAGAGCGTCTCGCTGTTGGGTATGATATTAGCTCTCGAGAAAAAGACGAAACCCACAAATATATTGAGGTAAAAACGACAATAAGCCGAGGAAAACTTGCCGCTAATAATTTCTCAATGAGCCCTAACGAATGGAACTCCGCAAAATCAAATAGACAAATTTACTTTGTTTATAGAATTATGATCTCCAGTGCAGACGTTTCGTTGTTTGTGATTCAAGACCCGGTCGGCAAAGAAAGAGATGGATTGCTCGATATGACACCAAGAAACGGTGCCGATATTCGATATACTGAACGTTCAGGTAAATGGGAAAAATTACTTGTATGATAAAAAGTAAAAAAATTAAAGTAGCCTCTCTTTTTAGTGGGTGTGGTGGAATGGACCTCGGCGCTGAAGGTGGTTTTTCTTTTCTCGGTAAAAAATACAAAAAACTTAGAACAGAAACGGTGTATGCAATGGACTTTGATAAACCGATTTGCGATATCTATAATTCCAATTTCCCGAGAAAATGTTTTGTCCAAGACATTCGAGAACTCAAGTCCAAAGATATGCCTGATCATGATATTCTGACAGGTGGTTTTCCTTGCCAGTCGTTCTCAGTGGTTGCTCAAAATCCCAAACGCCTTGGATATAACTCGGATAAAGGAAAACTATTTTTTGAAATGTGCAGAATTTTAAGGGAGAAACAGCCCACTGTATTTGTTGCGGAAAATGTAAAAGGGTTGTTGTCTGCCAATAACGGCGAGGCATTCCCATTGATCGTTAAGGAATTTGAAAACGCGGGCTATCACGTTAAATACAAAGTATTAAATGCCTCGCATTTTGGGGTGCCGCAAAAGAGAGAACGTGTTTTTATAGTTGGATTCAAAAGTAAAAAAATGCGAGATAAATTTGAGTTTCCACGGCCTATTACTGAAGAGGTGCCATCAACTTTGTCGCAAATAGTTTTACCAGATAATGAAGTAGAAGAAAAATACTATTTCAGCGAAAAAGCTGTCCGAGGTGCTCTAACAACAAAACACGCCAAGACTATGAGTAAGGGGCGTATCCAAAAACTAAGCGAACCAAGCAATACGGTTGGGGCTCACCTCGCAAAGGTGAGTTTGAATAGCACTGATCCCGTATTGTATACAAAAGGCAAATACAGAATGTTTACTCCCCGAGAAGTTGCACGTATCCAGTCGTTCCCTGATAGTTTTGTCTTGTCTGGTTCACGAACAATAAATTATAAAGCCCTTGGTAATGCAGTTGCCCCAGTTGTTATGTGGCACGTAACACGCAAAATACTCGAGGTTCTGCAAAGTGAATAGATTTTACCATTACAAGTTATGAAGGATGATTTTTTAAAAAAAGAATGGCTGGATACCCACCTAAAACAAGTAAAAAATAAGGCCGGCCAGCGGTATACGCCGAAACTGAATGTTGATTTGCCGATCTCTGAGATTTTTGATGGTTTGTGTAGAACCAAAAGTTTTTATACTTCAATTAGAACTCATTTTGGAAAAATCGAAAGAGAGTTTTCCGGGATATCAACGCAATATAACGAACCAGAAACAAAGAAATCGTATGACTTATTTTCTAAGAAGATAATCTCATTGCTGGAAATACTCCGTGGTGTAAAGGAATACGATATAAAAACTCTTGAGTGGAAAAAAATAAGCGCAATAACCAATGAAGCAAATGAGCTATCTTGGAAACTCGCTGATAAACTAAGAGACGAGAAGGAAAAAAAGGAAAAAGAGCCTGATCAAAATCGTTCAACAAATGGGCCGTCCTTGTCAGACAGGATTTCTTTTGATATTCACAATATCTATGAAATACAAAAAGAATTAAGATATTTCGAGAATTTCTCAACCTCTACTGTCGCGCAACTTTCTAACTTTCCTTTCTTACTTCTTAAGGGACTTGCTGGCAGTGGAAAAACACACCTACTGTGCGATGTGGTGGAGAGAAGAACAGATGATGCTGTTCCATCTGTTCTTGTGTTTGGCGAATTTTTCTCAAGTGGAGATGTTTATCAGCAGATTTCAACACAATTATGTCTTGGTACTAAATACAACAAGGACAAGATATTTAAAAAAATGAATGAGGCTGGTAAAAAAACAGGAACTCGCTCATTACTGATTATTGATGCCTTAAATGAGTCAAATCCCAGCACGTATTGGAAAAATAAATTACACAGTTTAGTTAAAGAAATAAAGAAATACCCCAACATAGCCTTGGCTATTAGTATCCGGTCCTGTTTTGAAAAAGATATTTTGACCAATACATCTGAAAAATTATTTATCTCAGAGGAACATCGTGGTTTCCAATTCCGAGAATGGGAAGCCGTTAATAAATTTTTTAAAGAATTTTCTTTACCTCTACCAGAAATACCCTTGTTGATGCCTGAATTCCAAAATCCATTATTTTTGCTCCTTTTCTGTAAGGCTTTTCAGAGCCGTGCAAAAAAGAATAACGGTAAAAAACAAAAGCAAGTTTTTAGGGGGCATGAAGGAGCCACATATATTTTTGAAACCTATGTGGATACGATTTCCAAAAAAATAGAAGATGATTTCGGTATTGACCACGGCCCAAATAAAAATATATGGGACACGGTGATAGAAAAAGTGGCGGCAGAAATGGTAGAAAAAAATGCAGATAGAATTCCTGAGAGCATCTTGGCTGACATTGTTCGCACTGCTCATCCCAGGATTTATTGTACTAAGCTAATCGGGGCAATTGAGAAAAATTTCTTATTGATTAAGGTGCCTCATTATTCCCCAAAAGAAGAAAAATCAGATGGTTTTGACTACAGATTTCCATTCCAAAAATTCAGTGATCATTTGATAGGCAGATTTATTTTCAAAAAATTAAAATCATCAAAAAAAACACCACGACAGTATTTTAGCAAAAATACTAAAATCGGAAAATTTATTAAAGCAGGCTGGAACAGAGGCATCGTTGAGGCACTTTCTATTCAAAGCCCAGAGTGGTTGAATGGCATTGAGTTTTTTGAGGTTGCTCCGTATGTCGATGATTGGATAGCTGTGGAAGCCTTCATAGAAAGTCTTGTTTGGCGCCGGCCAGATGCTTTTCCAAAAGGATTAAAAAGCACTCTCAATTTCATAAATAAAAAAGTTGTAGTTAGAAAAGAATGGCATGATAGTCTATTGAATGCTTTTTTATCGATAGCCGCCATTCCTGATCATCCTTTTAATTCTTTGTTTTTACATAAGCATTTATCAAAATTCCCAATGCCGAAAAGGGATAGCTGGTGGTCCACTTTTTTGCATTACCAATATGGGGAAAGAGGAACTGTAGACCGCTTAATAGAATGGGGTTGGTCCAATCAGGATAAAAAACACATAAGCGATGAAGCAATCAAATTATCATCAATTGCTTTGATTTGGTTTCTAACAACCTCCAATCGTTTTTTGCGCGATAAAGCAACTAAGGCACTGGTTTCCATTCTAACTGAGCGACTAAATGTCCTCGTAGACTTATTGGAATTATTTAAAGGTACCGATGATCCTTATTTAATTGAACGATTATATGCCGTGGCTTATGGCTGTGTAATGCGAAATAACAGTGACAAAAAAGGAATAAAAAAGATAGCGGATTGGTTTCTAATAAATTTTTTCAAGAAAAATGATGTTGTGGCACATATTTTAATGCGCGATTATGCAAGAGGCACAGTCGAAGTTGCAATAAGATATGGCGTAGTAAACAAAGCTGAATATCAGATAGTAATTCCATCTTATGGAAGCAAATGGCCAAAAAAAATCCCAACAGAAAAAGCACTTAGAAAAAAATACTATCCTGAAGAATTTTTCAGTCATAAAACAGAAGAGCGAGGCTTCTTGGATATTTGGTCATCAGTAATGCACGATTTCGGTTCTTTGGCGGATTTTGGTAACTACGAAGTAAATCCAGAACTTGGGCGTTATTCTGGCAGGAGACTCGGGGGCAAAGAAATTAAGAGAAAACAATTTTATGACGAATTTAAGAAGGGTCTTACTGAGGAACAACTGAAGTTACTTAATAAAACTAATCCTTTCTATGGAATAGATTTCAAATCCATAAGAATTATTTTGGAGAGAACCGATGAAATAAAAGAAAAACCTAATGAGGCCGATTTAGAAAAAATGGAGAAAGATGAAAAGAAGGTACGAAAAGAAGCCCTTAAACAATTCAAGGAAACGCTTTCTGAAGAAAAAAGAGGGCTGTTCAAAAAAGAAATAGAACCGTATTTAGATGACAGAGGAAATATAAACGATCCGTTAGAAAGGTTTAATACTGGTTTGGGACAACGGTGGATATTTAATCGTGTGGTTGAGCTTGGTTGGGATCCAAAACTTCACGGAAAATTTGATAGCGATGTCAACAGAAACATACCTGATCGCAGAGAGCATAAATCTGAAAGAATAGGTAAAAAATACCAATGGATTGCTTTGCACGAATTACTCGCATTGGTATCTGATAATTTTGAATTTACATCGGAACGTTGGAATGACGAAACTTTTATCTATGAAGGTGCTTGGCAAAACGGTATAAGAGATATTGACCCAACTTGTACGTTAAAGGAGCCGTCAGATGATAAAAAAATTGGTGGCCTGCCATTTTTCAATGACCACAAACCAAAATATAAAGCGTGGAAAAAGAATAAGTCATTAAAGTCTTGGTTAAGTGATAAAAAAAATTTACCGGACCCAATCTCAGTTATTAAATATACCGATGATACAGGTTATGATTGGGTTGCCCTACAAGGTTTTTGTGAATGGCAAGAAAAACTCCCACCAGAATTTGAAAAATATAAACTTCCGACAAGAACTCTTTATTATATGATGAAGAGCTATCTCATAAAAAATAAAGATGATGATAGGATACTGAATTGGGCTAAAAAACAAAAATTTTATGGCAGATGGATGCCGGAGTCTCACGATTTTTATGGTGTATTTCTCGGAGAATATCCATCTTATCCTGCTTTCTTGTATCATTACATCCCATTTTTTAATCACGACGGGTGGACTAATGGAGGCGGTAGAAATAAAATCCCTGCAAAAATTTTAGTTACAGATGATGAATATCTAAGTAGTGGCTCCTCAATAGATTGTTCCTGCGAACAAGCAATCAGAATTAAACTGCCAGCAAAATGGCTTATAGATAAGATGAAATTAAAGCAAAAATATACCGATGGACGTTTTTACGACAAAGCCGGTGAATTAACAGCCTTTGATCCCGCTGTGTTTACAAATAACGCTCCACCTTTTGTTTTAATACGAAAAGACAAACTGTGTAGTTTTTTACGACGCGAAAAACTTGATATTTTTTGGACATTACTTGGTGAAAAACAAACCATTGGCGGTGGCGGAATTGGACAACCAGAGGGTTGGCAAGAAATCAGTGGTGTTTATACCCTTAATGCCAACTGTGATATTGTGGGGTCTATGACGTCGGAATTCAAAAAACCAACACCTCAAACCAAACAGAAAAAATCAAAAAGGAAGTGACACACACTCTGTTTTAGCATTCAAACAATAAGTTCTAACTTCATCAAGTAGGCGGAGCCAAATTGTATGTTGCGAGTTTGTTTTTGAATTCTGATGTCGCAAATGGAAAAGGAGGGGTTTGGGGAGGAATTTTCCATTTACCCCCCCTTTTTGTTTTGGGGAAATTGGGGGCGGACAA
>Ga0210044_10008780_pt1 | contig 12490 bp, 5 predicted proteins | sample CryGey13umfilter_2_FD_183959 | JGI IMG/M metagenome (GOLD analysis project Ga0210044, IMG submission 183959) | Groundwater microbial communities from aquifer in Utah, USA - Crystal Geyser 4/9/14 3 um filter (SPAdes) (version 2) | ecosystem: Environmental > Aquatic > Deep subsurface > Groundwater... | reverse complement strand
GGTTGACGTCGCGAACCAGGCTGAGATCGCCCGTCGAGAAGGGATCACGCGCGCCCGCGTGACCCAGATCCTGGGTCTGCTGCGCCTCGCGCCAGAGATCCAGGAGCACGTCCTCTCCCTGCCCGACATGGTCCGCCGGTCGGCGATCACTGAGCGGGCGCTTCGGCCCATCGCGCAGATGGAAAACACGCGTGACCAAACCGACCAGTTCCAGAAGTTAGTAGAGCAAACCAAATAGCCCTCCAGCCAACTTATGGCTACGTAGCCAGAACAAACGACTCGGAATTAACTCCCATGCTCACCACCACTGTAGTGTCAGTCCGTGGTTCGCCCGTGACATTCTCCTCTGGAACACTTATGTGGACGTTCAGTAATCGTAACCGCTGATTACGATGCAGTTCGGGTAGGTCACAGCCGAGTCGCAGCATCATTGGCATCCCGCCACCCAAGTGCGGTCCAAACTCGAGGACTCCGTCCCAACTGCTGGGCCCGTGCTGACTTACTAGCGTGGCCTCAACGTCACCAAAGCGCGTCGTCGTCACATTCCCAAGCTCACTCGCCTTGCTGTACCACAACCAATACTCGTCACACAAGTGTCGTACTGGACAATACACGCAGTTCTCGGAGCTTGGACGGGCTTCAGGCGGAACGGCTCTAAGATCAGTCAGTACCTTCATCGTCCGTTTCCGCAGTTCCTCCTCCAGGCTGCGCAGTTCCCCCTCATTGGGAGCTGGCACTTCAGAATCGCCGTCATCATACGAGATCACCAGCCTATCAACTCGCCGCCCGGTTGGATTCAGATCCCGGTCCAAAGACCAGAGCAGAGCGTATGTACGCAGCTGTAGTCCGTGCTCCTCCTTAGGCGCGCCCGTCTTGTAGTCGCGAATCTCACACCGGTCGGGCGATACCGTGAGTAGATCCGCATAACCCCGCCAGCCCATGTCGTTTGAGCGCAAATCGAGCTCTGCATAGGAGCCGTGAGACAGCGGTCGGCGTGAGTCGCTCCCAGGTTGCACCCCGATTCTTCCCGTACCATCAGCAAAACCCGCTGGACGCATACGGGTCAGAAACCGCTGCACTCTCGAACGAAGCTCTGGCACACGAGCCATCAACCGCGGGCGAAGTCCATCAAGAATAGGAGCCGCTCGCGGGTTTCCGTCGTAGGCCCGAAGCGCCTGTTCCAAGGAACCTAAAACGACGTGAGTGAAGCCTCCAAGTTCCTTCAGCACAGAAACTGTGGCCTCGTCAGAAGGTGAAGGGCGACCATTCCTTACAAGGGCACTTGTGAGCTTCTGAAGACTGAGATGTACGACGGTGCCCTCCAGGGCCGCCGCTTGCGGTGAACGAGGATAGCCGCGACTGCCCCACGCCTCCGGATACTCGGCGCAGCATAATGCCCATCGGCGAGGGCACGCCTCCAGATTCACCAAAGTTGTATAGGACATCCAGAACGGGGCCTCAGGCCACTTGGATGGCCGCAACACCCGCCAAAATGTTCTGCAGCCATCGCTGTCCATCACGCGCATCCTATTTGCTGTATGAGGCGGCTAGTCGCCGCTGGCAGGTTTCGCCTTACCACGAGTTCGTCGTACAGCAACACAGCGACTGAAGGGCAGAACTCTTTGAGTTCTCTCAGCGCCGGATCGGAGGGCTCGCCGGGTGTTAGTGGACCGTGAAGTCCGATGATGTACTCAGGTCCGTTCGCCCGCTTCACGTATATGGGAGCGGTTACCCGGCCGAATCCAGGGAGACTCATCGAGTGACCTCGTTCGATGGTCACTCCGTCCAAGTTTTGACGGTGAAGATCCTCGAAGAGCATGGTGGTAGAAGCCGCTAGGCGAGTGGGGTTGAGAGTTGGAAAACTCCCATGAAGGAGATACCTTAGGAGGCTCGCCCCCATGTGGCGATCCAGAAGGTCGTGCTCAAATTTGTTTTTGTAGCTGCGCAAACAACGGTAGCACGATCGATCACAGTTGTCGGGGCACAGTTCCAGGATCTGCAGCGCCTCCTCGAAGACCGTTAGCCCCAACTGGCCGACTCGCTTAGCGAATCCGGCACCACCAGGTAGCGTGTCATACAGATAGATCTCCGCCTCCAGGCCCTCCCTTCCAGAAGCGGTAAGCGCGGGCCGGTATTCCGCCTGCAACTCGGTGGCATCTAGCTCAAGACCCACGCATGCCGCCTTTGTAAGCGCTTCACTGATACTCCGCAGAGCGACATCGGTTGGCAACAAGCTCGGGACAAGCGTAAGCGGTGGCTGCACTCTGAGTGAGACAAGCAATACGTCGCTGATGAAATCGGTCCCGAGCACGAGCCCCTTCGTTGCGCCACCGCCGGGGCAGTTCGCATCCTTCGAATCGGGATACGGCTTGCGATGGGCAGCGCCGACGACGCCCTTGGGCAACGCTGTCGGCTCAATGAGACCGCACTTGGTGCAGTACGTGTAGCCCTCTTCGCGCGGCCCGCGGTTGGTGACGAGGAGGTGCTGGCGTGAGTAGTGCACGCGGATGAAGTCGTTGAGCCGTGTCCACTTGGACTCGTCCGGCGGCGTGTGCATCGTCAGCTTTGCCCGCGTGGCGTAGCTGCGGGCAGGCTGGTCGTCGGGCGACGTCCCCTCCTCCTTGCTCACTGGATGCGCAAAACCTGGGGGCCGCAACCAATACCTGGCCGGCCCGAAGGTCCCGACTTCACCACACGCCTCGCAGTCCTTCGTCTCCCCGCGAATCCCATCGTCGAGGGTCGTAGTCTTGGCGTAGTGGCAGTTCCGGCACTCGTAGTAGAACCGCCTCGTCAGCCAGGCGCGGAACCGGTCGCTGCGCATCGGCGAGTAGATCGCCCCCGACGTCCACAGCTTGCTCCCGATCCAAACCTCCTTGCCTGGTGCATATTGTGACAGCGCGACCGGCAAGCCCTGCGACGGTGTGAAGCGAAACGCTGGCCGGTAGTATGTCGAGCGGTCCGGGTCGAAGACGTGGAACGACGCCACGTCCGTCGGGAAGGCGTAGCGTGGCAGCACCCCCTTGTAGAGGAGACGATCGAGAAGGTTCTCGGACGCTGGATCCCGCCCGGGTCGCTCTTCGCCTTCCTCAGCCGGCGCCTCGATGCTCGTGTCCCCTTCGCCTTCGTTCATCGCGGGATTCGCCGCAGCCGACACACCTACGTTGCCAGCAGCGCCTGGGTCGTACTCTATCGCCTCATCCATCGCCCGCAGGGTACCCTCGACCAGAGAGTCGAGGAGCCGTTGGCGATCCGAGGCAGAGATCTCGCTTGGGAGCCAGGCGTCGACATCTGCTCTTAACTCAGCCTCGGTCGCGCGGAGCCACGCCTCGAAGTCGGCGCGGTTCAATACCTTTTTTGGGTTTTTGAAATCCTGCACGGTCCCGAGCACGGCGAAGAGGTGAGGTTGCGCTTCGGGCTCAATCTGCGGCAGCTTCACTTGGTGATACCGCTGCAACAGATACGCCGTCACGTGCCGGCGTGCTATCTCGGGGTTGTCGAGTGTAAGTGTCGGATCATTGACAGCGCCGCGGATCATTTGGTCCGGGTGGGTGAAGTAGTGCTCGTCGTGGCTGTCTGCGCTGCCAAAGGCGGTTACCGTGGCCACAGCGTTTCCGCGGCGTCCGGCGCGGCCCGCGCGCTGCTGATAGTTTGCACGGGCCGGCGGCATATTGCGTAACGACACGCCCGTGAGCGTTCCGATGTCGATACCCACTTCCATCGTCGTCGTGCACGACAGGACATCGATCGCCGGTCGGTCGCGGCCTGTGTCGTCTGGCCCAAGATCCACATCCTGGAACAGGAGTTCGTGTTCCTCGGCCATCGAAAACACGTCGCTGGCCTGCGCCGTATTGAGCTGAGCAGTGTGCTCCGCAGCTATGAGCGCCATCGGAGGCGTGGGGGGCTCCCGAAGGGCTTCGATCGTGCTAGCCCGATAGTAACCCTTCCGAGCCATGAAGACGGGGTCGTTATCGGGATCGATGGCGGCGGCGGTGTCCCGCCCGCAGTTCACACAGGTAGTTCGCCCGGGGAACGGTCGCTGGGCTGTCCGGCAGGACTGGCAGTAGGCCCATTCGCCGCCGATTAAGAGCGACAGCTCGCCGCCCTTGAGCCGGTAGCCTGGGGGTTTCGACTCTCCAAAGATCGATAGAAGCGGCGGGAGCCACTCCTTATCGAAGGTGGAGCGTGCTGCCTTTCCTCCGAGGAGGCGAGTGACCGCGACAAACTTCCCAGAGCGTGCTTGGAATTTCCTTTCAGACGCCCACCAAGCCGGCGGCATTTGGTTCAACCACAGCCCTACGCGTCCCCAACAGCGCAACCATACATGGGCGAGGGCCTGCTTCTGTTCCGGTGCCTCTGCAAGCCCTGGGATGTCCGGCAGAGCCATCAGTTTCGATGTGTGCTCGGCGCGCTCTATGAGCGATCCGAGAGCAAGGGACTCCAGGCCGTAGTATCGATCGCCTAACGAGTTAACAATCGCCCGGAGTAGCGACTCCGGCGGCCGAGAAGCACGCATTTTGCCCCACAGTGATAGAAGACCTGTGCTGCTAGAGAGCGCACCGGCCTTAATGGCGTCCTCCACGGCCGTCTCGTCATGGAAGCTCTCTCCCGCTTTCAACTCGGGTCGAAGGCGTACGCCCAACTCCTTGGCGGCGATCAGCACTCCAAGATACAGGTCGTCGAGCGACACGAGATCCGCCATGCCGGGCGCATTCAAGAGTCGTGCATAGCCGGACACGATTAGCGGCCGCAATGCGTCCTGAGTCGAGTATGTCTGAAGATTCGGGGCTAGCCGTGCCGCCGTCTGTCGCGAGTCTGAGAAGATGAGGACTTTACGTCCCCGCAGTGGGGCGAGCCTTGTCGCCGGTACGGGGTTCGGCGGCTGCACCTGGATTTGCCTCGCGATCAGCGCTTGGAAAGGTTGATCGCCCTTTGTCTGATGATCCTGAACCGAGGAGCGCCCGAATGCGGCACTCTCGCCACAGACAGCGCACGGCCGAAACTCGCCCGATGCGGCGTTTCGAGGTCCGTCGTCCGCATCAGGAGGAGTCGAGCGTGCAGCGCGCAGGAAGACACGCCGGTTGCGCGTCCCGAGTTGGTGCGGGTTCAGCCTTCCCGTCGAGAGGTCGTACTCAGCAGGTTCAACGGCATCATCGAACACCGGCTCTTCCAAGAGCAAATCGATGGGCGCGAGTTCGTCGAACTGCCCTAAGCGCGTGCGCAACGCCCCTCCGGGCTCTGACCAGAGGAAGTTCGGATCGTCAACATCGTCCGTGTACGCACGTCCGTATGCTGTGCCGCAATTGCGGCACGTGTAAAGCTCGAGCACCCGGGCTCCGCACTCACAGGTATCCCGCGGCTGGCTAAACAGCCTCCCTGCAGGTCCGCCTCGTAGTTCCGGCGGTAAGCTCGCACACTGGGGATCCATGCAGACCCAGAGCCCGGCGAGCCCGCGATAAAATGAGTGGACCCTACAGGGTAGCAGACCCGGCTCTGTTGGATCTCGCCGCGCAACGCTGCCGAGCGCGATAAGGTTGGTGACAGCCCGAGCAGCAATGTCGGCGGCCACGCTGCCGTCAAACAGCGCTTTCCCGAGCGCGTCCACCGGCTGCGCCTCGCTCATGGTGATATTGATCAAGTTCGCCATCGGCGCGAACGAAACCAAAGCATCGTAAAGCGCGCGTTGCAAGGTCCATGGACGTTCCACGTTCCGATACTCGAGAAATGAATCAATCTGCAAGAGGCGGGCATCGTCGCTTTCAGCCTCGTAGAAAGCGCTCAAATCGAGCGCGTCCAGGGCGGCCGCATCCTGATCCGTGCCTTTGCCAGAACCTGGCCGAAGGAGAAGATCCCCTTGCACCTTCTCGAAGTCCCCGGAGTCCTTCCCTGCGAGCTGCGCGCCAAACCTCAGGGCGTTATCGGGTTTCTCGAAGCTCGCACTCGTGCAAATGACTTGCAAACGGTCCGCAGAGATACCCAGCCGCATGCGAAGCCTTCGAACCAACAGCGCGACCTCAGCGCCCGCCGATCCGCGGTAGAGGTGGGCCTCGTCGATGACGAGAAGAAAGCGCTCTTCGGGATTCGCAAGTAACCAGTCGCGCGTGCGATCGAAGATGGGCCGCTCAAGAGGGCGCATCAGCATGTACTCGAGCATCGAATAGTTGGTGACGAGGATGTCGGGCGGTGCCTCGTGGACCTCGTGTCGCGTGAGGAGTTCTGGATCTCCGGGAAGCGTCACGCACCTCTTGAATTCGCCAGTCTTCGCGTCCCGCCAGCGCGACCCCTTCTTACCGTACCACCCTATGAGGTCCGGCTTCGCCGGCCACTTCCCACGCCCTTTCAACTCGCGCACGAGCGCGTCCGCGGCCTCCTGCTGGGGCGAAGCTGGGCCCTGGGCCAGTTCCAGATTGCGCACGTAGTACGTCCCGATAGGAAGCAGCCGTTCCCTATCCCTCTTGTCGTCGCGGACGCCGGGATAAAGAGTGCGGCTGGTGTACCTCGCGAACCGGGCGGGTCGCCCAGACCAGTCAATGAACTTCTTGACGATCCTTCGGTCGCCGAAGAGCAGTCGGAGCCGTCCGAGCTGATCGTTCACCAGAGCGTTCATCGGATAGAGGACCAGCGCTCGGACAGCCGGAGTGTTTCCGAACTCCAGACCCTTGCTCTTCGCTTCGCGGGCCAGCTTGCCAAGTATCGGCAAGAGGAAGCATTCCGTCTTTCCTGAGCCCGTTCCTGTCATCACGACGAGGCTTTTCCCCTCGATGAGCGACAGCCTGGTAGAGATCGCCTGGTGCTGGTACGGGGGATCGTGCAGGAGCAGGCCAAGATCGCCTTCTGGCTTAGATACCGCTGAGATGACATCGAGCGTAGCCTCGTCGAGGCCAAGGTCCCGGAATGCCAGGCCGGCCTTGTACCGGGGCGTGCTCTCCAGGTACGGCCGTTGGTGGATCACGCCGGGCTGCTCCAGGAGCCCTCGCCGCTGCGCCACAAGCATCGGGTGGCTCACGTGGTAGGTGGCCTCGATGTAGTCCCGCAGCGCTCTTTGGAGCTGCTGGCTTGTCTCTCCGATGGTCAGCGACATTTGATCACTCTCTCCCTGCTCATCTTACGCCACCGGCAGTTCTTCGAGCCACAACTCGTCGTGAACAAACCGAATTTCCTCGGCACACTCAGCCGGTGGAAACTTGTAGGCGAACAGGCATCCCGAGCGAGGAACCGGTTCGCCGACAGCGTCCCACCTGCGCCTCACCCACATCGGGACGGGTGAGAAGAACTCGACTATGCGCGTTGCGCTAGGACCCGAACGCACTCTGAACTTTTGTGGTTCTCCACGTACGGCGTCAATCGCCATCTGCATACGCCAGGCTTCGTCGCAGCCGCGCCATCGGGCTCCGGCGAGCGGAAGATCGATCAGTCGCTCGGGGTTCCCGTTACTCAACTGAACATAGGACCACAATGGTGCACCATATGCCTGACTCCGACGTCCCACGAATCTTCCTGTCTGAGACCGGACGTCTACCCAGCGACCGCGGTAGAATCGGACTGGACGTTCCGAGTCTAGAAGCTGCAAACCAGGCACCTCGCGGGACGGCGGCGCAGCGTCCAAGAGGCGGTCGACACGCGCCAGATGTTGCGTCGCTAACTCCGTCTTAGGTGCCTTGAGCCATCGCTCGTAAGAGACCTCTACGAGTCCGAGTTGAACTAGATCCGCCTGCAGGTCTTCATCGGGATGAGCGGTAAGGCGTCGCAAGTGGCTGACGTACTTGATTCGTCTCTCAAGGTCCTCGGGAAGAGCGGAGAGTTGGTCCGATGCAACGCCAAGAAGGATCACAGCGCCACTCTCTCTCGCCACAAAACTCGCGGGAGCGGCGTATAGCATCGTGCCCGTTGTATGCGTTGAGGCGCCCTCCACATCCGACTGCTCCAGGATGTCGCCGTGGGCGGTCATCGCTTCCAGCATCTCCTCGACTGTACTTCTAACACTGTCGATATCTTCTACCAAACCGCGGAGCGGTCGCACAACACTGCGCACGAGCGTCGCCGCCGTACATGGGCAGAGGAAACTGGCCGCCCTCCGAAGTGCTCCGCAAATCGCCTCTGTTGACGCGAGATCCAATGCAGTCGAATCCAGTCCCAACTCCCGGACCTTCTGAGCGTTGACATCCTCTGCGGTTAACCGTCTCATCGCCACTCCCATCCTGCGTAGAGTTGGTCGACGCGAACGTTTGGCTGGAGATGTCGGTCCGTCGAGAGCACAAGAAACCGAGCTGCTCTCATCAGAGTTGGTGATTCCATAAGCCGTGTGACTCCAACGCGCAGTTGAGTTCCTGCCCAAGCTTGCACAACTGCCGGATTGCTTGCCAGTCTGAGGGCAAACTCTGAGAACCAAAGCGCGTTGGCTTCATCCGACGGCGCCGTAGATGGCAGGACATGAAAATTGGTCATGAGAGAGGCAATTCTGGCAACACGCTCACGGCATGCTTTGGTCGCGAGGTCAGCAAAGTCGCGTTCGAGAATTACCCCGATAGCGACTTCGTCACGTCGTCTGGACACGGCATCCTTCAACCTCGACACACCATCCTCTCTACGCGCAGCAAGTTCCGCCCTTGTCCAGTTGTCCCCGCAGACTAAGTGGGTTATGTGCGAGTCAATCGCTAGCAGAACATCCCGCTTCCGTATAGCCGACATGAAACCACCAGGTAACCGTGCACGACTCCACAAATCAGCGTGGCTCAGGATCCGAATGATCGACTCTGGCGACCGCGGCGCCACATCGATGCGCGGAGCGCAGCCAAGATCCTCGAAACCACGAACCACCGGAGGCACGATGATCGCCGCCGTCAGTTGGCCGAGCCGGCTGACATACATTCCTCCCGGCGCAGCTACCTCATACTCCGCGACTAGGCCTATTCTCTCTTCGATTGTGGGAGCTTCGAAGGATATCCGAGTAACAATCGGTTGAGTGCCGTCTCCGCTATCGTCAAGTAGGCGAACCATGAACCCGCTGTCTCGTCGGCGCAGGGCCCAACGAAGGGGAGTGAATTCTCGCTCGCACCGCAGCGTAATTCTACCGAGTTCATCCGCTGTGAGAGCAAGGTCGCATAATCGTGCTGCATCGTACGCTTCTTCTGCCTTCCTGGACTTTCGGAAGTGCTTCTCGAAATGGCTCCACCAACTATCTGTTGAGACTGGCAACCTCATCTGCGGGAGTTGCTTCGAGAAAGTCGGGGGCTCTCCTTCTCTTTCAAAGAGAGAGATCTCACAAGCCACTGAACGGCCGACGGGCCCTCGGATCTCAACCTGAACATGACCTTCCCATAATTGCTCTAGGGACGGCTCAGGAGGATCCATCTGCACGACGAATGGACCGTTGGAACTCACTCCGGGCGACCACTGCCGAGCCTCCCTGATCCGAATCACAACGTCCAACTCACCCAGGACTTCTGTATCCGCACCTGGGCATGTGCGCGTGGATAAGTGCACTTGATGAAGGCCCACAGGCAGTTGCGGTAGTTCGACAAAAAGCACTTCTCCAGGTGTTATTGGGCTCAGCTCAAGTGGGGGATCAGCGTCTTCGCCAAGGGAGACCAGGATTGCGTCGACTGCGTGATCTACGCAGATCGCCAAACACGGCTGCTCAGACGCGAGCCATTCCCCGTGACCTTCTCCATCCCACACCACTGGAGCAAGCCCCGCGGGCCAGACATCGATCGTCCTCGCGCGCCCTAGGCCTAGACTCCGAAGGGTTTCCTCCCAGTCATGTGTGAGCACCGAAGGCAAATCGAGAAGAGTCCCGAAAGCGCCTTCACATTGCAGGTTTGTCGGAACTGCATGTTGATTAGACTCGGGCGGCTCATCGGAGTTAACCAGAATATACCGCTCTCCTGGCCGAACGCGCAGGCTCCGCAGCTCGTAGGCAAGGCCGTCTGATGCGATTCTGAATAGCCAGCGCGGACCAGGACGAAGGAGGCACTCCGTTCGCAAGAGGTAGTCTAACTGCGTGTCCCTCTGCTCGAATTGGATTAGTACCTCGTCAGCCCGTGGCCACCGCGAGAGTCTAATACGTTGCGCACCATGTAAACACCGCCCCCTAGCGAGAGGTCGGCCAGTGGCACCTGCCACTGTGCATCGCGATCCAGTAAGTATCTCTCGGATCCCGGGAAAGCGTAATAACAAATGCGACAAGTCTGGTATCTCCAGGGACGGTTCCCAAGAAACGCCTCGAAGGTCTGCCGGCCGAAGCATAAGTCGTGGCTCAATTCCGAGTGTCGCAATCTCCTTCCTTGCCTCTTCAGGCCGAGTGATGGCGGGCATCCCTCTTCGACCGAGCATTCCAAGACCACGGACCTGGGCGCGCTCTTTCGCGAACTGGCGTGCACCACGCAACCATTCGCGAGCACAGCGTTCCCGATCAAGGTCTCCGGCGATCCGGAGAAGGGTGGTCGGATGTAAGAGATCGTCGGAGCCGCTCTCTCCTTGGAGTAGAAGTGCGGCCGAAATCAGACCCACAAGTTGAGTTTCCTGTGCCAAGTTTAGAAAACGGGACGTTGCGCTCCAACTCCGTGCGGAAACGAGTTCCCCCAAAGTCGTGGGCGACTCAAGCAGTTCTCCCGTCAAAGAGTGTCTCACCTCATATAGAATGCGTGCAAGCTGTCGCTGCAGATCTTTGGGGAGGATGGCGTGCGTGATTGGCCAACATATTATCGAGAAATGCGCGGCCCATGCCCCAGTCGGCACTGCGCCGCCGAATTGTCTTTGAAAATGGCGATAGCACTCACGAATCCAGTAGCGATCTCCGTTGAGGATCCATCCCGGGGTCTCCGACTCAAAGGTCTGCCAGTACTCGTCGCCCGAGTATCGATAGCCGAGCTCCGAGGAATAAACCACCCACGTCAAGCGATGCGATTTTGAAGGCGGTTTTACTAGAATGTGCGCCCGAACCGCTTGTGCTAGCGAGTTAATCTCTGAGAGATCGAGACCGTGCTCAAGAGCGAAGATCGGGTGGCTACGTGCGCTGCTACGTCGACGACGATAGAGCTCTGCAAAGTGATCTGCGAGCCGAGCTTCCCACTTGAGAAGTGAAACATCCATGGGCTATCACCATGCTGAAGGAGGACCGCCGTTCAAGAGGCTGTCCATAACGCAGCGCCGCGTAAACCTCTTGTAGCGCTTATCCCTACTTGCTCTAGGCAAGATCCACCGCTGTAGACAAAAGTCAGCTATCTCCGAGGCCGGGAGAACGCAAGAGTGCACGTTTCTCCGTGTACCTAACAGGATCTCCTGCCAATTCGTCGCCAACGGAACCGCATATACTTCGCGCTCGATCCCGTGCTTCAGGATCGCGTTTCCATCAATCCCGAGCATCTCAAGTGCTGTTCGAACCACTCGAATTTTCCAATTCGGCCCCATACCAAACCTGTGGCCTGATGCATAGGGATGCCCCGAAGCTGCCAGAAAAGCCCGAAAAGACTCAAACAGCTGGCCGGAGAGGTGAAAATGACCAAACCCACGTGTGCTGCCGATTCTAATAAACTGTGGACCTCCCGGAATGGACAAGCGGTTGTAGATAGAGGAGCGGCCAAGTGCTGATGTTGTCGTCAGCAGGACAAGTCGAGCACGGTTCTCTTTCTGGCTGATAACCGCCTCCCGTCCAAGGTACTTTCGGTCATAGACCGCTTTCACTTCCTGGCTTCCCATCAGGGCTGCCACCAACTTCCCGCCAATTAGCTGCGAGTATGGTGGCAGAGAGCCGACTACATAGGCATCCATGACATGTACTAACCGCTCACTTCGGTCCGGGAACGTCCACCCGACCCAGTTGTCACGGGCAGCGAGATTGAATACAGGGTCGCCAAGGGCAAATAGCCCAATCAGGCAACCATTCTGGCGGTCCCGAACGAGAAACCTCAGACGGCGACCAAAGCCACGCGAGACGGGGACCGACCAGAGCAGGCATGCGAATCTAAACAGGCGCGATTCTAGCGACTCGGCCTTAACCTCCACCAACTCTGGCTCTATGAACTCGGGGTTGACTTGCCTTCCGGTCGCGATGTGTTTGGCTAACTCCGGTCCATGGTCTCTAATGAAGGCACTGTTTTGCTCAAGATTCTCCCGTCGCTGAGCTGCATGGAGGTCACGAATTCTTTGCTTGGACATCTCGCCATCGACGTAGTAGCCGTTGCCGTTCTTCGAGAAGCCGAGCGCTAGAAGGTGGGAATGAAGAGCATCCCGCAGGGCCTCGGGTGTTGGGGCATCAACGAGGATGCCGTGCCTCTTGGGATCCACCATCAGCGGCCTTTCTTTCTGCCGGAACCAGTTCTTTTATTGTAAGAGTTCAGCCCCCTGCAACACCCAACCGCCTAATGTCGCACCCGTGCTGAACTTTGCCCGATGAGCCTACCCGGTATTTCCTCTTGCGTCAATACCGGATATCCGCTATTGGTCCGGTTATGGATTTCCCTCACGGCACGGATGCCGAGGCCCAGGACATCAT
>Ga0210044_10008779_pt1 | contig 12491 bp, 7 predicted proteins | sample CryGey13umfilter_2_FD_183959 | JGI IMG/M metagenome (GOLD analysis project Ga0210044, IMG submission 183959) | Groundwater microbial communities from aquifer in Utah, USA - Crystal Geyser 4/9/14 3 um filter (SPAdes) (version 2) | ecosystem: Environmental > Aquatic > Deep subsurface > Groundwater... | reverse complement strand
TATTTATAAACACCTAAACCGAAAACTCACAGATTTTCAATTAAAAAATAACATAATAAACAGGTCTTTATATGGTGTGGATGTTATGCCGTGGGCGGTTCACGCCGCCGAATTAAGACTCTGGCTACAACTCATTATAGAAACCGAGTTCAAAAAGGAAGAATTAAGAGAGAAGGCGTTATTACCAACACTCAATCTTAACCTAAGAGTAGGAGATTCTCTCGTTCAAGAAATCGGTGGTATCAATTTGCATTTAAGAGAACCTGGAATCTCAAACAGGTTAAAAAAGAAACTTTATGACTTGAGAATAGAAAAAGAGAAGTATTTCAACAACGACCCCACTGCAAAATTTAAGGTTAAAGAGGAATTGGTGGGGGAAGAGACAAGAATCTTCGAAGAAATCATAGATGAAAGAATATCTGTACTCAAAACGAAAGAACAAACTCTTAAAAAAGCACTAGAAAAGTTGAGAAAAACAAAACAGGTTAGCTTTTCTGGTGAGGTTGCTGAGGCTGAACAGAAAAAAATTATAAATGTGCAGGAAATAAAAAAGAAAAATCTTGAACAGATAATAAAAAAAGTTGCCGAGCTTGAAAATGTAAAAACCTGTCTTCATGAGCCTGAAAAAAAACCTTTTGTTTGGGAGATTGATTTTGCAGAAATCTTTGGTGATAAGAATGGATTTGATATTGTAATTGGAAATCCTCCTTATGTAAGACAGGAAAAGATTTCGCCGCCAAATAGATTAAAGGCAGAAGTAACTCTTGAAGACAGAAGAGAATACAAAGAAAAGTTAATCAAATCTGTTCATGCACATTTTCCTGTGATTAAAAAGATGGACAAAAAGAGCGATTATTACATTTATTTCTATTTCCATGGATTGAATTTATTGAACGAAAAAGGCACATTCTGCTTTATCACATCAAATTCCTGGCTTGATGTTGGCTACGGCAAAAACTTACAAGAGTTTTTACTAAAATATGCACCAATCAAAGCAATTTATGATAATCAGGCAAAAAGAAGTTTTGCTCATGCGGATATTAATACAATAATCGCAGTTTTTGATGCACCGAAAGTTAGTGTTGAAAGAATTGAGGAATGGACGCCACAAGATAGTAAAATGTCTGCTCTAAATAATATTGCCAAGTTTATAATGTTCAAAAAACCGTTTGAGGAAGTGATAAATACAAAAAATCTGTTAAGTATTGAAAATGCAACTGAAATTTTAAAGAGAGATTGTTTTAGAGTTTATCCGATAAAACATGAGGATTTAATGGAGGATGGCTGGGAATATCTTGAGGATTACGATTCAAAAAAAGATGGAAAATTTAAGAAAGGTAAATACACAGGGAATAAATGGGGTGGAAAGTATTTGAGAGCGCCGGATATATTTTACACGATTCTGGAGAAGGGTAAAGGAAAATTAGTAAGATTGGGGGATATTGCAGATGTTAGATTCGGAATTAAAACGGGAGCGAATGAGTTCTTCTATCTGCCGAGTAAGTATTTTGATATAAAAGAGGAAGGAGAATATTACAGGTTGATTCCGAAACAGGATGGATTACCTGTGGATATTAGGATAGAGAAGGAGTTTTTGATGCCCGTGATAAAATCATTACGGCAAATTAAAAAAGAATCTGTTGACTTAAACGACACAACTCACAAGATTTTTTATTGCCAAAGAAGTAAAGAAGAATTAAATGATACAAACGCCTTGAAATATATTGAATGGGGCGAAGAGCAAGGACTTCAAAACAGACCAACTTGTGCTTCGAGGAATAATTGGTATGCAATCCATGAAAGGAAAATTTCTCAATTGTTGTATTCTTACATTCTTGGAGCAAGACATTTGATACCTCTGAATAATTTATGCTTAGCAGACAACAATTTATTTGATATATATTGTGATCAAGAGAAGGCAGATAATCTGTTTATTTCATTGAACTCCACTATCTGTCGTTTATTTCTTGAGAATTTAGGTAGAGAGATGACTGGGGCTTTAGCTGTATTAAAAATTCAAATTTATGAATTAGAAAGCTTGTTAATAGTAAATGTTATTACTAATAAAAATGTGAGAAAACAAGTTAATCGCCCAATAAAATCAATCTTTGAAGAATGTGGCATTGACCCAAACAAGCCAATAAGAGAGCAGGAGCCGAATCCTTTGCCTGACCGAGCAGAACTCGATAATATCATTTTTGATGAACTCGGTTTGACGGAAGAGGAGAGGAAAGAGGTTTACTGGGCGGTTTGCGAGCTGGTGAAGCAGAGGTTGGAGAAGGCGAGGAGTTTGAATGGGAAATGATGTCCACAGATGAAGAAACAGAAACATACCAAATGATTTTGGATGGATTAAAAAATAGTGTAAAAGAAAGTGAAAAAGAACTTATCAGAGCGATTTATAATGAGTTTTTTAAAGATGTTACTACTTCAGATAAATTTGGAAAAAATTTGTCTAATTATGCCGAAGATTCCAGAGAAATTTTTTGTAACGCATGTCGCTTACTTCACACATCTAAGAGAATAAAAGACGAATGTAAAGGGGTTGATGAGGAAGCACCCAATATTAAAACATTACTTTTATTCATCGTTGCTGAAGCTTTGAGTAAATCTCCAGATTATATGACATTCAAAGATTTTCTTGTTACCAAAAAGAATGCTGAGGGAGTAAAAGAAAGAGATGAGATTTTAGCAAAAATGAATATTCAAACAAAAGAAGAATTTAATGGTTTGATAAACAACTTATTTGAGGCGTATAACAAATTTTATGGATCTAAACATGCGGTGGTATTATTTTTTGAAAACTACATCTCTAAAGAGGATAAGAAAAAAATAGTAAAAGCATATTGGGTACGAAAAAATTTAAAAGAAGAATTGAATATTGGTACGAAAAAATTTGTACCATTGTGCTTCTCAAAAAATTGCTTGTACAGAAATAGTGCTATACCAGATAACTATGAAATATTTTATGGAAAATACCAAAATTTATTACCCACATTGACAGCACACCTTATACCATGCGAAGATAACTCTATTTTATGTTTTTATGATTTACTCTCAGAGTTAAATGATGAACAAAAAATAAATTTGCTTAGAAATATTTACGAAAAAAGGATAAATAAGCTCATCCCTCATGAGAAATGCAAACTAAATGATGAAAAAGAATTAAATAAAGTAATGGCGAGCGTAATATCCGATTTGTATGGATATCTCAGAAATCAGTTTGTCCATTTAGGAAGAAATAGTTTATTAGCACCAGAAAGAGAAGGGTGGATTGCATTTTCAGGCGTAACAGATGTTTACAAGAAGAGGCCTATTCATGTAACCATTACTTTCACTGAATTAAGAGATATTATTATCAAAGGTGTAACTGAATATTACAAAAGGAATATTGAAAAGATTGGTGTAGATAAAAGAATTGGGATTTTTGCATACGGTTCATTAATCAATGATGCAGGTCCTGAGATTACACCACATATCGTTAAGAAGATAGATCGAGATGCACCTAAGCCTGTAGAGTATGCCAGATCGAGCAGTAGCAGAGGGGGAGCGCCCACGTTAGTATTTTACGATAAAGGGGCTATAGTAAAAGGAAAAATCTTAGTTTTGGACTTAGATAACTCTAAAAAAAATATTGATAAAGCTAAAGAATGGCTTAGAAAGAGGGAGGGAAACACATGCCCCAAATATATTAAAATAATGCAAATGGATGATTTTGAAACAGTATTATATTGTGATATCCCGTCAAATATCAACCCACTAGTTTCAGATAAGTTAGCCGAATTGGCAATCGAAAGTGTAAAAAAATGTAAGGTTGAAGGTGTACCTGAAAAGAATGGGGTTAGATATTTAATAAACTCTATCAATAATAACATCGTTACACCTTTAACAAAGGAGTACATGAATAAAATATTACAAAAAACCAACTCTTCAACTTTGGAAGAAGCTGAAAAAAAGTTATTAGGTGATTAAAATGCAAATCCCAAAAGAAATAATAGATAATAGTGAAGGAAACAAGTTAGTGAGTTTTCTAAATGAAGTATTAAGGAGTAATCCGAACACGAATTTAGATATTGCTACGGCCTTTTTTGACATTAAGGCTTATGCGATGGTAAAAGACAATATAAACGGTGTAAACAGGTTCAGATTGCTTCTGGGGAAAGCGCCTGAAATAAAAACCGATACAACATTGGGTGATGAATTACTTAAGAATGTTAAAGAAGAAGTTGAAGGATTTGAGCTCTCAAAGGAAGCAAACGATAATGTGAAAACATTTATAGAATTTCTTAAAAAGGACAATGTTGAAATAAGACTTTATGATAAAGAATTCTTACACGGTAAAACATATATTTTTAATAATCTGATTATAATTGGGTCATCAAATTTTACATCTGCGGGCTTAACAAGATATGGGGAACTAAACACCTGGAAACAAGAGTCACAGGCAGTTTATACAAGAAAAGAATGGTTTGAGAAATTCTGGCAAAATGCAAATGATTTCAAAACAGGGCTTATAGGGTTGCTTGAAAACTCAAGATTTGGAAGTAGAGAATATACCCCATACGAAATTTATATTAAAGCTCTTTATGAGTTACAAAAAGATGAACTTAAAGCTGAGGAAAAGAAAGAAGAAGTGTCTGGGTTACCGCCATCCAGAGTTAATCTCACCGAATTCCAAGAAGACGCCATCCCAAGAATAGTTTCAAGACTAAAGAAATACGGAGGGATACTGGTAGCGGACTCTGTTGGTTTAGGAAAAACATGGATAGCCAAAAAAATAATTGAGGAAATAGGATACTATAAAAGAGGGGTTGTTCTCACGATTTGCCCAGCGCAATTAAGAAGGATGTGGAAAGACGAGATTAAATCTATAACAGTAACAGAAAATGTGTTGTCACAAGAAGAACTTGCCACCACGGACTTCTTGGACAAGGCGAAGAGGGCTGTTGGTAAAGACTTAACAAAAGTACAATTAATTGTGGTTGATGAGAGTCATAACTTCAGAAATCCATTATCAAACCGCTGGGAAAACTTTTTCACGCTGGTTAATGATAATATAGCAAAAAATGGCAAAAAACCTGATATTCTTTTCCTAACGGCAACACCGATTAATAACACAATCTGGGATTTGTACTGGCAAGTAATGCTATTAGTGCTTGGGGATAAAAACGCATTTATCAAAGAAAATATTTCAGACATATTCAAGTTCTTTAAAGAGGTAGAGGGAAGGGGCGATCCATCATCATTAAATGATTTACTAAACGAGATTTCTATTAGAAGAACAAGGGATTACATAAAGAAAAACTATCCTGACGCATATATTATAAGAAAATTGCCAGATGGTACAGAAAAAGAGATGAAAATAATATTCCCTGAGAGAACCCTTGATAATATAAATTATGAATTGGACAAAACATATAAAGGAATGTATAAGGAGATTTCTGATGCCATCATTCATAGGTTAACGATGGCTTACTATCGAATTTTGAAATATAAGAAAGAAGAAAAACTGACTGCTGAAGAGGTAATGACACTCAACAGGATGATTGCTATTAGTGGCATATTCAAAACAATTTTGCTGAAGAGATTAGAGAGCAGTATTGAGGCTTTCAAAATTAGTGTCAGCCGGCATATACATTTTTTGGAAGAATTGAAAAAACTTCTTTTAGACGGAAGATTTTTAACAAAACAGTCTTTCTACAAGTACCTGATGAGTGCTGATGAAGAAATAGAGGAGTTTTTAGAAACTTTGGAGGATTTTAAACTGGAGGATTATAAAAAGGAAGAACTGTTTGAAGACATTGACAAAGATATAAAGATTCTGAAAGAGATTTTAGAAAAGGTCAGCAGAATAAAACCAGAGGATGATGCTAAATTAAAGGTTTTGAAAAATAACCTACTAACACTATCAAAGAAGGGGCAGGTACTCCTATTCACATACTATGCAGACACACTGGAACATATCTATAACCAGATTCTAAAAGATAAAGATTTTTCTCATTTAAAAATAGAGGCAATATCAAGTTCAGGCCGCACCACAAGCAAGACTCCAAATGAAAGAGAACACATCAGGGAGGAATTCTTTGATAAGAAGATAAATATTTTGATGAGCACTGATGTTTTATCAGAAGGAATGAATCTGCAAACAGCCCAATTTTTAATAAACTATGACCTACATTGGAATCCTACAAGAATGATACAAAGAGCTGGAAGGATTGACAGGATAGGCTCACAATATAAAAGAATATATGTGCATAACTTCTTCCCAGAGGATGAGCTTGAAGAATTATTAAGGCTCGTTCAAGTTTTACAAACTAAGATAATAGAAATTGACGAATCCGTTGGTCTTGATCAAACAATTTTAGGAGAAAAAATACATCCAAAAGTTTTTGGCATTGTAAGAAGAATAAAGAATAAGGATACTACTGTTCTTGATGAGTTGGAAAAACAGGTTTATGGTGGTGGGGAAAAGTTTTATCAACCATTAAAAGATTATATGAAAAAAAGAGCGGTTGAGGATATAGACAGCATACCTTATGGTGTGCATAGTGGGTTAAAAAAGAATAAGGCTGCAGGTATATTTTTCTATTATAAATATGGTGATGATTTCCATTTCTGGTATCTTTATGATGTAAGCACTGGTAATATTATCAAAAACAAAACAGAGATAATAGACTTCATCGAATGTCCATCAAAAGAGAAAAGGGTGATCCCTAATTTCTTTGACAAAATATTCGAAGTCAATCGAATAATTCTTGAGGAGATAGAGGGATCATACAAAGATTTAGAACAAAAAAGAATTGTGGATACATCCTTGGCTGAAATTGATAGGGATAAAAGTACAAAAATTGTAAAAACATTGATAAGAGAGATGGATTTACAGATAGATGACTACCTTTCTGAGTTTCCTGAAGAAAAAGAAATACAAGGGTCCTGGGAACCTATAAAAAATAAGTTGCTATCAATCCCCTACACAAAAAAGAGGTTGAGTGCATTAAGAAAACTTTGGAGACAATATAAAACCGATAAAGACTGGAAGGGGTTGATCAAAGAATTAAATGATTTCTTGTATGGGAAAGGCATATTTGTTAAAGAACCAATTCCCCCATTTGATAAGAAACTGTTAAAATTGATTGTTGTAGACCTTATCTCCTAAGGTAGCATTGAGAAAAATAAAAGGGCATATTATTTATCGCCAATCTTATACACCATCAACCGCAATCCTACCCTATCAACCGCGTAACCACACATTGAACCTCTTGGTCGTCTTCAGCCCTCCGTCCAGCCCGCTCAAAAAACAGTGGCTGGAGAAGTTTTCGGCAACCTTACCCATCAACCGCAACCCTGCCCTATCAACCGTGCAACCACACCTTGAACCATTGTTTGTTCGCCTTCAGCCCCTCTGAGACCCAGCAATGCGCAGTCCTGTCAAGAAGGCCCTGAACATCCACCAGTGTTTTTGAAAATATGATTTAAAAACCAAATGCACCGAAAATCATATAAATATAAAAGCAATATATGATTAGATGTGAAAATATGAAACAAATCATATTAGAGGGGCTCAGGTCTGCGCTTCTTGAAAGAACAAGCTTTGAAAACCTGCCTGAGGATGTTTGGAAAAGGAGTGCGGCTCTTAACACTTGGGGGACGAATGCTATTGAAGGCAGCACTATTACAAGGGAGGATGCAGAACGCCTTATTTTAGAGGAGAAAAGTGTGGCTAAACCTGTGAGAGATGTTTTGGAGACACTGCAGCATGAGAGGGCATTCAGGAGTCTTCTTGAGCGCCGACATCGTGAAATCACACTTGAAACTGTGCTTGAATTTCATGAAGAGGTTTTTCATGGAATTTTGTTTGATGCAGGGCAGTGGCGCAGGGTAAATGTCCAGATCAGGAATGCCTCTTTTACCCCTCCAAGGATGGAGAAAGTGGTTAGGGAGACGGATAAGCTGATGAAGGGATACAGGGAGCAGGATATACGGGGGGAGGATGTTTTCATTCTTGGGGCATGGATGCATTTTGAGTTTGAAAGAATACACCCGTTCAGTGATGGTAACGGAAGGGTGGGCAGACTGCTTTTAAATCTCCATTTCCTACGACACAACTGGCCGCCAATTCACATTCTTCCAACTCATCGAAAACAATACATGGATGGGTTAAACAATGCCTACAAAAAAGAGGATTTCACCCAGCTTGAAAAACTTTTTAAAACCTTGATGAGCGCAAGCCTTGTTGATTTACTTAACCAGGTAGGTACAAGTGAGGATAAACTAATCTCACTCAAAAAAGCGTCAAAAGAAACTCAGTATAGTGCGCAGTATCTGGCTTTAAGATGTAAACAGGGCATGCTGCCAGCAGTGAAAACTGGTAGGGAATGGTACACAAGCAAACATGCGCTCAAGTTGTATCTTTCACATATTGGAAGATAATTTTCCTTTCTCAGATACAGTTTTAGCAAAAACCCCTCCCCTAGGCGCCCATTCAATCTCAACTATGAGCCATTCAGGTTCACAGGCTCTGTAAAGGGTTTCTGCTATTTCATCAGTAACGTACTCCTGCCATATGCGCTTGTTTCTCCAACATGAAAGATAATCCCTGACAGATTTACCCTCAAGGATTTTCTTTTTTGGCTTGTATTTTATTCTGACAATCCCCTGGTCATGGCGCTCTGAAACAGGGCAGAGGCACTGGAACTCAGGGTATTCCCATTCAACAACAGGCTGATGCTTCCTTGAGGGGAATGTTGTGAGTTTATGTTCAACCTTTTCAGTTTTTGCAGCCCATGCTTTTGAGTAATCTGTCATTTAATCACTGTACATGGTAAGCATCTGGGCCTATTTATTTTTAACCAAAAAATATATCCCCCTTCCATCCATTTACATTTTTGTGTACACAGCATGGATTGGCTTTTTTGTCTCAATAGCAGTGCTTTTAATTGTGTCAAAAAAGAACCTTGCGCTTGCTCTTTTCGCTGCAGGTATCATGTTAGGATTTTTCACCATTTCACCATACAATGTTGGAATGAAAATTTGGGAGACATTGATTGACCCATCTATTGTTTTACTTGCTGCTGCTATGGGGATTATTCCGTTGATTGGCGGTGCCCTAGAAATCTCAGGTAAGATGGATGACCTTGTGAACAATCTCAGAATAGGCAAGAAGCCTTTTCTTATGTTCTCACCAGCTATGATTGGAATGCTCCCTATGCCAGGAGGTGCGCTTCTCTCCGCTCCTCTGGTTGAAAAAGGAGGTGCAGGCGTTAACCCTGAAAATAAGGCTGCTTTGAATGTCTGGTTCAGGCACGCATTTCTTTTAATATATCCTCTTTCTGCTTTTTTAATTGTTTCAGCCAAAATAGCCAATCTGAAAGTTTACACTGTTTTACCATATCTACTGCCATTTTTTGTTTTCACGGTCCTTTTAGGTTACCTTTTCTTCCTCAGAAATGCTGATGGGAAAATAAAATACCCTAAAAAATTTTCATTAAAAAAACTCCTGCTCCCTTTGCTTGTAATCATGATAGCACCCGTGCTTGATTTTTTAATTCAGGACATATTTGAATTACCTGTGAGAGAAATAAGCCTTGTTATTGCAGTCGTGGTATCTTTTATTCTTGCATTTGTCCTTGGTAACCTGAGCCTAAGCAGCGCCAAACACATCAGCAAAAAGATGAAACCCTGGAATTTTGCATTTATTATAATTGGAATGTTCATTTTTATCAACATATTTAAAGCATCAGGTGTACCTGAATCCATAGCAGGTTTAACACTTCCAAATATAATGCTTTGTGTATTCATCAGTTTTCTTTTAGGCATAGTCACAGGCAGGGTTGAGGTACCTGCTTCTATTGTCATACCAACCTACTTAGCAACCTCTGGTCTGTCATCCATGTCTCCACTCATTTTTGTTATTACATTTTTTTCAATATTCATTGGTTATGTTATCTCACCAGTCCATCCCTGTGTGGCTGTATCAGGTGAATACTTTAAAATAAAATATCAGGATTTTCTAAAAGTTGTATTTCTACCTGCTTTTATAGCGCTCCTGCTTATGTTTGTTTTATCCCTTTTTTTCATCAGATAAAACCTTAAAATCTTCTCTGAGTACCTCAAGCATGTTTGGATTGTATACTGCAGCAGCAGGATGATAAAGAGGAATAATTCTGAGCTTTCCAAAAATAGAATTATGTAGAAAAATCTGGCCATGGATTCTACTTATCCCCCGAATTTTGTCTTTTAAGCCGAACTTCTCTAGAATATAAGCGGTTGCAAAATTACCCAAGCAGCAAATTATCTTTGGCTTGATAATATCGATTTGTCGGTCTAGAAAAGGAGAGAATGTTTTTATCTCTTCTTGTGTCGGGTTACGATTTTTTGGTGGGCGAAGTTTCACGATGTTGGTGATATAAATTTCTTTTCTTTCTAAACCAATAAAATCTAATAGTTCATCTAAAATCTTGCCCGCGGCTCCACAGAAAGGCCGACCAGTTAAAGATTCGTGATAACCAGGTGCCTCGCCTATTAGCATTATTTTTGCATTTAAAGCCCCTTCACCAAAAACAGGAAATGTTCCTTCTTTATACAAAGGGCTTTTTTTACAATAAGTTAAGAATTCCTTCTTTAATTCTTCCATTTCCTCTTCTTTTTCCGTCATTTCTATAACCTATATTTCTTTTTAAACCATTCGCTCCTATTCACACAAAATTGCTTGCGCAATTTTGTGATACTTCGGAATTGCCTTCGGCAATTCCTCGTATTTTTGTTTGCCTTCGGCAAACAAAAACGCAGAGGGGGAGATTTTCAGAGTAGTAGTCAGTAGTTAGAAGTTAGGGTTTAGGGAAAAAGTATCGTTCCCTAGTCCCTATCTACTACTCCCTAGCTACTACCATTCGAACTCCCGCGGCGCAAAAGCGCCACCGGCTCCCATTCAGCCTTTTCTCTTTCCTTCTTTTTGTAAAAAAGAAGAAAGAGGCTGTCTCAAGGCCGGCGCCTTAAACCGGGCTTAGCTACCTCTGCACGAACAAAATTTTTTCTTCGGAAAAAATTTTGTGAGCGCAGGGAAGGACAAAGTCCTTCCCTGCAGAGAGCAGAAATTTCCAAAGGAAATTTCTGTGATGAGTAGGCCTTATGTTGCACAAAGTTATGAACGACTTTGCAGACAGAGACCATTATGTTTTCAAAACTAAAATAACTTTCTACCTTTTATTTTCATTTCTTTAACTGAACCTTCTATTAAATGATGGGTCATTTTTAACGAATCTAATTATTGCATCAATAGTTTCTCTTACACTTTGAAAATTACTGTTACGTAACACTCGCCTTTCAATCACTGAAAAATCATTTTCAATTTCGTTTAACCATGATGCTGAAAACGGTAAATAAACCAATGTTATTCTCGGGTGTAAATCAACAAATGCTTTTGTCATATTAGATGTATGAGCACTCCAATTATCTAATATTATGTAAATATGTTTATCAGGATAAATCCTCAATAGATATTCAAAGAAATCCGTTACGATAAACGAATTTTTAAAATCGTAGAATTTGTAATGAAACGCACCATTGTAAATATTTCTAACTGCAAAAAAATTCAGAAGACCTTTTACCTTTTGACGCTCAGGTACAAAATAATGTTTACCCTTCATCCATTTTTGACCATCGAATTGTTTAATTGCAATACATCCTTTCTCATCAAATGAAAGGACTACGCTATTTGCAGGCGGTGATTCTTTTAGTCTATCTTTTTCAAGTTTTTTTTTGAAAAAATTTGGGTCGTTACTATACAGCCTTCTTTTACTTTTTTTGTAATTGCTTTTTTCGGATTTGAGAATATTTCTGATACTCTCTATACAAATATACTCCACTATACCTGAGTCAATCAAATATTTTTTCATACTTGGTAAGGACCATGTTGTGAAATGTAAACCAAGTCTTACAGGTTCTGTCAAAACTGTTTGCAATATCTTTGCTCTTTGTTCCTTTGTAAAACGTGGTGGTCGTCCTTTTGATTTTTTTCTGATTAATGCGTTAATCCCAAACGCATTAAATGATTTAATTGCTCTAACTACAGTTTTACGATCTTTGCTAAGTGCTTTACAGATTTCAGGCACACTTTTCTTTCTGCTAGATGCTATAATAATTCTTGCTCTGTCTCTCTTAAAAGCGTCTTTGGACCGCACACATATTTTATTGAGTTCTAAAACTTCTTCGTTTTTTAGTTCCCTCACAAAAATAGTCGGCTTTTTTCCTTGATTCTTTTTCCTTTTTATAACAGGTTCAATCGCTCCTAAATATTTTATAACTTTTTGTTGTACTTTTTTCTTAATTCTTACACCCTTTACCAGGTATTTATACGGCCTTCCTTTTATGATTTTTATCCTTACATATGCCATACTAATAGTTAGGCACAACAAAATATATAATATTTGTGATGGATAGAGTAGAAAAGTTGTGGTTAAAAGATTATAGGGCTAGATTAAGTAGAAAGAACA
>Ga0210044_10008778_pt1 | contig 12497 bp, 6 predicted proteins | sample CryGey13umfilter_2_FD_183959 | JGI IMG/M metagenome (GOLD analysis project Ga0210044, IMG submission 183959) | Groundwater microbial communities from aquifer in Utah, USA - Crystal Geyser 4/9/14 3 um filter (SPAdes) (version 2) | ecosystem: Environmental > Aquatic > Deep subsurface > Groundwater... | reverse complement strand
CCTCGCCCAGCGCCGGATAATCGGTATAGCCCTCGGCGCCGCCGCCGTAGAACGTGTCCTTGTCGGGCGCATTCAGCGGCGCGTCGCGGCGGATGCGCTCCGGCAGGTCGGGATTGGCGATGAACGGCCGCCCGAACGCCACCGCGTCCGCGCGCCGGTCAGTGATCGCCTGCGCCGCCCGCTCGGCGTCGTAGCCGCCGTTGGCGATATAGACGCCATGCCAGCGGGCGCGCAGCCGCGCCAGCATCGCCGCCGCCCCGGCGGTCATCGCGGCGTCGCCGAACTTCTCCACCACATGCAGATAGGCCAGCCCCATCGCATCCAGGCCGTCGATGGCGGCGGCGAAGGCGTCCTCGTCGTCGGGGCGCATGTCGTTGGCGGTCCCGGTCGGCGACAGCCGCACGCCGACCCGGCCCGCGCCGATCTCGTCGGCAACGGCGCGCGTGACCTCCAGCGTCAGGCGGGCGCGGTTCTGCGCCGAACCGCCATAGCGGTCGTCGCGGGTGTTGGTGTGCGCGTGCAGGAACTGGTCGAGCAGATAGCCGTTGGCGCTGTGCGCCTCGACGCCGTCAAACCCCGCCGCGATGGCGTTGCGGGCCGCCGCGCGGTAATCGTCGATCAGCGCCGGGATCTCGTCGAGGCGCAGCGCGCGCGGCGCGGAGGTGTCGGCGAAACCCGCCGCCGTGAAGGTCTGCGCCTGGGCGCGGATCGCGGACGGCGCCACCGGCGCGGCGCCATCGGGCAGCAGCGACACATGGCTGATGCGGCCCACATGCCAGAGCTGCACGAAGATGCGCCCGCCGCCCGCATGCACCGCGTCGGTGATCGCGCGCCAGGCGGCGACATGCTCGGGCGCATGGATGCCGGGGGTGTCGAGATAGCCCTTGCCCATCGCGCTGATCTGCGTCGCCTCGCTGACGATCAGCCCCGCCGAGGCGCGCTGACGGTAATACGTCGCCGCCATGGCGTCCGGCGCGCCGTCGCCGTGGGCGCGGTTGCGCGTCAGCGGCGCCATCAGCACCCGGTTCGGCAGCGTCAGCGCCCCCATGGTCAGGGGCGCGAACAGCGCGTCGCGATGCGTGAGGGTCTGGCCATCCATCGGTCGGTCTCCGTGCGTGAGTTCCGCAGGCGCAGCCATTGCTGCGCCGCAGCATGGCAGGTGGGGACGCCCCGCGCCGCTTGCACCCCCCGCCGCGCCGAATTCGCCGCCCCTACCCCGGCGCAGGCCGCAGAACGATGCGCAGAACGATGCGCAGGACATGGGAGCCCGCGCAGAGCGCGACCTCCACCGCGCCCTCCGAGCATGGGGTCGGGGCGCCGTCCAGCATCGCCGAGCCGACGCCGCGACAGGCGCCGCCCGGGTTCTCCACCACGATCTCCCACCGCATCCCCTCCAGCGTCAGCACCGCCGAGAAGCCGGGCCACGCCGCCGGAATGCACGGGTCCACGCGCAGGGTCGCGCCCCGGCGGGTTATGCCGAGGATGCTCTCAATCCCCGCCCGCTGCATCCAGCCCGCCGAGCCGGTGTACCAGCTCCAGCCGCCGCGCCCCTCGTGCGGCGCCACCGAATAGACGTCGGCGGCGATGACGTAGGGCTCGACCCGGTAGCGCGCGGCGTCCCGCGCCGTCAGGGCATGGTTGATCGGGTTGAGCAGCGCAAACAGCCCCGCCGCCTGATCGCCCAGGCCAAGCTTCGCGAAGGCCATCACCGACCACATGGCGGCATGGCTGTATTGCCCGCCGTTCTCACGCAGGCCGGGCGGATAGCCCTTGATGTAGCCGGGGTCGCGGTCCGTCCGGTCGAACGGCGGCGCGAACAGCAGCGCGAGGCCGGGGTCGGGACGGATCAGGCGCGCGGTCACCGCCGCCATCGCCTGCGCGGCGCGCGCCGGATCGCCCGCGCCCGACAGCGCCGCCCAGGACTGGGCTATGCTGTCGATGCGGCATTCCTCGCTGTCGGCGGAACCCAGCAAAGCCCCGTCGTCGTAGGCGCCGCGCCGATACCATTGCCCATCCCAGCCAGCCGCCTCGATCGCCGCCAGCACCGACGCCGCATGCGCGCGCCAGCGGACGGCGCGGACAGGCTCGCGCGCCTCGGCCAGCGGCGCGAACCGCGTCACCGCGGCGATGAACAGCCAGCCCAGCCAGACGCTGGTCCCGCGTCCCTCGATCCCGACGCGGTTCATGCCGTCGTTCCAGTCGCCGCCGCCGATCAGCGGCATCCCGTCTGCGCCGGTCATCGCGACGCACTGGTCAAGGCCGCGCGCGCAGTGCTCCAGCAGCGTCGCCGTCTCCTCCGCTTGCTCCGGCAGAAAAAAGGCGTCGTGCCGGTCCTCGCGCAGCGCCGGGCCGTCAAGGAACGGGACCGGCTCCTCCAGCACGGCGGCGTCGCCGGTCGCGGCGACGTAGGTCGCGGCGGCGTAGGCCAGCCACACCCGGTCGTCGGAGATCCGCGTGCGCACCCCCTCGCCGGAATGCGGCAGCCACCAGTGCTGCACGTCGCCCTCCGGGAACTGCCGCCCGGCGGCGCGCAGCAGATGGGCGCGGGTCAGGTCGGGCCGGGCGAAGCTCAGCGCCATGCCGTCCTGCAACTGGTCGCGAAAGCCATAGGCGCCGCTGGCCTGATAGAACCCCGCCCGCGCCCACACCCTGCAGGCCAGCGTCTGGTAGAGCAGCCAGCCGTTCAGCATCACGTCCATCGCCCGATCCGGCGTGGCGACCTGCACGGCGCCGAGTATCTGCCGCCACTGCGCCGCTACGGCCGCCTGCGCCGCGTCGAGGTCGGCGTCGCGCCAGCGCCGGACCAGCGCGCGCGCCGCATCGGCTGTCGCCGCCTCGCCCAGCAGCACGACGACCTCGGCCGTCTCGCCCGGCGCGAGCGCAATCGGCGCCTGCAACGCCGCGCAGGGGTCGAGCGCCGCGCCGGTCGCGCCGTCCAGCGCGGCGCCGGGACGCAGGCCGAGCGGTGCGGCCATCGCGCCGCCCCGGCCCAGAAACGCCGCCCGGTCGGCGGTCCACGATGTCTGGCGACCGGCCATGTCGGCGAAGGCGACGCGGCCCGGAAACGCCGTGCTCCATGGGTTGCGCGCGAACATCGCGCCGGTATCGGGGTCGATTTCGGTGGCGAGATGCTGGGCGGTCTCCGGGCGCGACCGCCCCATCACCCACGCCGCATAGGCCGTCACGGACAGGCGGCGCGCCCTGCCGGAGACGTTGCGCACCGAAAGCCGCATGATCTTCACCGGGTCGTCCACCGGAACGAACAGCGCCAGCGTCATGGCCAGGCCCTCCGCCTCGTGCTCGAAGCGGCTGTAGCCGAAGCCGTGGCGCGCGACGTAGGCCCCGCCGTCGCGCATCGGCGCGGCGGTCGGGCCGGTCAGCGCGCCGGTCTCCTCGTCGCGGATGTAGAGCGCCTCGCCGGCCGGGTCGCTGACGGGGTCGTTGGACCATGGCGTGAGCTGGTTCTCGCGGCTGTTGATCGCCCAGGTGGCGCCGGCGCCGGTCGCGGAGACGTGAAAGCCGAAACCGGCGTTGGCCACGACGTTGATCCAGGGCGCCGGGGTGGCGCGCCCGGGACCGAGCACGACGACATACTCGGCGCCGTCGCGGCCAAAGCCGCCGGTGCCGTTGAAGAATTCCAGCGACGCAGTCTGGATCGCCGACGCGGCGTGCGCGACCAGAATCGGCGCGACCGGGGCAGGCCGGGCCGAAGGCGGCGTCGCCACGGTGAGCCGCGCAAGCTGTTTGCGGATCGGGCCGCGCCGCGCCGGCAGCACGACGCGGGCGACGGCGCGCAGCAGGTCCACCGCCTGCGGTCCCGCAAGATCGGCGCGCAGCGCGAACACCCCGCCCGCCGCCAGCGCGCCGCCGGGCGCGGGGCGCGCTCTGGCGCTGCGCACGGCCGTCTCGATGGCGTTCTGCAAATCCTGGGCATAGGACGCGACGCGCTCGTTCAGGATCACCAGATCGACCGCGAGCCGCTTCATGCGCCAGTATTCATGGGCGCGCAGCAGTTGCAGCACCTGCGCCATGTCCACCACGTCCTCGATGCGCAACAGCACGATGGGCAGATCGCCGGAGACGCCGAACCGCCAGAGCCCCGACTGCGGCCCCGCGCCACGCAGGACAGCCGCCGACGACGGCCGCAGCGCCCGGCCCGCATGGATCACGTGGGCGGCGAGCCGCTGGAAGTCCGCCGCCTCGGTCGCCGTCACCCCCAGATGGCGCAGTTGCACCTGGCCCTTCGTCCACGCCAGCGTCTGGATGCGCGCGAAGGCGCTGACGTCGCGGTGGCGGTCGATCAGCGCGTCGAGCCCCGCGCGCGTGTCCGCCGCCATGGTCCAGAACGCCACCCGCGCCACGCCCCCGGGCGGGACGCGCACGCGGCGGCGCAGCGCGAACGCCGGGTCCAGCACGGTTCCCAGCGCGCCCGACAGGAGCCTGGTCAGCGCGACCGGATCGCCCGCGTCGCGGTCGCGGCCGATGAAGCGGGCGCGGTCGGTCTCCCACCGGCCGGGCGCGGTCTCGACGCCCTCCACCACGGCGAGATGCGCCGCCCAGATCTCCGCCTCGTCGGGGCTGCGCCGCCTGCGCGTGGCGATCAGCGTCGCGCCGTCGGCGGCCAGTTCGGTCTGCACGAACAGCTTCGAGAACGCCGGATGGGCGGCGTCCGACGCTGGCGGCGCCAGCGCCAGCTCCAGAAACGAGGTGACCTCGATCTCCCGCGCGCGGCGACCGCGATTGACCAGCGAGACACGGCGCACCTCGGCGTCGTCTTCGGGAGACACCATCGCCTCCAGCGTCGTGGTCAGGCGACCATCTCTGCGCGAGAGGATAGCGCCATCCTCGGCGAAGCGCGCCTCATAGCCGTCGGGCTGCGCCCCGAAGGTGCGCCAGCCCGCGCGCCAGATGGCGCCATTGGCGATGTCGCGCAGGTGTATCGCGGCGCCGTCGGCGTCGCGCGTGGGGTCCTCGCGCCAGCGGGTGATCGCGAAGTCGCGCCAGCGGCTCCAGCCGCCGCCGGTCGCGGTCACCATCACGCTGTAGCCGCCGTTGGACATCAGGTGGGTCGCAGGCAGGTCGCCGGTGGGAGGCCCAAGCACGCGCACGCTGTCGGCCGTGGCGGTCAGCGGTTCAGCGCCGGGCGCATCGTCGGCCGCCAGCGCCGCCGCGACGGCGCGCGGCGGGCGCTCCTGCAACAGCAACGCCGCCGCCTGGATGATCGGCTCGGCGTGAAAGCGGCCTCGCATGACGCCGCCCATCAGCGCGTTGGCGATCGCGACGATGGTCATCCCCTGATGGTGCGCCATGTGCGCCTTCACCACGGCGACCTGCGCCCCTGCGGGCAGTCGCGCGGCGGTGAAATCGAGCGCCTCGTAGAAGCCGAAGCGCCCAAGCCCGCCCGCCCTGGCGAGCGTGGCGAAGTTGGCCGCCGCCGCGACCGGGTCCACCATGGCCGCCAGCGCCGTCGCATAGGGCGCCACCACGGCGCTGTCGCCAAGACCCCGCTTGAGGCCGAGGCCGGGGACGCCGAAGTTCGAGTACTGGTAGGTGAACTCGATGTCGCGTGCGTTGAAGGCGGATTCCGACACGCCCCACGGCAGGCCGAGCGCGCGGCCATAGGCCCGATGGCGCGCGACGGCGCGGCGGTTCGTGGTCTCCAGCAGCGCGCCGGCGGGCGCCTGCATCACCAGCGCGGGCATCAGGTATTCAAACATCGAGCCCGACCACGACATCAGCGCCGCGCCTGCGCCAAGCGGCGTGGCGGTGCGACCGAGCCGGAACCAGTGTTTGGTCGGCGCGTCGCCCTTGGCGATGGCGAACAGGCTCGCCAGCCGCGCCTCCGACGCCAGAAGGTCGTAGCAGCCGACATCGCGGGCGTTGTCGGCGACCGAAAAGCCGATCGAGAGCAGCTTGCGCTCGGGGTCCATCAGGAAGGTGAAGTCCATGCCCATGGCCAAACCGCGCGCCGCCGCCGCCGCCGCGCGCCAGCGAGGGCCGAGATCGGCGCCGTCTTCGACCGGCGGCGGCGGCGCCGACCAGAACGGATCGTCAGGCTCCTGCAACGCCAGCGCGGCGGCGTCGCCGGCCCCCTGGGCGCGCATGGCTGGCGCGACGGGCGTCGTCGCCGCCGCCTCGCAGGCGTTGGCCAGCGCGATCAGGTGACCGGCGAGGTTGCCGCTGTCCACCGTCGAGACATAGGGCGGATCGAGCACGCGCAGGTCGCGCGTGTCATACCAGTTGAAGAAGTGGCCGCGATACCGCTCCATCCGCGCCATGGTGGCGAGCGTCGCCTCGATCCGCTCCAGCGTCTGCGCGGAGGTCGCCCAACCGAAATCGCGCGCCGCGACCGCCGACAGCAACCCCAGCCCGATGTTGGTGGGCGAAGTGCGGCGGGCGATGACGGGGCGCGGGTCCTCCTGAAAGTTGTCGGGCGGCAGCATCCCCTCGGCAGGCGTGGCGAAGGTCTCGAAGTAGCGCCACGTCCGGCGCGCGATCAGGCGCAGGGCGCGGATGTCGGCTTCGCCGGCCGCCGCCAAAGGCGCGTCGCGGGTCGGCTGGCTGATGCGCCAGGCGAGCGTCGGGCCGGCCAGCCACAGCGCGGCGACCGGCAGCACGACCGGCCACGACGCCGGCGCGATGGCGAGCGCGCCCGCTGCGGCGGCGAACGTCAGGGCGATCCCGCCCGCCATGCGCCGGTGAAAGCCTGACCACCCCAGATGCGCGGCGCGCGCCGCCTCGGCGCCGGTGACCCATTCCAGCAGCAGACGGCGGCTGCGCAGCCGCGCGAGCGCGCGAACCATGGCGTCGCCCATGCGGCAGGCGTGATCGGGCAGGAACGCGAGGTCCAGCGTCACGCGCGCCAGCGCGCCCGCCAAGTCCCTTGCCAGCGCGATGAGATGGCTTCGCAAGCTGACGCCGGGCTGGCGCGACGCGGCGGCGAAGGGGATCGGCAGCAGCGCAGGCGTCGCCATGGCGGCAAGGATGAAGGCGGTCCACGCCATCGCGACCGGCGCATCCTGTGTCCAGCCGACCGCCAGCGCCGCCAGCGTCAGCGGCGCCAGCGCGGATCGCCGGAGCGTGTCGGCCATCTTGACCCGGCCGACGCGCGGCACGCCGCCGCGAACGTGGCGCGCCCCACCGAACAGCCATGGCGCAAGCTGCCAGTCGCCGCGCGCCCAGCGGTGCGCCCGCCGCGCGGCGACGTCATAGCGCGCGGGATGATCCTCGACGACCTCGACATCTGAAGCGAAGCCTGCGCGGGCGAACACGCCTTCGAACAGGTCGTGGCTCAATACGGCGTCGGGCGGGATGCGGCCGGCCATCGCCGCCTCGAAGGCGTCGATGTCGTAGATGCCCTTGCCGGTGTAGGAGCCTAGGTCGAACAAGTCCTGCCAGATATCGGCGGTGGTGGTCGCATAGGCGTCCATGCCGCCGGGGGCGGAGAAGATGCGCTGATATGCCGAGCCCTCGCCGGCCATCGGCAAGGCCGGCGTCACGCGGGGCTGCATGATCCCGTAGCCCTCGACGACGCGACCGGCCGCAGGGTCGTAGCGCGCGATGTTCAGCGGGTGCGCCATCTTGCCGATCAACCGGCGCGCGACGTCGCGCGGCAGGCGGGTGTCGGCGTCCAGCGTCAGCACAAACACCACGCCCGCAGGCGGCGCGTCGGCGATGAACGTCGTGTCGTCGGCGCCGCGCAGCAGGCGGTTCAGCTCGTGCAGCTTGCCGCGCTTGCGCTCCCACCCCATCCAGCAGCCCTGCAGCGGCGCGAACACGCGGCGCCGGTGCAGCAGCAGGAAGCGCGGACCTGCGGCGCCGGGGGCATGGCGCGCGTTGAGCGCGGCGATCCCGGCGACCGCCGCCGCGAGCGTGGGCGCGTCGGCGGGCGTCGTCTCCGCCGCCGCGTCTGGCCAGTCGCTGAGCAGCGCAAAGTAGATTTCGCCGCCGCCGTTCGAGAGATGGTGGACCTCCAGCGCCTCGACCTGCAGCGCGACATCGGCGGCGTCGCCCAGCAGCGTCGGCACCGCGACCAGCGTGCGCAGATGCGCGGGCGGGCCGTCGGGCAGGGAGAGGCCGGGCAACGCGCGGGCGCAGATCGCCATCGCCGCAGCGCGGTCCACCAGCGCGACCGCCGCCTGCATCGCGGGAAACAGCCCCGCCGCCGCCAGCAGCGCCAGAGCGCCGGGGCCGAGCGTCGGCTCCGCAGCCGAGACGAGCCACAGGCCCAGCGCCAGCACCCCGGCGCTGGCGGCGATCACGGCGCCGACGTAGCCGCCGATCCCCAGCCGCAGCGCGCGCCGCCTCAGCCAGCGCGCAGCGCCCGGATGAAAGCCGATCGCCCGCTCCAGCGCCGCGCGACCCTCGCCCAGCAGAAAGAACCCCGGATCGCGCCGCCGCGCCGCGCCAGGTTCGTCCGGCGCGCCCGCAGCCATGGCCAGCGCCGCCTCCGCGACGGCGCTCTCGCCAAGCGCCGAGCCTCGGGCGAGTTCCTCGATGGCGGTGCGGTAGAGGTTGCGGGTGGCGAAATCCATCGCCGCATAGGTCGGGCCGGTGCGCAGCCGCGCGTCCACAAGACTGACGGACTCGACCCAGCTCGCCCAGTCGGCGTCGGAGATGGCGCGCAGGCTGGTGATGACGTTGCGCATCGTCACGTTCGAGGCGCCCTGCCGGTCCTGCGCATGGCGAACCACGTCGTCGAGACCCAGACCCTGCTTCGCCAGCCGCGCGTCGAGCCATGCGCATGCGGGCGTCTGGCTGGGGTCGCAGTCGCGCAGGCGCTTGGCGAGCTGGCTGGCGAAGGCGTCGGGCAACGGCGCATCGGCCAGCGCGCCCATGGCGCGCTCCGGCGCCTCCGCCTGCGGGCCCAGCATCCGGTCGGCGGCGGCGTCCGCCGCTTCGCGCAAGCCGTGGGCCTCGGCGATCTGATCCGCCAGGCGGCGCAGGTTCTCGACCAGCACGATGCGCAGGGTGATGGCGACCGCCCAGAGCTCGCCGATGCTGAGCGGCGCGACCCGCTGGTAGGCGTTTACGAAGCGGCGCAGGACCTCGGGATCGAAATGGCTGTCGGTATGCGCGACAAAAGCCCAGGCGAGACCGAAGACGCGCGGATAGCCGGCGAAAGCGCCATCCGCGAGCTTGGGCAACTGGCGATAGTAGCCTGGAGGCAGATCGCGGCCGATCTCGCGCACCTGCGCGGCGACGGCGTGGTGGTTGTCCAGCAACCAGGCCGCGGCGGGCGCGACCTCGACACCGCGCGCAAGCGCCAACGCGCAGGCGCGGCGGACAGCCGATATCGCATCTGCATTGGCGGCGAGCCGACGCGACAGCGGCGGGGCGCGGCGCGGTCGCGCCGAAGTCTGCTGCGCGACCGCCAGACTCTCGGCGTGCTGCTCCAGCCGCTCGACGCTGAACAGGACATCGCGCACCGGCGCGCGGTCATCCCACACTTCTCTCATATGCATTCCCATGGCGCGCCTCGGAGGACATTCTGTCGGTGGCCGCATCGCCGCGCAGGCGACGGCTTCGATCGGGTCCTGCGCCCCCGCTCGAAGCGTCGTCGCCCATAGCGTCGCTCTCGGTGGGCGCGGGCGTCGTCGCCCCATGCGCGCCATTGCAACGCATCGGCGCCCGATGCGTTCCGCCGCGCGCGGCATTCAGGCCGCCGGCGACGCCGCCGCCGCGCGCGCCCCGGCCGGTCCCAGGCTTCCGACCCGGCGCGCCTGGGCTCCAAAGCCCCCGACTGTTACCCCTCGACGGCCTGCGCGATGGCGGCGTTCAGGGCGTCCGCGTCGAACGGCTTGCGCAGCGACACGGCGGCGGCATGCAGGCCGTCGCGGCTCGGCGCGTCTGCGCTGATGAAGACATGCGGCACATAGCCCGCGCGCAGGATCTCCCGCATCGCGGCGGGCCCGCTTCCCCGGCCGAGCCGCGCGTCGATGATGACGAGATCGGGCTTCAGGCGTCGCGCGGCGGCGACCGCCTCCGCCTCGGTCGCGGCTGCGCCGCAGACGACGTGGCCGCCGTCCGCCAGCACATCGGCCAGCAACAGCCGGGTCATGGCGTCGTCCTCGACGATCAGAACGCGGCGCGCTTTCATCAGGAAGGCCCTTCGCCCTGCCATCCCGCCCGAAACCACGGTGAGCACCGCGTTCATCGCGCGGTCCGGCAAGACGTGAGCGATACAGGGCGGATCACGCGGTGTCCACCGGCGGATCGAGGCTCTGCTGCACCACCCAGATCTCGGCCTCGACGCGCCGCGCGATCTCGTTGAACAGGCTCTCGTTCGCAGGGTCGCCCAGCGCACGCGCGGCCCCGGCGTCGTCGCGCGCCGCCTGCGCGACGACCGCCAGCGCGCAGGACGCGGCGAAGGCGTGGGCGTGCTCATCCGCCACGCCGAGCGGATAGGCCGACAGCGCCGGGGCCGCGCCCTTGACGCCGCGATCCTGCGCCGGGGCGGCGCCGCACAGGACGGCGCGCTGCATCAGCAGCACAGCGATGGCGTCGATCCTCTCGGCTATCTTGGCGAAGACGCCCTCGGAGACAAGGCGCCCCTCGCCGCAGACGGAAAGATGCGCCTGCCGCATCTGGCTGCGCAATCTGTGCGCGATAAAGACGTGATTCAGCAAAAGCCGACGAACGGTCGTCGCGGATTGGCGCTCCGGCGTCGCGTCGCCGTCAGCAGAACACGCTCGCATCATCGGGGTTCTCCGGACAGCATCGGCGGCGGCGTGCGACGCCATCGCTTCCAGAAGTCTGCTGTTTTCCGATGTCGGCGGAAAGCGCCGGAAAATACTCAGACCCCAAGCGCGAACGCCGCCCGCGCATCGCGCGGCCTCGCTCTGCGGAACCGTTGGCGGCGCGCGGCGTTGCACCCTTGCTGGACTATTCATGCAACGGGAGGCATCGATGAACTGGGATCGGATCGCGGGCGAGTGGAAGCAATTCGCCGGGTCGGCCAAGACCCAATGGGGCAAGCTGACCGACGACGAGCTCACGCAGGCCGCTGGTGAGCGTGATCGGCTGGTCGGCGTCGTGCAGGCGCGCTACGGCGTCGCCAAGGAGGAGGCCGAGCGTCAGGTTGACGACTGGGCCAACCGCTCGTGACGCGGCGGCGGTCGGTCGGGCGGTTTCATCGGCCGACGGCGTCAGGTCATGTCGGCGCTGGACCGGAAGAACAGCGCCTGGCTGACCGCCGCCTGCACCGCCGCCGTCTTGAACGGCTTGGTGATCAGGAAGGTCGGCTCGGGCCGCTCGCCGCTGAAAAGCCGCTCCGGGAAGGCGGTGATGAAGATCACCGGCACGGCGAAGGCCGCAAGGATCTCGCGCACCGCCTCGATCCCCGAGCCGCCGCCCAGCAGGCGGATGTCCGCAAGCACAAGGTCGGGTCGGTGCGCGATCGCCGCCGCCACGGCCTTCGCCTGCGTTTCCGTGCTGGCCACGACGGCATGGCCGAGATCGGTGACGATGGCCGCGATGTCCATCGCGATCATCGGCTCGTCCTCGATGATCAGCACGCGGGCGCTGATCTGGCGCCGCAAGTCCGCGTTCGCGGCGTCGATCAGGGCACCCGCCTCCGCCTCGTCGATGTCGAGGACAAGGGCGACCTGCGCGCGGCTGAAGCCCTCCACCGCGCTCAGCACCAGCGCCTGACGCGCGCGCGGCGTCAGATGCGACAGCCGCTCCTGCGCCGTGCGCTCGCGCGCGCTAAGGGCCTCGCCGGCCGCGTCGCCGGGCGCGGCGCCGATTGCCGCGAATCGCTGATACGCGCGATAGAGCGCCACGCGGTCATCGACGCCCTGCGCCGCGTCCTCCGTCTCGAACAGCCCGGGCGCGGCGATCAACGCCTCCAGAAGCCGCGCCACCTGCGCGTCGCCCGCCGCCTGCGCGCCGCACAGGGCGCGGGCATAGCGGCGCAGGAACGGCAGGTGCGGCGCGATGCGCGCCGCCAGCGAGGGCTGCGCGACGGGGGGCGAGACGGGCTGCGCGACAGGGGGCTGCGCGTTGGGCATGGCCATGCTCCAGACAAGACAAGGATCTCAGAGTGCACAGGTGCAACGCGCTTGCGACCGCGTTGGTTCCACAAGCGAGATCACTTTTCTCGCGACGCGTCGCGGGAGACCTCGCCATGACAGGAGACGCCCCTGCGTCGCGCCTTTGCGCCCCCGAAGGCGCGGCGGACGTGTCTGACGAGGCTTGCGCGCTCTTTTCGGCTTCGCTGCGCGGGGCGTTCGGCGGGGCGTTCGGCGGGGCGTTCGGCGGGGCGCGCGCGGGCGTCCCATGCGCTGAAACGGCGCCCCCGGCCATCGCGGCGGCCATGGCGCGGCTCGCGCCCGATCCCGCGCCCGATCCCGCGCGATGACCGCGCCGCGCCGATTGCGGCTATGCTCGGCGGCGCTGGAATCACCGTGAGCGCCATGTCCCCGCATCCGTCCGAGTCTCCGCAAGGCGAGGCCCCGCCCGTCCCGGCGCGACGGCACCCGACGCTGCGCCGCAAG
>Ga0210044_10008777_pt1 | contig 12499 bp, 10 predicted proteins | sample CryGey13umfilter_2_FD_183959 | JGI IMG/M metagenome (GOLD analysis project Ga0210044, IMG submission 183959) | Groundwater microbial communities from aquifer in Utah, USA - Crystal Geyser 4/9/14 3 um filter (SPAdes) (version 2) | ecosystem: Environmental > Aquatic > Deep subsurface >... | reverse complement strand
AAACCGTTACGATAAAATCATTATCTACGAATGAAACGAAGGAAGTGAAGGCGGATCATATTTTCCGGTGCATTGGTGCAGATTTGCCTTTGAAATTTTTCGATCGGGTGGGGAATAAGTTGGAGGGGACTTGGGATGCCAGGCGCTGGATGATTTTGGTGATCGGGTTTTTGATCTGCTATTTCATTTACGGAGCGAAGGTGCATCCTCCACTTTGGCCGTTCAATATTGAAACGAGTCTGTTCGGGAATGCGGAGCATGCAACACGCACTTTTGCTGATTGGTGGGACAATCTTCGTGTGGGGAGCGGTACCTGGGCGTTCAAATTGAACGGGTCGTTCTGGTATTCGCTTGCGTACTGTCTGGTGATGACGATCTTCGGGATGAAGGCGTATGACCGCTGGGGTGTACGGTATAACGATTCATATCAGAAGAAGCGATATATTTCGCTCATTACGGTGCAATGGCTGCTCGCGTTCCTGATTCCGAATGTCTTGATGTGGTGGATTCACGGGTACTACGGGAGCAATTCGTTTCTCGGCAACCGCGACAACTGGTGGCATGCTTCCGGATTTGAATATGCATTCCCATTATTCTTCTGGCAATTTTTCTGGGATGTCGGCTGGTTGTATTTGATTTACGGGTTGGTTGCGACTCTTGTGGTGATTCCTCTCATTACGCTGCGACACGGGAAGCGTTATTGCACCTGGTTTTGCGGGTGCGGGGGACTCGCGGAAACGCTTGGTGATCAGTGGCGACACTTGGCGCCAAAGGGGCGCGTCGCCAAGCGGTGGGAATGGATGAATCTGGCCATCCTTATCTGGGCGTTTGCGGCAATTCTTCTGGTCGTGGGAAAGATCGGGTTGGGAAAATGGATTACAGGTACCGCGTTTCATGCCCCAACTGTTGCAGAAGATGGAGCGATTACGACTTATTTGTTTAAGAGTTATGCGCAGTTAGCGGATGTTTGGCTGGTGGGAATCATTCCCGTCGCGCTCTATCCAATCTACGGCGGAAAAATCTGGTGCCGGTACTGGTGCCCGCTTGCAAAATACATGCAGATCATAAGTAAGCGGTTCGGCTCGCTTGAGATTTCATCGAATGATAAGTGTATTACCTGCGGGGAGTGTTCTCGGTATTGCGAGGTCGGTATTGATGTGATGGCCCATGCAAAAAATCAGGAGCCGTTCTCAAATGAAAATTCATCGTGCATTCAGTGCGGGATTTGTATTACGGTGTGCCCCATGGATGTATTGAGTTTCGATAATGAGCGGACAAGGAAGGCCTTTGCGGGGAAAGAGGAAGATCGTGCGTGACGGGTGAGGATCGAGCACCGGCGAGACGCCCGTGCCGCCGGTTTGGTGGTTGATGTGGAGAATTTTGAAAGGTTATTATGTCTACAGAATTGAACGCAGTGGTGGTGAAGCGATGTGAAGTTTCGCCGGGGTTGATTATTATGCGCGTGAAACCAGACCGGTGGGAGTTGCCTTCGTTTACGCCGGGGCAGTTCGGGGTGCTCGGGTTGCCGGGTCGTGCTCGTCGCTGCGAGGTGAGTGATCCTCAAGATGAGATCGTTGATCCTGATAAGATGATCAAGCGGGCGTATTCGATTGCTTCTTCGTCAGTAGAGCGGGAGTATATGGAATTCTATGTTGCGCTGGTTCCTTCTGGGGCGCTTACGCCGAGGTTGTTTGCTCTTGAAGACGGTGATCGGTTGTGGATGTCTCCCAAGGCGAGCGGATTGTTTACACTCGATGAGGTGCCGGAGGATCAGCATGTGGTTTTGATTTCGACGGGGACGGGGTTGGCTCCGTATATCAGTATGTTGCGGACGCATTTGATTTGTGCTAGTCCGCAACGATTTGCGGTATTGCACGGGGCGCGTCATTCGTGGGATTTGGGATATCGAGATGAACTGGTTACGCTCGACAAGAATTGCGAGAATGCTTCGTATTTGTGCACAATCAGTCGTCCTGATGAGGAGCCGATGCGGTGGACCGGTCCTTCGGGTTATGTTCAGGATTTGTGGAAGAGCGGGATGCTTGCAAAACGCTGGGGATTTGAGCCGTCGCCTGACAACACGCATATCTTTCTGTGCGGGACGCCGAAGATGATTGATGATATGACCACGATCCTCGAAGGTGAAGGATTCATCTCACATTCCAAGAGGACGCCCGGCCAAATTCACGCGGAACGATACTGGTAAGAATCTCTGGACGAACCACCGCCCTTTCTGAATTCATTGCGGACAACGTGAACTCATGAAAAACCCGATAAAAGCGTATATGTGCTGGCTTCACGCCCAGTGGCCGGCGGGTACGGTGGAGAAGATGCCGATGGTCGGCGAAGACGGGCAAACCAATGTACCCGGCCTCTATATCGTCGGTGATCTCACGGGAATTCCGCTCCTCAAATTCTCAGCGGACTCAGGTGCGCGGGCGGTGATGAGGATTGCGACCGATTCAGGGTTCAGCAAGCGGGACACGAGCGACTCCGATATGGTAGATATTGCAATCATCGGTGCCGGGGTTTCGGGGTTTGCCGCAGCGCTTCAAGCGAAGAAGCGCGAATGGTCGTATCGGTTGTTTGAAGCGACGGAAGTTTTTTCGACAATTGCGAATTTTCCGAAGGGGAAGCCGATCTTTACCTACCCGACGGAGATGGTTCCCGTTGGTGAGTTACAACTTCGTGAGGGGAAGACGGATGTTAAGGAGGCGTTGCTTGCGGATTTAAAGGAGCAAACGATTGAGGCGGGGGTTGAGCCGGAGTTTGTGCATATTGATCGGGTGAGAAAAAACGGGCGCGTCTTTGAGGTACTGGACTCAGAGGGTGAAGTGGTCAGCCGAGCGCACCGGGTGATTGTGGGGATCGGGAGGAGCGGGAATTTTCGCAAGTTGGGGATTCCGGGTGAGAACCTCGACAAAGTATTTAATCGATTGCATGACCCCCAGGATTTTTGCGGGAAGCGCGTGCTTGTTGTGGGTGGCGGAGACAGCGCGATGGAGACGGCGATAGCGCTTGCGACTTGCGGTTGCGAGGTTACTTTGGCTTACCGAAAGAAGGAGTTCAACCGGGCGAAGCCGGAGAATGTTGAGAAGGTCTATCAACTCGTCAATAACCCCGCCGCCGATGTCGGCGTGGAACATCCGACGAGCGAACGAATCACCACCGCAGCCGGCACCTTTCTCGGAGAAGGACACAAACCCGGAACGCTGAGCCTGATGATGGGGAGTAAACCGAAGGAAATTCGTGATGATGAGGTGGTGATTGTTAACGCGGATGGAAAGGAGGAGAACATTCCGAATGATGCCGTGTTTGCAATGATCGGGCGGGAGGCACCTTTGGGTTTCTTTCGTCGGTCGGGAGTTCATATTCGCGGTGAATGGCGCCGGCCTTCCATTCTGAGTCTTTGTTTGTTCATTCTGTTCTGTCTGTGGCTCTATACCTGGAAGTCGCAGTACACGCTCCCCTTCGGCTGGACTCTGCCGTCGTGGATCGACTGGAATCCGGCCGACACGTTTGCCCGGTTGCAAAGTTTCGGAGGATGGCTCAGCGAACACCTTCAGGACCCGCAAACACTGATCGGAACGATCGCGATTTCAGCGCAGAGCCGCGGCTTTTACTATACATTGGCGTATTGCGCCGTGGTCGTGTGGTTTGGCATTCGCCGAATTCGCCGTCGGAAAACGCCTTATGTTACGGTGCAGACGCTGACTTTGATGACGATTCAATGCGTTCCCCTCTTTCTTCTGCCGGAGATCATCCTCCCGTGGCTCGGCCATCACGGCGCATTTGATACCGGCTTCCTGAAATCGATCGCGGACAATCTCTTCCCCGAAGCCAATTGGGGACACGGGCGCGAATACTGGCGGGCATACGGCTTCATTCTCGCCTGGCCATTGATGGCGTGGAACTGGTTCACCGATGCTCCGCTCTGGGGTTGGCTGATCATCGGTAGCATACAGACCTTTGTTCTCATTCCTTTGATCGTTCACCGCTGGGGGAAGGGCGCGTACTGCGGTTGGATCTGTTCGTGCGGGGCGCTTGCGGAAACGCTCGGAGACACGCATCGTCACAAGATGCCGCACGGCCCGGCTTGGAATCGTTTGAACATGCTCGGTCAGGTGATTCTTCTAATCGCCGGTTTCCTGATGGTGATGCGCATGCTCGGCTGGGCGGGGGTCCGCTGGGCGGAGTCTGCTTTCAAAACCGGCGCTGAAACGATCCCGTTTCTCAATTTTCACTGGTTCGTCGATGTATTTCTCGCAGGCGTTCTGGGTTACGGACTGTACTTCTGGTTTTCCGGCCGGATGTGGTGTCGATTCGCCTGCCCGCTTGCAGCGCTGATGCACATTTATGCGAGGTTCTCTCGCTTTCGTATTTTTCCGGAGAAGAAAAAGTGTATTTCGTGCAATGTGTGTACGAGTGTGTGTCATCAGGGAATTGACATCATGAATTTCGCCAACAAAGGCGTACCCATGAACGATCCCGAGTGCGTGCGCTGCTCGGCCTGTGTGCAGAGTTGCCCGACAGGCGTACTCTCGTTCGGCCGGTTCGGGAACGACGGCTCAATCATCCCCGACCGCTTGCCTGCTTCACCCGTGCGCATGGCGGAGTTAACGGTGAAGGATCGCACAATTTAGGAAAATGACCGAACGACGTAACACCAAAATCCTCAATACCATAGCGCATGATGAAGAACGAACGGTTCCCGTACTATCTGGCCAATCGCACGATCGGTGAGTCGTCACAATACCTCGAAGTCACCGACAAATACTCCGGAGAATTAGCCGCCAAGGTGCCGATGGCGGATCCCGCTGAAATCGAACAGGCGATCGCCGCCGCCGTGAACGCAGCGCGGCCCATGCGCCAGATGAAATCCTACGAGCGTCAGGCAGTGCTGACGCATTGCGTCGATCGTCTGACGGAACGGGCCGAAGAGTTCGCGCAAACACTCACCATCGAAGTCGGCAAACCCATCAAGGATGCACGCGGCGAAGTCGGACGAACCATTGACACGTTTCGCAGAGCAGCGGAAGAATCGGTGCGAATTTACGGCGAGGTGCTGCCGCTTGACGTTTCACCACGCGCTCAATCACACACGGGAATGTGGAAGCGCCTTCCCGTCGGTCCGTGCACATTCATCACCGCCTTCAATTTCCCGCTGCTACTTGCGGCCCACAAGATCGGCCCCGCGCTTGCGGCGGGTTGTCCCTTCATCCTGAAACCCGCGCCGGATACGCCGCTCACTTCAATGATGCTCGGCGAAATTCTTGCCGAAACGAATTTACCGAAGGACGCGTTTTCAATATTCCCCTGTACGAACGAAGATGCAGGTTCGCTTGTTACCGATGAGCGAATCAAGTTGCTCAGTTTCACCGGCTCAAATGCCGTCGGCTGGAAATTGAAATCGATCGCGGGCAAGAAAAAGGTCGTCCTTGAAATGGGGGGGAATGCCGCCTGCATCATCGACTCGGATTGGGACATCGACGATGCGGTCGAGCGCGTGGTCATCGGCGGGTTTTATCAATCCGGACAGACGTGTATCAGCGTGCAGCGCGTACTCGTCCATGATTCGATTTACGAACAATTCCGCAATAAACTCGTGATGAAAGTGCGAGAATTGAAGGTCGGAAACCCCAAAGAGGAAGACACCTTCATCGGCCCGATGATCTCCGAGCGCGAGGCGTCACGAGTGGCGACGTGGATGAACGAAGCGAAGGCCGCCGGCGCCAAATTCCTCTGCGGCGGAGATCGCAACGGACTCCTGGTCGAGCCCGCTGTGATCGAAAACCTCCCGAGAAATCAGGCGCTCTGGTGCAACGAAGCCTTCGGACCGCTCGTCCTCCTCGAACCGTTTTCCGGTTTCGACGAAGCGCTTCGTTCAATCAACGATTCGCGATTCGGCCTGCAGGCGGGCGTTTTCACCCGCGATCTGTACCGAGCGCAAAAAGCGTGGGATGAACTCGAAGTCGGAGGCGTCATCATCGGCGACATCCCGTCATGGCGCGTCGATCACATGCCTTACGGCGGAGTGAAAAATTCCGGATTCGGCCGCGAAGGATTGCGCTTCGCGATTCAGGATATGACCGAAATACGCCTCATGGTCGTGCGAACGCCTTAACCGAATGAAATCCTCCCATCCGGTCAATCGATCAGATTCATTGACGCTCATTGATGACTTCATAACCCGCCGGGATGCTCGAAACGATGCCATCAAGGCGTGGCCGCGAATGCGCCTTGCGAAACGATTCGCTTTTCGTCCACGCGGTGAAATGATCGAATGATTCCCAGTCGGTCATGGAGACGTATTCATCGACGTCTTCATCTTCGCCGGGCTTCATCGCCCAGGTTTGTTTGAGAAGTCGAAATCGAATGAATCCGGGCTCGCTTTCGATGCCGGACGATTCTCCAAACCGGGCTTCCAGTTCGGCCCCTTCACCTTTGCGCACCCGGATTCGATTGATGGCGGTAAACATTTTCGTATTCCTCACAGCGTACACGGAGCGGCCTTCGGCATGAATGCCACACAAAAAGCCCTCGCCCGCAACTCCCCATCGAACCATGTATTTTTCAAATTCATGCGAACGTAGCCCGTTTGGGCTGCGTATTCTACCCATCATGCTGATTGCCCTCGTCATCGTGTGTGTGTTCTTTCTCGCCTACAGCAACGGCGCCAATGACAATTTCAAAGGCGTTGCGACACTCTACGGCTCGAATACCGCATCTTACCGGACGGCCCTCATATGGACTTCCGCCGCGACATTGCTGGGAAGCATCGTTTCCATCACGTTTGCCACCTCACTCGCTCACACGTTCAGCGGGGCGGGACTCGTGCCGGACGAACTTGCCGGGACGATCCCGTTTCTCCTCGCCGTCGGTGCTGCCGGCGCGGTAACGATTCTATTGGCGACCATCCTCGGCATGCCGACCTCGACAACCCATGCGCTCGTCGGCGCCATGGTCGGCGCCGGAATCGTGAACGGATTCGGATCAGCAAACATCGTGAATACGACGACGCTCGCCACGAAATTCGCACAACCATTGTTGATTTCACCGGTCGTTGCAGTCGGCGGCGCTGCGACTTTATATCTGATATTCACCTCGCTTCGAAAGCGCTGGGGTATCGAACGGGATACCTGCCTTTGCATCGGCGAATGCGCCCCGCAACCCGTGACGATTTCGCTTGACGGAACCGCCATCCTCTCCCAGACAGGCACAACGATTCACATCAGCCGAGATGATGCGTGCCGGGAAATGTATTCGGGACGGGTGGCCGGCGTGAATGCCCAAATGTGCGTCGATTCGGTGCATTATGCAAGTAGCGCCGCCGTGTCGTTCGCCCGCGCAGTCAATGACACGCCGAAAATCGCAATCATTTTGCTGGCAACCGGAGCACTTGGAGCACCGGTCTGGTCACTCGGACTCGTGACGCTCGCAATGGTGGCGGGTGGATTGATCAATTCACGCAAAGTCGCGGAAACCATGAGCAAGCACATTACCTCGCTCAATCCGGGGCAGGGTCTGACCGCCAACCTGACCACGGCCGCCCTCGTCTTGGTTGCTTCCCAATTCGGGCTTCCAGTCTCAACGACCCACGTTTCCTGCGGCTCCATCTTCGGAATCGGCCTCGTCAACGGAAAACGCGATTGGAAAACGATCGGCCAAATCGGCCTCACCTGGCTGACGACCCTCCCTCTGGGGATGGCGATCGGAGCAGGTGTCTTCTACCTCGTCCAGCACTGGGCGTCCGCTGCCTCCTGATGAATAGAAGAACGCTTCACAACCGATCACAGCGTGGCCGGGGTAAGCCGCTTTGAGCGCACCCCGGAGGTGCGAAACCGGCACTGGGTTACGATTCGGCCGTCAATGAGTAATAGAACACTTTCTAAACCGGCCGACGCCGCCCATGTCGTTCCCGTGATAGAATACGCGATCATGTCGATGATTGATGACTCGCAATTCGACTTCCAGACCGAATCCGACGCGCCCATCACGGTAAAAAACGAAACGGAAAACCCTTACCACCACCACGAAGTTCCGTGGTCGCGCAATCCCGGTGCCAAGCGCGCCGCCTCGCTTCTCCTCATTCTCACCGCCCTGATCGCCTTCGTTGCCATATACCGGCCTGATTCGGTTGATCTCGGCGAATCAACGAGAACCTCGACCGACGAAGCGATTCTCAATCTCACCAATCAAATGCAAGTCGATATCAACCGGGCAAGCGTTGCCGATCTTCAGGTCATCCCCGGAATCGGCCCGGCGACCGCCCGCAAGATCATCGCCGAACGCGAAACCAACGGCCTGTTCACTTCCCTCGACGACCTCCAGCGCGTCAAGGGGATCGGCCCCCGCACCGTTGAAAAAATCGCAGATTACGTCGTCATGACCGACAAGAAAAAACCGGAGCTCGCAGGCACCGACAACTCTACCTTTTCGGCAAAAGCGCCCGGTGAGGCGGCAGAATCTACCCCCGCAGAATCAGCGCGCCTGACGACTGAGGGAGAACCGAATTGACCTGCATCGAGGAACTGGCCATCCAGTCGAAACGCCGCGGGTTGACCGAGATCACACGCCACGTGGCCAACCTCGTAACCCGATCAGGCACGCAGAGCGGCCTATGCACCCACCGGCTTTATTCGCCACACCTCCGCATCACTCATCATTCAGGAAAATGCCGACACCACCGCCGCGGTCGATTTGGAACGGTGGCTCGATCGGCTCGTTCCGGAAGGTGATTCACTCTACCCCCACAACGTAGAAGGCCCAGACGATAGGCCCGCCCATATCAAAGCCGCTCACACGGCTACCACCCTTACAATCCAGATTCTCCACCGATCGCTCGTGATGGGAACCTGGCAGGGGATCTACCTCTTGAAGCACCGCCGAAAACCTTCAACCCGACGGATCGTCGTCTGCATTTCGTGATTTATGTGCGTACTCACCGGCAGCCACGGGAATTACAGTCAAACTCCCGAATCCACCGATGAGAATTCTGAGCGAAAGCGTTTTCCGTCTCCGTTCCGATGGTCCCGGACCGTGACCGAAATACCATGACTGCGCCCTCCGCACATAGCGGACATGGCGGAGCCGTGAACCGAAAACGCGGTCGACCAGATACGAAAAAAACAAACATCGACGATCGGAATGCACGAATGATCCGTGCGGCTGAGCGGAAAGAAGAAAGGAACCTCGGAATGAAACTCACAAGGGTGATGGTGTACGGACTGGCGTCGGTTCTGCTGGCAAGCGGACTGACCGGATGCAACAAAGGCGTGAAGGCAGAGCGCGATCGACTCTTTGCCGAAAACCAGGACCTGCGGGGGGAGAATTCCGATCTTAAACAGGCACTTGACGCTTGCGAGGGCGATCGGGCTGAAGCGACCAATCAGGTCGCACGCTATCGAGACGAGAATCAGCAACTTCAACAGGAACTCAATAATCTCACCGCCAAACAGAACAACACGGGATTCGAGAACATTCCGGGCGTAACCGGCGAACGAAGCGCCGGGGAAGTTTCGGCGCGGGTGGAAGGCGACGTGCTTTTCTCATCCGGAAAGGTCGAACTGAAGTCAACCGCCAAGAAAACCCTCGACCAAATCGCGCAGGTACTCAATTCGTCTTATTCCGGAATGACCATTCGCATCGAAGGTCACACCGATGCCGACCCCATCCGGAAATCACCTTGGAAAACCAACGACCGCCTGAGTGCCGAACGGGCCTTGGCGGTGAAGGATTACCTCAAATCAAGAGGCGTGGACCCCAAACGCATGTACATCGCCGGTTTCGGTCCGAATCGACTGATGGGAACGAAAGCCCAATCAAGGCGAGTCGAAATCGTCGTCCTGCTCAACAAATGATGCGATACGCCGCTGTTTAATCGACAAATCGATAAAGCAAAATAAAAAAATGCCCTCGCTGCAAATACAACGCCGGGTATTTTTTTTCTTCATCCGCTGAGTAGAGTAGATGAGTTGCGTCAACTCGATTCATCACTCCAGACGCGGTTAACCACCTCGCCGACGAACTCCACATAATACGTCTCCGACTGATGCGATCGCTTGGACGTACCGATCAGAAAAATGACGCTGCCGAAACTCGACTTCGTTCGCTCCCACTTGTAAACCCAGATCTCACCCTCCTGATCCGAATTTGCAGGCTGAAATGAATCCTTTCGGCTCGGAGCGCCCAGCGCTGACTTAACCCATTCCTTCGTCGTGAGGCCCGGCTCAATCTGCTGCAATGTCGAATCGCTGATCCGCACGCCGGTCTCATCCTCCCGCGAATGCGCCGTAACAATACATCCGCTGAGCGATAGCATCCCCGCCAACACCGTTACGCTCAAGGCCGTCTTCATCAATCGGGTCGAAAAGAACGTCTTCATTCTCATGGCCGGGCTCCGTTATCGAATTGGATTTACGTTGATTCGTCGATCAATCAACAGGCGAAACAAATTCAGAATACGTCATGTCAGAACCTGAAACGCACCCACGTTGGTCGTATTCTGCGCAGATTCATATCGGATGCAAATGAACCCGGAGCACAGCCGACGAAACCGACTTTCACCCGTCAATTCAGTATCAACACATGAAATAAGAGCTCCTGACAGAATGAGGTCGTCGGATCAGGGCCGAGCGAGGTGGGCCTGCCGCGGAGAATGAAGAAGTTAATGACAAAAGCGTTGTCGATGGATTTCGTCAAAGATACGCAAAACCGCAGCCGGCCGACGACAGACAACATTCTGTTGGGAACTCTAAAAGTATGATCGCGCTCGAATTACGTCAGCAGTCCGTTGTGCCGAACCGTGACCATGTGCCGTTGCAGCGACTTCCCCGGGCAGGCCGTCGGACGAAGTTCCTGATGCGTAAACAGATTCTTGACGACGACGTGATGTCGCCGAACCAGCATCGCAACGTGCCGATTCAAGGCGTCCAGTTGCGCGATCGTCGGCGATTGCCGGTCGAAATTACCCATGCACATCACGCCGATGTTCCCGGGATTATGATATTTCACGTGGGCACCCTGGTATGGCAGCGGTCGCCCTTCCCAGACCCGGCCCGCCCGATCGACAATGTAGTGGTACCCGATGTCCCCCCAGTGCCGACTCAGGTGCCCCCTGCGAATGCTGTCCAGACGCGCCTTCGACGCTGATTCACTCGATTCCCAGAACGGCGCCATTCCGTCGTGATGAACCGTAATGCGAAAAATCTGCGTCATCGGATTCATTCGTGACGGAATCGGGTCCCCCGTCGCCCATTTCGCTCGCGATAAGACCCCCGCCGGGAGCGCATACGCCGCAGACGAAACTCGCCCCGCTGCACTTGATGGCGATTCATTGCTCACCGGCCCATGGGTCGTGCTTGTGTTTCGCGTCCAGCGCGTGTTGATATCATCACCACCTCCGCCGTCGGTGCGATTCTTACCCGTCTCCCAATCCGTACTCGGCGGAATGATCATCGATTGCTCGCCGGCGCAGCCGGCAAGAAGGGCGAGACTCATCAGAACAAATGATCGGCGTGTGTAGTCGGACATGGATTAATCCTAAGCAATATCGGCCAGGACCACTTTCCAACTCGAAATCTTTTCCGACCCAAACGCGAAAAGCAACGGCATCTTCCGGTTATTCGGAACAACCTGCCGGGATTGTCAACCGCGATGTATAAATGCAGCCATCGGACGTTCTGGCCGTCCCGAGTTGTACCGAAATTCACGCCAGTTGCTCCGCGAATTTATCGACATGCAGAACCTGATCGGACGGCACCATCGTAATGACATCCCACGGGCAGACCTGCGTACACAGCGTGCAGCCGATGCAGCGAGGGAGATCAATGTGGCAAATCTGCATCACTGCCTGATGGCGCGGTCCCGGCACTGTGTCGATGCAGTCCACCGGACACACCGAAACGCAGGCCTCGCAGCCGGTGCAGAGGTCTTCATCGAGAATCGCGAGCGATTTGGGGAGTCTCTTGGCCATAATTCTTACAACGGTTTCCTGATACGGTTTGCGGATGAGATCATAGGCCCGAAGTCGCGTTCGGCATGTCGGCCCACTCATTTCATCCGACGCATGACGCCTCCGAATCCGCCCCCGATCAATTTCCGAAAGATTGATCCGACATCACGGTTCAAGCCGTATCGACCGATACGATGGGGTGGCTCAAACCGGTCGCCTCAGTTTGGTTCGTTCAAACAAACGCCCGACTCAAGAACGACAATTGCGCGAATCCGTGCCCTCCATTGGCCTCCCCATCAGCCCGATAAGATACGATGAAAAGCAGAAAGGGATCAATCATGGAATTCAATATCGAACAGATTCACGCCCGACAAATCCTCGATTCACGCGGCAATCCGACCGTCGAAGTCGATGTGGAACTCATGGGTGGAGCACACGGTCGCGCCGACGTCCCCTCCGGCGCCTCCACCGGCGAAAACGAGGCCTGCGAACTGCGCGATGGCGATTCGTCAATCTACGGCGGAAAGAGCGTCATGCAGGCCGTCG
>Ga0210044_10008776_pt1 | contig 12499 bp, 16 predicted proteins | sample CryGey13umfilter_2_FD_183959 | JGI IMG/M metagenome (GOLD analysis project Ga0210044, IMG submission 183959) | Groundwater microbial communities from aquifer in Utah, USA - Crystal Geyser 4/9/14 3 um filter (SPAdes) (version 2) | ecosystem: Environmental > Aquatic > Deep subsurface >... | reverse complement strand
CTAGACTTCCACCTGTAAAGCGGAAAAAGTCCATGTAATCAACAATCTGCGAGAAAGGTAATGCAAAAATGAGCAAGCCGGAATTAATAAAACGCAGGTTTCTATCTCTAGTATTATGTCTTTTTTGCTTAAAATAGAAATACAAGGCTAGCGCTGTAAAAACAACAGCCATCCACCAGAAATAGACTTGATAAGTCTGCAAAAACATAAGAGGCAAAACATTTGTAGTAATACCAAATATTGCTAAAGTAGAAACTACACCCATACAAAGCCAGTGGCAGACATTGTGCAGGCTGCCAACAGCCCCAAATACTCCGGTGGTTGTCCCTCCGCTTGCAAATATTCGATTCTTTAAAGCCAATGCTTGGGTCTTCATACAGTCCTCCTTACATCAATTTTGCAACTTGCCACTACACTTCTTGACACCAGAAGTAGTGAAAGCGAAAGAAGTGCAACTGAAAAAAGTGATAGTGGAAGAACATACTGCCTAATAGTCGTGTTAAAAAAGAGAAGCTGGGTGCCAGAAAAGCCAATAAATGAGAGTAGTGCGGGCAACAGTAGCGGGGCGCAACAGGACATGGTGGCAATACCTGTCATCAGCCCCCCAAGACCAGAAGCGGAAGTTTTTAGGCCGCTTTTGGCTTTCCGGATGGCAAAAAGTTGCATTGGTACAACCAAACCTGAAAGAACAACAAGGGCAAAAAGTGTAGAGAGACGGAGTAAATTAAACTCAATAAATGGTCCTTCTGGGAAAAAAGTTACCATGCCAGTACCCAGCACAAAGAATGTGCCAAAGAAGGTAGCAGCTAAAAGCCCTATAAAGGTATTCCTTTTGTCATAAAAAACAATCTCTATTGCTTGTAATTTAGTCATAGTTTCCTCTCATGGAACTTGTACAACAAGCTCTGCAATTTTAGGGTCATTACAGACGTTTTCAGGCTTATTGTTTGTTGCTTTACAAAGATAAGCTGTAATAATATCAGCCTCTCTGTTTATTGCTGTTACATGAGGGGCATTGGTATTGTTTTCTATATCAGCCTTAACCTGTTCATATGTTTTTCCTTGAATAAGAGAAGGGGAGTAGCCTGAGGAAAGCTGGACATATTGACCGTTTAAGAATAAGAAAGGCACTCCTCCACGAGGATCATATTGATTAAACCATTTTTTCTCAAAATCTGCCAGCTCTTGCCCTGGAATAGGTTGACCATTTCTATCAGCAGTTTCTTTATGAGCATAGCTTATATATTGACTTTCATATTTGGCATTAACAAAGTTATAGGTAGAAATTCTGGAAAAACCGGCTTCTTCAACTGCGCTCGTATCAGGCCCAAGTCCTGACCAGGTACCAAAATTAGAAAGTGCTTGAACAATACTCCAGCGTTCAGCTGCACAGAACGGACAAAATTGGGCTCCCACATAGAGAAAGTAGGGTTTATTATCTAGTTGAACTGGTGTGTCCGAAACTTTTTTAAAGTAGCCTAAAGATTTTGAGGTACTCGGTGTTGTTGTAATAAGTGAGGTGGTTTGCGCAGATGGTGCCTGTTGGGAACCGACCCAGAGTTGATAGCCGATAATAGCTACTCCCGCTAAAATAAATATCCACATGAGGGGGTTTAGAAGAAACTTCGGTACTGAAATATTCCAACCTTTGGGAATTTGTTCTTCTGTCATAGCCCATGCCTCCCATCTGATCCTGCGCCGCCATGAGTTTGGTGTCCGAGCACGTCCTCGTTGCCGGTTGCAAGAAGATAATCTTCTAACACTCCTTTTGGATACCAAATACCCGTCCACCTATATGCTTCGCCCATGAGTTCTTCATTGGTATATCGATCACCATAGTTTTGGAGCATATATTTAAACATTCCTCTCCATGCCTTTGCATGTCGGCAACCACATCGTGCTATGGCTGTGACATTACTGGGTCCGCCACAGCAGTAGTTACAAGTAAATGTATTAATGAGCTGGTTGTAGCGATTTTGCAAGTCTCCGCTTATGGTAATACTATCTTCGTATGCTCCCCATTTATTTTGAGCATTAATGGGGTCATCAAACGAAACATCATCTGGGGCATAAAACGGTTTGCCAGTGGGAATCATGACAACTCGGGCATCGGCAAGAGCATCTCCAGAATTAGGATTAGCAGGTACTTCGATAATTGTTGGTTGTTCAACAAGTGATGTAGTTCTGCCATCGGAATTAAGCTGTGGGGCAATAATCGTATAGGCCGCTGCTGTTCGAATACCAAAAATCCTACTTGCAAAATTTCCACGAGTCATGCCCATACTTGCCATAACCTGACTCATGAGTAGTTGGTTTATAAAAAAAACTGAGGCAAGAGCAAAAACAAAGATTTTTTCTAAAGGGAAAACTGAAATCGTACCCTTATGAGAAAAAGAATGAACTGGTTTCTGAGCGACAGCTTGACTAGACATATCCTTCACTTTCCGAAGAGGAACAATTTTACACTCATTACAATCCTGTGCTTGTACCACTTTTTTTGCTCCATAAACTGTTGAGCCAATTAAAAATGCTAAGCTGAGCAGTTTTAGCTCTAGTCCCTGTAGCGGTAAAATGGTGAACCCAGCTACAATACCAATTGCTGAAAACAAAAATGCTCCACATACCGGACAGCCCATGCCAAATGCTGCTACAGTCAGTCCTCCAATATTGGCACCCAAGGTCTTACCGGTTCCTTTTTGAGAATATCTAAACAGCCATACAGTAATGGCAACGCTTATTCCTGACAGCCCAATAATAAGGAGTGTAGTGATGATAAATGTAACACCATACAAGTAACTATATTGACCAAAATCTCCGTTTCGCATATTTTCCAGGAATGTTGGTATTGTCGTTGTCTGATAGAGTAGCCAGTAAGAAAGGTAACCCACCCCTAAGATAACACCGAGAGCTATTTTTCTATAAAAAGGTTCTCTAAAAACAGTTTGTAGTGCGTTGATTATTGTTTTCATATTATTGATTAGTATTTGCAGTAGGCTGTGCTGGACGAATAACTTGATTAGTACTTAAATCTTTATATATAATATTTCCCACCTGCTGCACTGTCCTAAAAACATACCATCCATCTTCTTCAACAGTCCCAACATTCGGCCAAACGCTCTTGAGATTAGCATAGGGATCCACTTCTGGAGATAGCAGAACGGTAGGAACACTGGTTATGTTATAGTGATTCACAAGTCTTTTCCCTTCTATCGAAAATGTATCCACAGTACGTTCAGATCGTATGCCTACTCCAAACCCTTGAGTGAGAATATTTTTATGAGTATCTTGCGGGCTGTAACAATCTGGACAAGTCGAGTCGGTTAAGTAAACTACATCGATAAGTCCAAGAACTTCTCCTTTTTCAATATCCCGGTATGGTAAGAAAAGATTGCGAGCAATGTAGGTCTCATCTTGTTCAATAGTACCGATGCGATCCCAATTATTTTTGACCTCTTCATAAAAACCTATATCAGAGGAGAGTAAAAATGTAGGAACTTTAGTAATCTTATACTTGTTAATAAGACTTTGTCCTTCTGATGAACTCCATTCTATTTCTTTCTCTTCGGTAATTTGAATACCTGCATTTTTATATGCTTCTATGGTGAAGGTAGGATTCATACACTGCGGACAGGAGGAATCGGTAAGATAGGTTACTGTCACTTTACCCATTTCTTTCTGTGTTTGAGTATCTACAAATACGGGAGGGACATTGGTAAATACGAACGTTTTCTCCTGTAGGGTACCATTGCTTTCAGCAAATCCTTCGAAACTCTTTTTTGCCACTTCACCAGTAAGAATATAGGTTGGAACTCTCTTGATATCAAACTGTTCAATGAGTGCCTTCCCCTCCGGGGAATCGTATGCAATTGTTTTTTCTTCACTTATAGAAACATTTTGCTTCTTAAGTTGAGCTATAGCATCGTCAACATTAAAACAATCCACACAATCAGATATGGTAATTTTCGTAAGCTCAAGGTTAGCTGGTCGATCATCCTCTTTAGCTTCTTCTATCTTTTTTTCTATGTTGGCAAGTGTTTTTGTTGCAAAGAGTGCTCCTACGACTGTAGTTATAAGTGCTATTGCTAAGAAAACTCTTGGCCATGGTACTGCTATTTGTTTATGTGTATGTATTGTTTTTTGTTTATCCATAATGTTTGATCACCAATTTCTGGTGCTATAACTTTCCTTATCAGGCAAATTCCCCTTTGTAATTGTTGTTGTTGTTGTTTTAGCATCCTCCAACCATTGATTCAGGGACGTCTGCACTGCTTCCTGTTCCACCGGAACTTGTTGTCGTAGCTGCTGGTGCAGCCTTAACCGGTGTTGTACTGGCTTTATCACTAATGCGAACGAGCTGAAACGTCTGGAACACTGTTATAAACGCTATCAATCCGAGAACTGCAACTTGCATGTTTGGTTTTGGAATTTGCAATGCGATAGTCTCGCTCTTTTTTTCGGGAATTTGATGCATTGCATTTGACTCTGTTTTATGTTCTTCTTTCATAAGATCACCACCTTTCTATTAAGTTAAATTATTAATAATATTTTCATCTTTATCAGGTTTTGTATTGTTATTACTCTTTCTCGTGCAAGATGAACAGGAATTGTTGCATTTGTTGTCTTTCATTGCGTGCATTCCAAATAGCATGCTCAGTGGACAGAGTGCAAATAACGCAAATGGAGCAAGACTCGCAATACCTGTTCGAAACTCTGGTAAGAAAACATATCCTCCTATAAGTAGCACCCCTATTATTGCGCCAATTTTTAGCATTGTTTTTGGACTACACATGTTTTATTTTTGAACAATTGCACTAATACGTAACTCTACCTCTCGATTATTAGGATCATTGGTTGTAAATATCACACTTCGTTCTACTGGTCCTTCTACTGGCATGAGATGTGGTTTATAGATAGCTCGAACAACCGCTGACTCTCCTGGTTCAACGGTATCTTTCCACCGTCTTACTTGTGGTGAATTATGCATTACCATATTGAATTCAGGACTTTTTTCTTCGCCAATGATAATCTCGGCATAGGTACACATACAGGAAGTCCTGACGTCGCTAATCTCCAGTGGCGCGTCGCCCGTATTGGTGATATTAAATTCAGCAGGATAATCTCCTTGTACCGCTATTTCACCCAATTCTATTTTTTCAGTATCCACTTGAAAGGAGGGGGTACCGGCTTGCGTATCATTTGCCGTAAAAAAGAAGAATGCACCTACTACAATCCCAATGATTCCCCCAATTATCCATACAGTTAGTTGCTTATTTTTCATATATTCCGATTGAACTCAATAATTAATTTTGCTCCAGGTAATACCAGAATCCTCGCTTGTATATATCTCACCATCATTTGTTGCTGCAAAAACCATCTCAGGATTTTCAATATCAAACCATAACGCACCGACATCCTTCAATTCTGAACTCACTAGATCAAATGTCTCACCCGCATCTGTTGTTTGATATAGTCCATCTTTTCGTGCAAGAAGCATGGCATCTTGGTTCAACGGATCTGCTGCAAGGGAATAGATGGTCTCACTGGTGGGAATAGCTTCCGAAACACTCCAGCCACAGAAACATGCATAAGAGTAGTGAAGGCCTCCTCCTGTAGCAGCTAATAGATAACCAATCTGAGTTGAATTTTCTCTTTTTGCATTCGTGTCCATTTTTGTAATGGTAGGCATATAGGTAAAGTTATTTACCTGAGGGTTTTTTGGGCCATCATCCATTTTGTACCACTCATTACCACCGTCATCTGTTCCGTAAAGACCATAGCCAACAGAGTAGACGTAAATGCGACTTGGATCGAGTGGGTTCATAGCCAATCCATGAATATCACGACCGTCTATTCCCGTATCACTCTTTTCCCATGTAGCACCAAAATCACTACTTTTAAGCAATCCTGAATCGTGGGTTCCAGCAAATAAAACTTTGTTTGTAGCATCGTAGGCAAAATTCATGAGCTTGTCGTCAGGATTTACATATTCATCGCTACTTTCTATTTGAATGCGTTCAAATATCTTGCCATTGTCGGTGCTTTTGAATGCTCCGGTATGAGCACCCATGAGAATAGACTCATCTGTCGGATTCCTAAAGACAGAGTGGATATGTTCATATTTCGAATTTGTTGTTCCTCCTGAAACACCTTTGTTTTGAGAAAAAAAGAAAACAGCACTGCCTACAACAATAACTATAATAAGCAAAACAACCAGAGGATTTGCGAATATTGATGTATGAGGAGTTTTTGATTTCATATGCCTGCTACATAGTGTAGTAGACAACTCGTTCATTTGTCAAACGGATATTTGAGTTAATAAGAAGGAGCTTCGTATTTTGGAGCTAAGTGAGAGGAAGCAGGCGTGAAGAGTTGTTCCGGTGCTGTCATAGTAGACATACTGGCATTATGATGGCATTGCTCTCTACAGGAGTTATCCACCGAACACAAAAAGAAGGAGGGTTCCTGTGAGTCCTCCATATGGAATGCGTCAACCGGGGTTTGCAGAACAAAAAAACTGACAATCATAAAGGCAACGCCGGTGATAACGCTCGTGTATGAAAGAGAAAGTTTATGTTTAATTTTAGAATTAGCCAGTTGTTTCACCCTGATTTCTATATGCTCAGGGTGAAAAATTGCTGGAACAGTTGCCAAGTTTAATTGTGCTTGAGGTTGGGCAATAATCTTGCGTAAAGCACCTCTCAAAAACTTAGCGTCTTTTTGTATCTCTATAGTCCAACGGTCGGCAATGAGTTCGTTGGTTGCTTCAATGTTTCTGTACAGTTCATGAAATATGGGGAGAAAGAAAAAGGTTGAAGCAATGGTTTTTCCCAACAGAATTTTCAGCGGATCGCGGTTAATTAAGTGTGCTTGTTCGTGAATCAACACAGCTTCCAATTCTTTGTCGGTCAAGCTTTCTACTAGTTCCTGACTAATAATGATCTGAGGCCTAAACAATCCAAAACAAAAAGAGTACAGGTTTTTATCTTTCACCAACTGAAGTCTATTATGAAGTCCCAGAGAACCGGCAATTCTTTGAAGTCTTTTGTTTAAGGGAACTCTTTTTGAGACGGTTTTTCTAAGCAGTAAGTATGTTCTAACCAGTTGTATAGCAAATGAAATTAAACCCAGTGATGCAATAGCCCATACTGAAAAAATTAATGCCCCGGGAAGAGAATGGGGAATCCTGAAAAGAGTATTCGAAATAAATTGTTGACAAAAATAGAGTGCCTTAGCTGAAAAAAGTGGGTAAGTTTTTATCAGGAGCGCAGTGATGAGTGCTCCTACCATTAACGCCAGAGACAAGAGGGTAACATAGCTTTTATTGAAATTAATTCTTTTTCCCATAATTTCATTTTTCGTCCAGTATTTCCAGCAATTCTTTTCGTTTTTCCGGATTTAATTTCTGGATTTCCTTTATAAAATGCGTAACTGCTTCCTGGCCCAACGAAGACACGGCTGCAGAAAATATATTGTGGACCGATTTGGCTACATAATTTTCTTTGCTGATTCTAGGCCGATAAATATAACTATCGCCCTCCATTTTTCTACTAAGCACACCTTTATCAACAAGTCTTCCCATAATAGTCATAACTGTAGTGTAAGCCAGCTGTTTCTCCTGACTGAGCTTGGTCAGGACATCACGGACAGTGCCCGTTCCAAGTTCCCAGATAATGTCCATCACTTCCTGCTCCAGTTCACTAAGTTGTTTAATTTTCATATGCCTACTACAGATAGTAGATGGAATGAACATTTATTTCAAGCCATCAATACGTTATTTTGCCATCATACCAAGCACCGCTGAAACAATGGAAAGAACAACGCTGAAGATTACCGCCCAAAGAAATCCGACAACGGTAAACCCATCAATAAGCTGACTTGCAAACCAGATAAATGCACCGTTTATGATGACTTGAAAGATCCCCAGAGTCAGCAAATTTATGGGAAGAGTCAATAGGCCAACAATTGGCTTAAGAAACGTATTTATGATACTCAAAACGACCGCAACAACAACCGCCGTGAAAAAACTATCGATCGTTACATTGGGGAGAAGATATGCGGTGATTGCGACCGCAAGAGCGTTTACGAGGAGTCTGACGAATAATTTCATATATTTATGATAGCAAAAACAATAATTACAGTCAATATACTCTTCAAATTGTAAGAGTTCACTCTTCTTGACACACGTTGTCATTCCCGCGAAGGCGGGAATCCAGTTTTTAGACTATTACAATGATCTGGATCCCCGATCAGGTCGGGGATGACAGCAACAGATATTTGATATATTTTAGTATGGTTTTGTCAAAGACTGTGAACTCTCACTTCAAATTGCTATAATAACCTTCATGATCAATGGTCTTATTCTTGATATTGATGGTGTTATAAGCGGTGATAGAAAAGGGTACAACTGGCCCAATCCCCATCCTGAAGTAATCAAGGCAATAAAAAATATCCACACCAAAGGAATACCGGTATGTCTTTGTACCGGGCGCGGATCATTTGGTATTCGTCATCTCGTGAAATTGTTGGAACTAGACAATCCTCACGTTGGTGACGGTGGCGCAGTTGTTATTGATGTTCTGGCAAATAAAATTATTGATGCACATTATATAGATCGCTCTATTTCAAAAGCAATCGTCTCGAAACTTCTAGAGAATCATCTGTATCTAGAGCTCTACACGACTGATGGATACATGATTGAGCAGGGTACCGCTTGTGGTATTACGCAAAAACACGCCGCAGTCTTAAGACATGAACCGACTCAAGTATCATCTCTTCTCAAAGAAGCATCCACACAAGAACTTATTAAAATCATGCCCATTGCTAATGGTCCTGAAGAAAAAGAATTAGTAATTCGTTTATTTGAACCATATAAAAATCAACTCACGATCCAATGGGGAACGCATCCCAGTGCAGATCCTTATGAATTTGGCATCATTACGAAAAAAGGGGTTTCCAAACGTACTGCTGCACAGAAGCTTGCTCAATCAATGAATTTGGATCTAAATGACGTGCTGGGAGTTGGCGACACCATAACCGATTGGGATTTCATACAACTGTGTGGGTATGCAGGAGCGATGAAAAATGCAACCGATGATTTGAAGCGAAATGTACTCACAAAAAAACATTCGGTGATCGGAGGATCGGTAGATAATAATGGACTTCTTGATATTTTCCGTCACTTTAAACTTATTGATTGATCTCAGTCTCGCCTCTTCACCAATCTGACTGAGGTCACCATCTCCCGAATTTCTCCATCAGTCCCCGTGATTTGACGCATCCCGCTTTTTTGATAATACTGAGTGAGATAATCTGAAAGTGCTTGTTGCGTCTCTTTGACTCCGGTGCGCAGTTCGGTCACTTTTTCATCAAGAAGAGCAACTCCCGGGTCTTTAATAATCCTGTCTTTTACTGTTTTTTTCAGTTTTTGTACTTCTCGTGCTTTTTCTGAGACTTCTGAATACTCGGCATCATTTTCAAATGCATCTTTCAGCATGGCGTTTTGCTCTTTGAGGCTTGATTGAAGTTGTTCAAGATCGAGTATGTTTCCATTTATGAGATTTTCAAGGCGCATGATGGACTCAAATTTTTCGCTGGGGTTAGTGGTTTGATCATTTATATCTGACATAGAATGTACACTATACGAGAACAAGTACGATAAAGTCAAGAAAGTTATTTGAACAATTATTCTTGCCAATGTATTGATATAATATCGCATGGGTATTAAGCTCCAAACATATCGTAAAAAATTTGACCACTCCTACTCCTTTGGTCCGCATGCCACGATCGAGCTCATGACTCATCATCCAGAAAATATCAAAAAGGTTATAATTCACTCAAAAAGTGATAAAAATACCGGAGTGCAGAAAATAAAAAGCTTTTGTGAACAAAAGGGTATTAGCATTGAAACTAATGACGGACTCCTCAGAAACTTGTCAGGAAAAGAGAATGTTTATGTTGCGGGGATTTTTTCAAAATTTCCCAATCCATTACGTGCTCAGGAAAACCACCTGATGCTCGATCATCCGAGTGAGACAGGAAATCTTGGAACCATTATCCGCACCATGCTTGGATACGATATCCACAATCTTGCAATCATTCGTCCGGGCGTTGATATTTTTGATCCAAAAGTGATTCGAGCGTCGATGGGCGCATTGTTTAAGATTCAGTTTGAATATTTCGATTCGATCGAGCATTATCGAGAACGGTTTGAAAATAATCTCTATTCATTTATGACCGATGGCAGCCACACACTTCAGGATATTGTTTTCGAAAAACCCTATACACTCATATTCGGAAGTGAATCCGCAGGGCTCCCTGGTTCATATAAAAACATCTCAAAAACGATTCGTATTCAACAATCATCAGATATTGATTCGCTCAATCTTGCAGTAGCAGTTGGGATCGAACTCTATGAAAACTCTATAAAGAAGAAGTAACTATTTTGGTGTATAGCTGGTAAATAGTTGTGCACAGCTGTTTCCGTAACACTCACCACAGCTATAGATAAAATCACTTTCAATTGCTTTTCGATGAATCGGAGAACTGAGCCACCAGTTGAAAACTGACTCCTCAGATCCACCATATTTCATGTTTTCAGTAATCCACCACAGCAAATTCCTGTCATACAATCCTCCATGAATATTATTATTCACAAAAATTTCATCATACAGCTCATGTCCACGTTCTTGAGCCAACGCACAGAGCTTTTCTTCTTTTTCAAATGCGCTCAGGCCAAGATTTGCTCTATGTTGATTGATCATTCCAAAAATTCGATCTGCATCTAATGAAGGAGGTTTCGTTGAACTATTTACGTCATTTTTTATTGAAGAAACAATTGGAGGAACCGGAGAATGCGGTATTTTTGGCGTCTCCACTACCATTTCAACTCCTTTGACACACGAATCTTCACGCCTACCAGTACTACAAAATTGACGGTCATAATACACGGGGCAATATGCCTCTTCTTGGGATCGTGAAATTGTGAGGAGTTCCGACGCAGATACTGATTGTGTAATTAAAAGAAAAACACTCAATACGAGAAGCATGTTTTTCTTCAGCTTCAGATGAAACATCTTACTGAAGCTCACATTCTATCACACCCACAGAAATAATACGGGAGATCGATCAGATCGCACTCATTGGAAGATATTTCTCATCATTCAAATTCATAGATTGTCTTTTCAATCTGGTTTACCACCATTGAAAAGTTTGCCGTGTGTTTGACCTCCAAAAGCGCCTTCAGGCTCTCAATATTCCGACTCGTAAATCGAGTTTTTTTCGGTATGGTGACCGTCATTGATACGGTATATTGATCTAAGTTCTCGTCATACAGAATCGAAAGATTGGACACATCAATATCTTCAAATCGTTCATTAAAGTAGTCATAAATCTGCATCTTAATATCACTTGCCACCATATCTGATTCACCCTGTAATTTTATTCGAGATATGATTTCAAGATTCAAAGATATCAAGCCGTCAACAGAACGAGAAATCTCCTCTTCAATACTTTTTCGTTTGTCTTCAGTAAATTTTATTGATGGATCACTTCGCAAAACCACATCAACCACCCAACCAATCGTATGATTATTTTGAATTATAGTAATTGAGTCGATTGTCAATGATTTATCAACGATTGATATTTCTTTCTGAAGAATTTTTGTAATGTTGTTTTTTATTTGACGCGTCTTCATGTCTGTTTCAGTCTGAAGCGCGATTGATTTTTGAATTCTTAAATCCAATACTACATTCTTACTGAGAGCTTTTTCAAGCTGGTCGATGATCAATTCTTTTTGATCAAAATCTATAGAAATGTCTTCGGGCACTAAAATATCGGCTTCAACCTTAACAAAATCTTTATTGGTTTTAGAAGATCTATTTATGTTCGTTTTTACATTCTCAAGGTATATACTTTGAGAAATGTTTGAGAGAGAATCTGATAATATTCTTTGGGTTTTTTGGTAGGTTGCAGCTTCAAAAGAATAATTTCTTAAAAATAAAAACAACGGTAATGCGGTGATTATGAGCATCATTCCCACAAAAATGATCCCTTCCGTGCGAAGTTTGCGCGGTGCATGAATCTCAACCCCCATGACTCGGAACACAAATATTGAAATAAAAATGATCGATACAATGTTTGCCACAAATAAAAGAAGGCCGCCGAGAGCTGCTGGGGATGCCACAAGGCCAAACCAATCCCGCCGACACAAAGCGGTGGCATGAGCGAAGCTGCAATTGCAACTCCAGCAAGGTTTGCTGATACTTTTTTGAGAACAACCGCAAGCGCCGCAACAACTCCAACTGCAAGCGCGATAAATATGTCGATAAGTGTTGGTTGCGTGCGAGATAAAATCTCAACATTCAATACTTTCAAAGAACCCATTTCAAAACTCAATAGTACTTGAAAGCAGGGCTCTTGAATAATTAAAATGGACAGTACACTAGGAGGTGAACTGTCCACATGTATGATGTTACCAAATTGATACCACTTTTTGTATTTG
>Ga0210044_10008775_pt1 | contig 12501 bp, 10 predicted proteins | sample CryGey13umfilter_2_FD_183959 | JGI IMG/M metagenome (GOLD analysis project Ga0210044, IMG submission 183959) | Groundwater microbial communities from aquifer in Utah, USA - Crystal Geyser 4/9/14 3 um filter (SPAdes) (version 2) | ecosystem: Environmental > Aquatic > Deep subsurface >... | reverse complement strand
TTACAATAAAAGTTCTTAGTGCATTATTTTCCCAAGTATATGTAGGAGAAAGCTCTATAAAGTGACATGTAATATTACTCTGTTTTGCTTTATTTATTAAGGTATTTAAGTTTAAATTTTGTAAAAAACTAACTCTACGCGAATAAAGTATTATAAGATTTTTATTAGAATAAGTTGACTTAACATTCATATAGTCAATTAACGAATCAATTGCGTCTAATAAAGGAAGTGTATCTGTTGCTGTATAATTTCCATTTTTGTATATATCTGCAAGCTTTAAATCAAATTCATTTGCATTTCTTGTGTAACCATTGTTAATAATTTCGATTGGCTTATTATTATTACTAACTTTTGCTAAAAGAACTTCATTGTTTGGTACCGAACTATGTAAAAATTTTCTAACCGTAGGTTCTATTCCATTTACATAATCTTCCATATTTATAGTTTGGTCTAAGCCATCGCTTATTAAAACTGCAGTTGAAGAATTTCCTTTGTTGGGAGTAGTTATTGTTTTTAAACTGTCGAAAGTTGCAGTATATTGCGAATTTCCAGCAGAAGAGCTAATAGGTGTAATGTTATTTAAAATGTTTTGCCTTATTAATTCCCCATTATTTGATTTATCAAGAACAAAAAACCTAACTTTAACAACTGCTTGAGTTAATGTATGACTTAATAATTCAGTGCTTATTACTCCACACGAAAAATAATTTTTAACTAATTGGTCTTCTTGTTTTTTACAGGATACAATTATTATTAAAAAAATTATTATTATGAAATATTTCATTTTTATTTTTTTTAATTTTGTATTTTGTTATGAATTGTATGACAAAGACATAATCGAATTAAAAACAAATCTTTAAAATTAGCATTATAATTATTTTTTGTTTTATTGAGATTTGTTATGTTTTTTTCTAACCTAAAATCAACAGATGTTGCAAACCTTGATATTCCTATTGCACCAACAATATTTAAATAATAAAAATTAATCTTTTTTATTAATTCTTTTTTTCTAGATATATCGGCGTAATAATATTCCTGATTCATATTATCATTTATAGTGTAACTTAAAGTAGAATAAAAGGCGGTAATAAATTTTCCGAATTTATTATTTAAACCACCATAAATCTTTAATTTATATTTACCTCCGGGATTAAAAGTATATCCACAAATCAAGGGAATGTCAATACTTGAGTATGTAAAATTCTTTTCTCTAGATGATGCCCAATCGGGAATTTGAGAACCAAAATTATTACCAAAAAAATCAAGTTCTGTTTGAAAAAACAAATTTTTAGTGTGTTTATATTTATAAAAAACTCCCGTTGAAATTCCAGTAAAATAAGCGTGAAATTTGTTATCACCTGCAGTTAAAGATGTATAATCATTAAAAATTATATAATTTTCATCAAAAGTAAGTTTGCTAACAAGAATAGGCGAATAAATAATTCCAATTTCAGTTTTTTGGGCAAAAACAATTTGCCTAATAACAATTAACAATAATATAATTAAAAATTTTCTCATTAAACTAATATTTAATTTTAATTATTGCTGACGGTGGATTTCCATAAATAATAGGGAAAGCAATACCAAACTTAAATTCATAAAAACCAGAAAAATATTGATAATCGATTTTAGATTGAATATTAAAATTTCTTTTTAACGAAATTGATAATGGTAAATTTTTAATTTTTTTAATTAATTTAATTCCAAAAGAAGTAGTATAAATATTCGGTTCGTAATTATCCGCACCACCATATAGTCTTATAAAAGGGTCAATATCATATTTTTGGTTTAATTTTAAAATTAGAAAACTTAAATCAGTTAATAAAATAGTTTTTTGAGTTTCTGAAACATACATTTTATAAGTAACTCCAGGCCCTATTGAAAAGCCGCCACCTTTAAAATATACTGGTGTAGAATAGTAAGGTTCATCTTTACCTGTATCATAATTAAAATCATACCCTTTAGTTTTGCCATAATAAGTTGTAGGAAAATAAAAATTCAAATCTATTGTCCAACCAAACCTTTTAAAGTAATATGCAGAATTAAATGACAATCCGTTAAATACAACTTTCTTATTATATAGTCGCTCAAATAATATATTACTTGTTCCAGCAATAAAATTAAATTTCTGCGAAAAACATAATATTGAAATATTTGAAAAAATGAACAACAATATTGTTTTAATAATTCTCATTTAATTATGGCTTTGTTGAAAAACTCAATTTACTATTATCGTAATAATTAAAAGGCCAAAAATAATAACCCGGATAAGTACCATATACTGTAACCATAGGATCTACATATAATAAATCTTCTTTAACAGTTAGATATGAAATATTTAAAGTGTAATATCCATCTTCATTTATTTTCTCAAATTCTCCGAAATATTTATTAATGGCAAAATCTTGATACTGATAATGATAGAGAGTTAATTGTGGGGTCCAATCTTTAACTTCATATTTAACCATATTGTTTAATATATAAGTTAATTCTAATTGATTTTCGACCTTATGATAATTTCCATCAATTATAACAGAACCATTAACATCAGCAACATTCAAAGAAATTATTGAAGTATCGGTAGTTTGTATTACTCGCAAAAATGTTTTACCGTTATCTTTTTTGCAGCCAAAAACTATTAAAAATGTAAAAATAAATAGGAATATATATTTATATAACAATTTCATTTTAACAGATTTTGTAGAACAAAAATAGTTAAAAAAAGAAGCAAAAAAAATGTTTTACAAAACTTTCTATACTTTTACCCCCATTACACATATATCGTCAATTTGCTCGTATGAACGGTTATTCTCTTTATTAACAAATGCTTTCCAATCCTCAATCTTTTTATCGAGCAATTTACCTTGTTGAGCCATATCGCTATTTTGTGTTTCCATTAATGCTATTTTAAATGATTTATACATAAATTTCTTCCCTTTTGGTCCTCCGAACTGGTCGGCAAAACCATCGGAAAAAAGATAAATGGTGTCACCTTCAATTAGTTTTATTGAGTGCAATGTAAATGGCTCCATGCTTTCATATATTGCTATTGGCATTCCATCGCCCTTTATTTCGTATAGAACTAAATCGTTATACTCTAATTGCTTATCGCAATTAATTTGCTCTTTATCTTTATTCCTAACAATATACAATGGATTATTTGCACCGGAATATTGTAATTCTTTTGTATTGTTATTGTAAACGCACAAACAAATATCCATTCCGTCTTTTTGCTCACCCGAAACACCCTTTTGCTTTAATGATTCAATAATCATATTTCGTACTTTGTTAAGTATCCAATTGGGTTGCACAATTTTTTCTTTAAGCACAACTTCGTTTAGAAATGAAATACAAAGCATACTCATAAAAGCTCCTGGCACGCCGTGTCCTGTACAATCGGCTACAGAAATAATTAACAATGGGGCATGCCCCCTTGTTGTTAATGGGGCATGCCCCATTGTTGTTATTTGAGTAGCCCAATAAAAATCGCCCGAAACAATATCTTTTGGTTTAAAAATTACGAAATGATTTCCTAACCAATTTATTGTTAAATCGTCATCGGGTAACACAGCTTTCTGAATTCTGCGGGCATAATTTATTGAATCAAGGATTTCCTCTTTCTGAGTTTGTAGCTCTATATTTTTTTCGTGTATTTCATGAGTACGTTCTAAAATTATTTTCTCTAATTTTTTATTTTTTGCTATTAACCTATTTGAATTTAATCTTACAATTAAATATACAATAACAATTAACACAATAAAATAAATTAAGTATGCCCAATATTTTCGATACCACGGAGATTCGATTGTAAAACCAAACGAACTTTCTGAACTAATAACTCCATAAATATTTTTTGCTCTTACTTTAAAAACATAGTTTCCTTCCCATAAATTAGTAAAAACAACATGGTTTTCTTTATTCCAAAGACTATAAGCAGTATCTTGACCAACAAGCATATATGAATATTGAGTTTTATCCTGACCTTCATAAAATGGTGCAGCAAAACTAAAATTTATTGTGTTAAAATTATAATCAATATTATTCGATTTAATACTACAACTGCCATATCCACTATAAAGTAATGAATCGTTACTGCCACATGAAACTTTTGTGATTATTGTTTTAAAATTAATCGAATAATTTTTCGATTTGTTTTCATCAAATTTTAACAGACCATCGTCTCCACCAATCCAGCAAACACCATTATCTTCGTGATAAAAAACATTGGCTTTACCAATATCAGCTATACAAAATGGATTTGTATTCCATGTATATGAATTTGCTTTATCAAAAAATCCGATATCACCATCTAAGTTCGCATATACTTTATCTTTACTATCTTCGATAACATAGTAAAATGAATTTAATATTTTATTATTTAATTTATATAAATCAAAATAACCTCTATAAAACTCCGGATTATTTTTTAGAGAATCGGGCAACTGGCTTTTTATTGTTTCCTCATCAACAAATTGCAACAATCCATTTCTTTGAGAAAAAACCATTTTATTATTAATTTTGAATGGTAAAACCCAAGCGTTATCAACTAATCCATCTAATGAATTATATTTATCAATTTTATATTCGGCTTTATTAACATATTGAATCCTTATAACACCTTGCAAAAGTGTTCCCATCCAAATTTCAGAATAATTTTTGGTTGTATCTTCTTCGAATCGTACTATCTCTTCAAAAATATCTTTAATTTCTGCAACTTTCTTCCATGTTACATTTTTGTTATACAGGAGTAACCCATTTTTGCTTGAAACAAATAGCATTTTTAATTTATTTGAATAATAAATTGAATTTACTTCTACATTATCAATTTTGTATATATTGTTATTGTTAATACTATAAAGTCCTTCAGAAGTTCCAACTATTAAGTTATCATAAGCTTTACAAATAGATTTAACAGCTTTAGTAAAATTTTCGAAAACACTTATATTGTTCGACAATGAATAAAGTCCATTTGTTGAACCAATAAAAAGTTTAGAATTGTATTTTGTTATGGAAGTAATATTTCCAGAAATGCCATCTTCATTCCTATATATTGAAACAGGTAAAGAATAATGAATTTGAGCAATTCCATTATTTAACCCAGCCCATAAATTTCCTTGAAAATCTTCGATAACAGAATGCACACCATCATCTTTTAATCCAACATTTTTATTAATAACATTTTGAATTATTAGCTTTTCATTTACAATTATAACTCCATTATTTAATGTATTTAATGCAATATTTCCATCAGAAAGTTTTAAACCACCATAAATTTCAGATTTTTTAACACTATACTATCTGGCGTTATAATTGGAGTTGATTTAAAAGTTTTGTTATCGAAAAGCCAAAATCCATCTTCGCGTGTAATAATAATTAACTTATTTTTCTTAGAATCAGGAATAATTGAAAAAACTCCAAAGTTTTTATAATATTCAGTACCATCAATAAATTGTAATTTGTTATCAACTAATTTCATTATTCCAATATCACGTTGTCTAACGTAAAATTCATCGTTAATAACAAATGACAAATGAAAGGAAGTATTAGGTAAAATGGTAAATAATTTATTATTTGAATAAATATAAATAGCTTCCTCGGCCTGAAAAGCAACATTATTATTCCATGTTAATACTCTAATAATTTTACTAAAAACTTTCTTACTTGAATCGAGTTTATCAGATAAAGAAATATAATTAAGTTTTCCTGAAGCATTTGGAGCAAGGTAACCAAATTCGTTTTGTGCACCAACATAAATAATATTATTGTTACTAACAGCTAGTGAAAAGAGCCATGCACTTTGTTGTTTAACTGGAATGTAATTCCAATTTGTACCATCATATTGTATTATTCTGCCTGCATTCCCGAAATACAAAACTCCATTTTTATCTTGCACACAAGCTCTGTTAGTGGCTTCAAGTCCTTTGCCATAGTCCCGAGATGAAAAATAATTAATACTATACTTCGTATTTTGTGAAAAGCAAACTAAAACAAAAGAATAAAAAAACAGAAAAAGTAAAGTATGTTTCATGTAGAAACTATTTATATCAAATTATTGAGAAAGACCAAAGTTTTCTTTCAACCAGCTTTTTAAATTGTTTGCTTCGGGATTGCCATAAAATTCATTAATGTAGTTTGTTATTTCGTTTAATTGTTCGCTATATGATTTATCTTTCATCTGCTCAATGATAATTTTAATTTCGCTTTTGAGTTGAACTAAATCAGGGAAAACAGGTGTAAATATGCAAATTGGTGTTGAAACATATTTCTCACCTTCTTCCATATACATTAATTTCATTTCTTTAATTTCGGGATTAGGAATTTGTTTGCCGTCAATTGTTAATAGTTCATTTTTGTTAATAATTAAAGTATCACTACTATATGCTAACTTTTTATTTATAGTTTCATTTTTATATAAATATCTGATATAAAAATATTTTTGAGCGTTCATTGGGAAAAAAGCTGGACTAATTTTAATTTTTACTTTATCGAAAATAACAAAATTGCCTTCAAAATAAGTGATTAAATCATTAATATTTAATATATTATCACCACCTCTTGCACTAATATTTCCAGTTGCAGGTAAGAAATTTGATTTTGAATCTTTAAACTCTGACATATTGTTAGAAGTTAGTAAAAACCTGCCACGTTTCGGATTTATTACTGCTGCACGCGACTCTGGAATTTTAAAAAGCAAATCTTCGTTTTGAGAAAATGCAGTTCCAATACCTAATGCAGAGCCGGTACTTTGAATTAAAATACTACCCGAAACTTTAATTACTGTGAACTTATCCTGAGAAAAGGCAGTTGTTAATTGAAAACTTAAATTTGTAAACAATAAAACAATAAGAACTAATTTCATTTTCATGGCTAATTTGATTTAAAAATTGTTTTTACAAATATAAATAATTAATTTACTTTAAGGACTTTTCCTGAAAACACATTAGTTGCTGTTTTTAACTGGTAAAAGTAAAATCCAGATTCTATATTTTTAAAAGTTAACATAATACTTGTTTGATTTTCTGAAAAATCTATTTTTAAAGGTCTAAATAAAATTTCTTTTCCTGATACATCGAATAATTTTATGACCACATTATTATACAAAGTATTAAGTTTAAATGTCAACTTTTCAGTAAATGGATTTGGATAAACATCAACCAAATCTTCTGATAGGAATTTATTAGTTATTTTGGTTGGATTCTTTATAATATCAACAATAACTCCTTCTACAACAGTAAGATTATATGGAATTTCTTGCGGAAGCAAATACCATCCATTATAACTCCCTCCCCAGCCAAAATTCAAATGAAAATAATTATCGGTATTATAACCATCAACAACGACATTATGACCATAAGTCCATGCAGAATCAACAATTGCTAAATGTGCAGGTAAAGAGTCTTTCATATTCTGCATTAATCTGTTATACAAATTAGTATCTGTTGGTTGCAAAAGTTCAGAATTATAAAAGTTAAAGCGCTGATATGCATCAAATGCCTGATTCACGCCAAATGTTCCCGAACTACTTGAAGTATATACCTGATAGGCAGCTATACCACAGGCAAAAGTTATCGCAGCTTTGTCTTGATTTGTTGGAAGCACGTTGTTTAAATAATGTGCATTTAAAGTATCTAAATAAACATTTAGTTCAGGAAATGATGGAAAATCTCTGTCTAAATAATCATTATCAATCCAGTATTGTCGTCCAGCATAATTATGGTAATAATCGTCTGAATTATCAAAATGTGTGTTATTTGTTGTTTCGTGAAAATTTAATATTTGTGCCATAGCAGTTGAAGGACAACCAGCAATACTTCTTTGATTTGTTACCGGATCCATAGGGCAAAAATCATTATATGGTGAATTTTGTGTCCAATTTGTAGTTAACCAACCATTACCAACTGATGGCCATTGTTGAAAAGTAGAATCTTGTTTAGTTTTTAAATTTTCACTTAATAATTCTTCCCAATAATTATTGTTTTTTATATTGTTCGAAACAAAAATATTTCTTTTTAGTAAATCAGATTTAATTATTGAATATAATGGATTTCTGTTATTTAATTCCCCGAAATTACTTTCAAATGAATATGCAACAATTGGAGGTAAATCGGTATTTGCACTCACTATTATATATCCTTTAGGGACTAAATCAATTTCAAAAGCAATTATAATATTTCCATTTTTAATTTCGATACAGTTACTTACAATAAAATATTCAGCTTTTTTTAATTTGTTAAGTTTATTTTTTGCAACTAAAACAGCTTCATTATTGTTTATTTGCTTTGCAATTGATGGTATTGCAAATAATAATATTGAAGTAAATATTACGAAAAGAAGAATTAATTTATTTCTCATAGAATATTTTTTTGCACAAGATACAAAATTTACAACTTCTACAATTTATTATTTTAGCACATCAAAATAAAATTATCCTAGAAATAAAAAGATTCTCAATCCGATTGCTATCGAATAAAATTCATAATGAATATGATTTCCAAATATGGTTTTAAGGCTTAACTATATATTGTTTCTCTTTTCCAAAAATAAACACACTATAAAATATTATAAAGAAGGTAACTCCAGCTTGAGTTTCAAAAGTATCTTCATTAATAAATGAGATTATAATTATTAGAAATAATATTGTAAATAAAAAGTCATTAAATCCTTTTTCTTTTATTGCAGGATAAAACAATGCAAATATGAGCCATATAAAGCCAAATATCCCAAATGTAAGCAAAAAAGTAACTAATTGATTATGTGCTCTTAATCGCCACTCGTTTTCTAAAAGGCTATTCATTTCAATATATTTTTTATCGAAAGCAATCCTAACATTACCCGTACCAACACCTAACCAAAAATGTTCTTTAATAATTTCTTTTGCAGTTTTTAAATATTCTATTCTTTGTGCCAACGAATGACCGCTCGCATTCCCTGTTTTTTTATATTCGTATAATTCCCAAAGTGCATTATATACTAATGGATAAACTTTCCATTTTTCTAAAAACGTATAGTTTGCAACACCACTTTCAATTGCTTTAATTTCTTCGTTTTTCAAACTCCATATTCCAACCGAATCTTTTCTTAAACCTTTTGAAGTTAAATATCTTACTAAAGTATATTGAACCTCATTTCCATTAATATCTTTACTTTCAAACAATACCTTGCTCCTTTTTCTCCATTCAGACTTTAATTCTATCGGACAATAATAAACCCAAACTAATTTACCGTTTTCAACTGATTTATTCGATACATCAAACAAATATTTATTTCCCGATAGAGTTAATGTGTCAGCTTTAGATAAATCAATAATTTCGATGTTAGTAAATTTCTTGGAAACTGCATACACATAATAAATTGGTAGTGCGGGTATTATTAGTAAAATAAAAAAATAGAGCCATTTAAAGTAAGATTTAATAATAATTGCTCTGTAAACCATTGATAAATAAACAATAACACTAAACACGATTAATCCTGTTAAACTTTTCAATAAAAATAAAAAAACAATTAACCAAAGCGAAATCAATATTGCGATGAATTTATGCACATTGTTAAATTTTAATTCCCGATTAATAAAACAATAATATAATAGTATAAATAAAGAAAAAGCTACCATTAATGAAAATCTGATATGTGAAATAAACACAGAAAGTTCGCGGTAATTAGTAACGTTTATTGACGAATAAAAGAGGAATCGAAAAAGACTTATTAGCGATGCTAATAACACACCAGAAACAAAAACTATTAAAATTAATTTAATATTTTTAGCAGATAAATAATTTGATGTACCTATTAAAACAGGTAAAACTAATAATGGTACTTTAATTTTTAAATCGTTGTAAGCATAACTATAATCCTGAGGTGGTAACAACCATAAAGCATGAATAAAAAAAATTGAAGCAAAAATTAATATTGATTTATTTGATTTTAAAATCTTAAGTTTTTCGCGAAACTTTCCCTCTAAAATCCAATTGCCCAAAATAATTAATTGAGAAAAACTAGTTCCAAACATCGAAAGTGGCAAACTAAAAACAAGCAACAAAAGTCCAAAAAGATAGATGTTACGATGAATAGTTTGGCTAAATAGTGGCATTTTATAAATTTAGGATTAAGGATTTTATAATTTGCATTTTTTTTTTACTTTAACGAAAACTTGTAATTATTATTTTGCAAACATAAATTTAAAATTATTTATTATTGTTTACGTGCTTATATTCAACAACATAGAGAGGCAAATGTAAACATATAAAATATTTTTAAAATATAATTTAAGAATATTGGCATTTTAAAAAAATAATTGTATTTTTGCAGTCCGTAATTTATAACGGTTATCATTATTAAATAAAGTAAAAACTCTAAAAAAAAGTGGACGCAATAAGCTACAAAACAGTATCTTTAAATAAAGCAACTGTAAAAAAAGAATGGTTAGTAATAGATGCTACCGATTTGGTAGTTGGAAGATTATGTTCAACCATAGCCGTAATTCTCAGAGGTAAACACAAAGCAGGTTTTACACCTAATGTTGATTGTGGAGACAATATTATTTTAATTAATTCCGAAAAAATTAATTTTACAGGGAATAAATGGGCTTCCAAAGAATATGTTCATCATACTGGATATCCTGGTGGACAACGTTTTATCAGTCCAGAAAAACAATTAATAAAAGACCCGCGAAAAATAATCGAACACGGAGTAAAAGGAATGTTACCACGCAATCGCTTATCAAAAAGACTAATACACAATTTATTTGTGTATTCAGGAACTGAACATCCACATGAAGCTCAAAAACCAAAATTAATTAATATAAATACAATTAAATAAATATGGGAATTGTTAATACAATAGGTAGAAGAAAAGCTGCAATTGCACGCATTTATTTAAAAGAAGGTAGCGGAATAATAACTATCAACAATAGAGAATTTAAAAATTATTTTACTACCGAACAGTTGCAAAACACTGTAACAAATCCACTTCAAACCGCTCAGGTAGAAAATAAATTCGATATAAAAGTCAATCTTGATGGCGGTGGCATTAACGGACAAGCCGAAGCACTTCGTTTAGCAATATCAAGAGCTTTGGTAAAATTAAATCCCGAAGTAAAACCGGCATTAAAGGTTAAAGGCTTTTTAACTCGTAACCCACGCGAAGTTGAACGTAAAAAACCTGGACAAAAGAAGGCTCGTAAGAGATTCCAGTTCAGTAAACGTTAATATTATATAGTTTCGGGTTTATAGTTTGAAGTTTAGGGTTTTGGAACTTGAGGATTGGAATTTGGGGCTTTGAAAATGTAGTTTAGTATCTAAATTGTTAGGACTTCTTAAATATAAGAGCTACCTACCAATTGCTAAAACAATAAGAAAGTAAACTAAAATAAATAACATGTCAAAAGTATCATTCGAAGAATTATTAGAAGCAGGTGTACATTTTGGACACCTTAAAAGAAAATGGAATCCTAATATGGCTCCTTATATTTTTATGGAGAAAAATGGAATCCACATTATTGACCTTTATAAAACAGCCGTCAAACTCGACGAAGCATGCAATGCATTAAAACATATTGCAAAATCTGGTCGTAAAATATTATTTGTAGCAACAAAAAAACAAGCTAAAGATATTGTTGCAGAGAAAGTAAGCAAAGTAAATATGCCTTATGTTACTGAACGTTGGCCTGGCGGAATGCTTACAAATTTCCCGACAATCCGTAAAGCTGTTAGGAAAATGTCAACAATTGACAGAATGGCAACTGATGGAACATTTTTAAATTTATCGAAAAGAGAAAAATTACAAATTAATCGTAAAAGAGCTAAATTAGAAAAAAACTTAGGCAGTATTTCTGACTTAACTCGCTTACCTGCAGCACTTTTTATAATTGACGTTTTAAAAGAACATATTGCTGTACGAGAAGCACATCGCTTAAGTATTCCAATATTTGCAATGGTTGACACTAATTCCGACCCAAACAATATTGATTTTCCAATACCTGCTAACGACGATGCTTCAAATTCTATTTCATTAATTCTTGATAATGCAATTTCTTCAATAAACGAAGGTCTGGAAGAAAGAAGGATGGATAAAGAAAAAGACGCAACTCAACAAAATGAAAAAGCTGGCAAGAAAAAGAATGAAGCAAATGCTTTAGTAGAAGGTGAAAACGAAAATGTTATTGTTGAAGCGGTAGAAAATACAGAAATTACTGATGAAAAACCGAAGAAAACTCCGATAAAAAAAGAATTAAGAAAAAGAAGTCCAATAAAAAAATCGGTAGAGTATAAAAAGGAAGAATAATTTACTGATAAATAAAAGTTTAATAAATTATTGAGTTAATAGTTCATTATAATAAATAACTTAATAAAGTTAGAAAAACAAAGGTCAAACAAAGGTCAAACAATAGTCAAACAATAGTCAAACAATAGTCATTCAATAGTCATTCAATAGTCATTCAATAGTAACTCATTGTAAAAGACAAAGCATGACAATAAACATTTTTGAACAATAAACTTTTTAAAA
>Ga0210044_10008772_pt1 | contig 12507 bp, 11 predicted proteins | sample CryGey13umfilter_2_FD_183959 | JGI IMG/M metagenome (GOLD analysis project Ga0210044, IMG submission 183959) | Groundwater microbial communities from aquifer in Utah, USA - Crystal Geyser 4/9/14 3 um filter (SPAdes) (version 2) | ecosystem: Environmental > Aquatic > Deep subsurface >... | reverse complement strand
ATGCCTGAGCGCACTATGCTGAATTTTTCCGTATCAACGCGGCATTCAAGAAGCCGGTTTGCGGTATCCAGGAAATTATTGCAGTGAAACTGCACGTGAAAACCAACCAGGTCGCAGCTTAACATACCGTCTAAGATCTCATGCTGGTACGGGCATATCGAAAACACCTCAGGATTAGGCCACGGTATATGCCAGAACAAAGCAATAATAGCATCCGGCCGCTTCTCTTTAATCATTTTCGCTAAAAGTGTAAAATGATAATCCTGTATGAATATAAAAGGCCTGCTTGCAGGCAGCTCTTCAAGAACCGCGTCAGCGAATTTCTGGTTAACCTTTTTATAGGTCTGCCAGTCAGAATCGCGGAAGATAGGCCTTATGTGCGTCATATGGCACAAAGGCCAGAGGCCTTCGTTTGAAAATCCGTAATAATAGCCGTCTTCTTCTTCCTTTGTAAGCCATACCCTTTTTAATATATAGCGGCTGTCTTCGGGCGGCACGCCGAGTTTGTTTTTTGAATTGACAAACTTTTTATCCGCGTTGCCCGATGCCTGCGCAACCCATGTGCCGCTGCAGGCGCGCAGTATAGGGTCTATCGCTGTTACAACGCCGCTTGCCGGCCGCACGCACTTTGCTAAACCGGTTACCTCATCAATGACATGCATGTATGGCTCCCTGTTTGAAACCACAAAAAGCGCGCCCTCGGCCAGTTTTGCCCTTACAAGGGTTTTAAGCTTTGAATCAGTCCATAATTCGTCTTCTTTAACGCGGACAGCCGCCTCCTTTGACATTGTCTTGCGGGCTACACGCATCTTTAAGGCTATCTCTTCCACCTCGCTGGCAAGCCTTCCCAGCACTCCCGGCTCTTTTATCGGCTGCTTGTCATCTGTATCGCCTTTTTGAAAATGTTGAAACCATTCTGTGAGTTTTTTTACAGGAAGTATAAAGATATGCCTTTGTATAAAAACGGCTATAACAAAAATAAGCGCGATTAACACCATAAGCGTAACGCTTAACCTGCGCCACAGCTGCGCAAGCGCCACGGATATGTAAGACGTATCGTAAACAACCTCCGCTGCTCCAAGGGCATTTAAATCATCATCAAGCACAGGAAGCGCATAGCTGTATATGGAATACTGATTAAAATCACCAAACCCGTCATTGGGAACCTTGCTTATTAAAGCGTCTTTAATATATTTTTTGCCGTTTTCCGCCCAATCTGAAAAACGCTTTGTTGCGGCTATAACATGGGCTGATGAATCATATATTATACAGCCCTGCATAAAATCCCTTGTCTGAAACTTTTCAACAAGCTGCCCGGCGCTTTTTAAATCGTTATTTATAAGGATGTATTTGACGGATAAATCAACGCTTTCAGCGACTGCCTTGGCCTTTCTTTTTACATCCTCGGTTAATTTATCCTGCTCTGTCCTTACCTGGAATACTCCAAAACCCGCGAATACCATACATGATATAATCGCTATCGGCAGGACAAACATTAATATCCTTTTCATAAAACCCCCCTCAAAACAAAAACCGCCTGCTGGTAAATTGGTCCAGACGACGGCCTTATAATACAAAAAACCTTCCAGAAACAAAAATCATTCTGGACCAGAATGTTTATTAAACTACTGCCTCCTAATATATAATGATATTATTATAACACAATATTAATAATGACGCAAGGGGAAGTTGGTAGCCACAACTGGACTAAAACGAAAACCTTCGTCCTTGTGGCGAAGATACCGTTCTGAAATGAACGAATAACTCAATTATATGCGATTTTGAGCAAAAATCAACAGAAATAAGTCGGGGAGAACCGATTAAACCAGCGTTATCCGTTACCTCCGAGCTTCTCGGGGTGGTGTTTAACAACCTTGGCCGAACACATATAAATGATATCCTCCGCGACATTAGTCGCATGATCGCATATGCGCTCAAGATGCCGGGCAATTAACAATAACGGGACAGCACGTGTAGCCGTGGTAGAGTCTTTCGTCATATAATCATTGATTAATTCGGATTGAATAACATTGCGCAAATTATCTGCCTGCGCATCCATCATGATCACCTTGCCAGCTAAATCTGCGTCTTTATTTATGAACGCGCTGATTGCATCTCTAGTCATCTGCTGAGCTATGGCCGTTAACTTAGGAATATCAATTAAAGGCTTTAAAAGCGGCTTATCAACAAGTTCAAGGACACGCTGGGCGATATCTACAGCGAGATCAGCCATTCTCTCTAGTTCATTTGTGATTTTCATTGCCATCGCGATAAAACGCAAATCAACTGCCATGGGCTGTTGTAACGCTAGGAGATCTAAGCTTTTCTCCTCAATTGTAAGTTCTAATTCATCAATAGACCTGTCATCTATGATGAGTTGCTTTGCTTCATCAGCATTCAGATGCTTTAACGCCTCAACGGATTTAAAAATAGCTTCTTCAACCATGGCTCCCATTTTAAGGATATCTGTTTTTAATACGGTCATTTCATCATCAAAATGTCTTGGCATAACAACCCCCTTAATTTCTTTCTTTGATATTTTGTATTAATTTCTCCACTTCACTTCTTATTTGATCCCTAACTTTCCTGAAAAAATTGATTTCGCTATCTTTTGGATCCGCGATTTGCCATTCTATATGCTCGCTTGCGGGCACAAAAGGACACACGTCTTTACAGCCGAGAGTGATAACATAATCAAACTTCTTTACAGGCAAATCCAAGAAGCCCTTGGACTTTTGACCTGCGATATCAATGCCGATTTCCCGCATCACTTCAATAGCTGTAGGATTAACTTTTCCAGAAGGCTTTGAACCAGCGCTGTAGGCCTCTAAAACATCCTTGCCTATACTCTTGGCAAATCCTTCGGCTATTTGGCTTCGGCATGAATTTTCTATGCAAACAAATAATACCTTTTTCATATTATCCAAATCTCCCCGTGATGTAATCCTCTGTCTTCTGATTTTTAGGGGCCTTAAATATCTTTTCGGTCTTGTCAAATTCAATCAATTCGCCGAGGAGGAAAAATCCTGTATAATCGGACACTCTCGCCGCTTGCTGCATATTGTGCGTAACAATCACGATAGCATAATCTTTCTTTAATTCCAAGATTAACTCTTCAATCTTCCGTGTAGATATGGGATCCAAGCTAGCGCACGGTTCATCAAATAAAAGAACCTCCGGCTTGACCGCAAGGCACCGCGCTATACAAAGCCGCTGCTGCTGACCGCCGGACAGATTTAACGCGCTGTCATGGAGCCTGTCTTTTACCTCATCCCACAATGCCGCTTTCTTTAGAGATTCAATGACCCTTCCCTCAATAAATTCTTTATTTTTAATACCATTAACCTCTAAGCCATAGCTGATATTCTCAAATATATTCTTGGGAAACGGATTGGGTTTTTGAAACACCATTCCGATACGGCGCCTTATTTCCGCCGGATCAACACAAGCCCCAAGGATATCCTGTCCGTCCAGATAAATTCTGCCTGTTAGCGTAGTATTAGGCACCAACTCGTGCATACGATTAAACAGCCGGATAAAAGTAGACTTTCCGCACCCTGAAGGACCGATAATCGCTGTCACTTTATTAGACAAAACATCCAAATTAATATCTTTAAGCGCCTGCTGTTTGCCGTAAAAGAAGTTAATATCCTGCGCTTTAATCTTAACTAAATCCGACTGACTGCAAACGCAATTTTGACGATCTTCCATAATTAGTGTTTTACTATCCATAATAATGACTCCTCTGTCTCTGACGAATAAAAATCGCTATTGCTGACATGAATAAAACCAAGCATAAAAGAATTAAACAACAACCGTATGCGATCGCTGTTTGTTGCTCCGGATGCGCTCCCTCGGTCATAAGAGCGTAAATATGATACGGCAAGGCCATGACTTCTGAAAAAATCGATTTAGGATAACCTTTTAAGTAAAACGCGGCCGCAGTAAACAAAATCGGAGCAGTTTCACCGGCTACCCTTCCTATGCTCAAGATTACTCCGGTTAAAATTCCCGGCAAAGCCGCGGGCAAAACTATTTTTCGTATCGTCTGCCATTTTGTCGCTCCCAGAGCCAACGATGCCTCTCGTAATGAATAAGGCACTGCCAAAAGAGCTTCCTGCGAAGCGGAAATAATCACCGGCAATACTAAGATGCCCAAAGCAAGGCTACCTGACAATATCGATACCCCGAAACCGAAAAACTTAACAAAAACTGCCAATCCAAAAAGTCCGAATACTACTGACGGAACACCAGCAAGATTATTGATACTCAACCTGATGATATTGACGATATAGCTTTTCGGCGAATATTCATTAAGATATATTGCGCAGGCAACCCCCAAAGGAAGCGCAAAAACCACCGCGCCCAAAGTCAAATATAATGTTCCCACGATTGCCGGAGCAACTCCGCCAGCAGTCATGGCATTGCGAGGCGCCTGTGTTAAAAATTCCCATGAAATAACCTTTATCCCTCTTGAACCGATAAAATAAATGATCGCGAATAAAAACAGAACCGTAGTAAACATGCACAGTGAAATAAAACTGAACCCGATCTTTTGCGCGATATCTTTTCTCATCCTGATAACCCCAGCTTAATTCTATACTTTCTGCTAATCGCCTCCGCAATCACGTTGAATACGAACGTAATCAAAAACAATATTAATGCGATCGCGAATAACGCGTGAAAGTGATCACTCCCCATCGGCGCTTCGCCCATCTCTGCCGCGATGGCCGAGGTCATCGGACGAACCGGATCAAAAAATGATTTCGGGATAACCGCCGCGCCTCCGGCAACCATCAGCACAGTCATCGTCTCTCCGATAGCCCGGCTCATCCCCAAAATTATCGCAGTGGATATGCCTGATCCCGCCGCTGGTATAACAACCTTAACTAATGTCTGCCATCTATTCGCCCCTACGGCAAAAGACGCTTCTCTAAACGATTTTGGCACGTAACTCAAAGCATCCTCCGCGATACTGCATACTGTAGGCGTTGCCATAATCCCCAACGTTAGGCTCGCCGTAAAAGCGCACAGTCCAATCGGAAGGTGTAATAAATTCTGTAGAAATGGGGCAAGCACAACCATGCCAAAAAAACCGTATACAATTGAGGGAATGCTGGCCAATATTTCAACGAGCGGTTTTAACACAGCCTTTTGTTTATGGCTGGCTATTTCATTTAAATACAAGGCGCTGCCTACCCCAAGCGGTACGCAAACTAACATCGCCCCGACTGACACCCAAACCGACGCTAATATTAACGGAAAAATTCCAAATTCTGGAGGATCATATGTCGGATACCAGAATTTGCCGAATATAAACTCTAATGCTTTAACTTTCTTAAATATCGGCAATGCCTCTTTAAATAGTACAATGACGATCCCGACAAGAAATATCAGCGAAGCAAACGCTAGAATCGTGAATAACCATTTATATAATCGCTCTTTGACTTTTATCATGTTTTCCATATTAGGAGGGCGCGGCAGGATACAACCCTGCCGCGCTTTGAGTAAACACATTTCTTCATTCTTATTTCAACCCGACATAGCCTTCTTCTTTAACCAACTGCTGACCTTCTTGACTCTTCACAAAATCAAGATACCCTTTAATCATGCCCTGTGGCTTACCGTTTGAATACATAAAAAGCGGTCTGGTCACGGGGTATTCTCCAGATAGCACGGTTTCTTTAGAGGGCATAACCCCTTCAATTTCGAGTGCCTTAATATCTCCGGACATAAATCCCAAACCAACATAACCTATGGCGGAGGGAGCCTGAGCGATATTCTTGGCAACCGCCTGATTCGAAGCCTGCATCAGCGCGCTAGGCATAACCTTTTCTTTATTCATAACCAGTTCACCAAATGCCTCAAATGTACCGCTCGAAGTATCGCGTGAAATAACCGCAATCTTTCCCGAATTACCGCCTAACTGCGACCAATCAGTGATCTTTCCGGTAAATATATCTCTAACCTGCTTTTTGGAAAGTTTATCTATCGGATTTGACTTATTTACTACTACCGCTATACCGTCCATTGCCACGATATGGGCAACCGGATCCCTGCCGTTTGCAGCTGCCTTTTGTATCTCAGTATCTTTTATTGCCCGCGAGGCGTCAGCTATGTCACAAGTGCCGTCAATTAACGCGGCAATTCCTACGCTCGATCCTCCACCGCGCACTGAGATATCGGCTTCTGGATTTTTATCCATGAAAACCTCAGCGGTCTTCTGAGCTATAGGAAGCACAGTAGTAGAACCAGCAATTACAACCTTCTCAGCAAAACAAGCTGTAGCGGTTAAACTTAAACCGATTACCCCCGCTAACGTCAACATTGTTAATCTCTTAATCGTCCTCATTTTATATTCCTCCCTTTTTAATTAGAATTTCATATTCCAGTCAACTTGGACTAATGTTTCAGGGGCTTCTGCGCTAAGCGTTCTCCATGACCGATAAACATCCATACCCAAAAATGTGTTTTTGCCCAAACCAAAGGTTAGCTCTGCCTCATGGCTTCTGATATTAGTCTTCCCGCCATAACGATCAGAATCAGGCAACACATCAAGAACAGCGTCTTTCCCAAGCATGGCGTATATATATTTAAACTGCCAATCCCCAAATTTAGCAACCTTGTCATGTCCTAACTTGAAACCACATGAAAAACCGCTGCCTCCCTTTGACACATCAAGATTATTCACGTATTCACCAACTAATTTTAGCGATTCGACATTTAATCCTAATGTTTTAAATGGCTCCTTGATTTTAAACTCTAATGCGGGATTAATCATCTGGTAGTCATATTGATATCGCGATGTTCCCGCGGTAGTATTTCCAGAGTTACTCGCCGATGAATAGCTACTACTTACGTGGTCTTTAACATTATTGAAACCTTGGAAAGAAAAGGCGCCTTTTAATGATAAGTCATCATTAAATTTGTAGCTTATTCCCGGTTGAACCAAATACGCCATAGGAGCATCAGCGTCGGTGGATGTATCGGTATCAACAATTAATACACCAGTATTTAAAAAAGCTGTTAAGTTAGAACCCAACCCCTTACTAAACTGAATTACGCCGCCTTCGGGAGTTATATCCGAATCCCAGATTAAATCTGTCGGCCTCCAAAGCGCATCGTCTAGAAGCATTTTCCCGCCTACAAGATTCAACCATGACCATGGGCTATATTTCCCGTAAGCGTAATCAAGAACAACTGTCTTTTTAGAATTGTATCCGCCGAAAGAAATATTAGTAGAACGCGGGTCTCCACTGCCGGTCGCGATACCAATTCCCGCCATAAGCTTTTCATTTACCTTACCCTCTAAACCAAGGCGTGCACGAACACGGCCAAGATGCGTATCTTTTGCATAATCATTAACCGCTTTCTCATGTTTATACTGATACCTTAGACGTAGATCTCCTTTAAGTTTTATATTTTGTACCCAAGCTGGCAAAGATGCAGATTTTCCTGTAGCTATCTCTTTTTTTACCTGTTCCTGTGTTTCAATCTTAACTTGTTGAGCTTCCGCGCCGGTTAATACTCCTTTCTCGACTAATTTTTGAAGCAGAATGTCCACTTCTCCGGCATATGACGGCACTGTGCCTAAACACAATCCTATGAATCCTCCTACTAAAATTAAATGCAAAACTTTCCTCATTCGACCTCCTCCTTTTACTTGTTTATCCATTATCTTGCCTCCTCCATTGTCCGGTTTAACTTCGAATATTTGCTTATACATTTCAATAACCCTCTCTGCTTCTTGGTCTGCCATTCTGTTAAAGAAGCTTGCGATTGCATTTAGTATTTTTTTAAGAATTTTTCCCATATTGATCACCAGAACCTACGCGAAAATCTTTATCCCTTAATACCGTCAATTCCTTAACAATGTCCATCAACTTAGCAACGCTAAAAGGCTTGGTAAGGTAATAATCCGCGCCAACGATATTTCCGTAAATTTTATCCAGCGGCTCTCCACGGGCAGTCAGCACCACTACAAATGTTTTGTAAGCCTTAGCGTCTTCCTTTATGTATTCGCATATACGAAAACCGTCTATACCCGGAAGCATAATATCCAAAACCACTACATCAAAAACATCTCCCGCGAGTTTATCTTTTGCAGAAATACCATCGAATACGCTCTCAACTGCATAACCGTTTTTTGAAAGATTATAAGAAACGAGCTTGTTCAAATTTTGATCGTCCTCTACAACCAGTATTTTCTTTTGCTTTCTTTCCACTTCTGTCTGTACCATCTTTCTCTCCTTTTTTACTTTCATCTAAAGTTTACTAAAATGTTGTTACGAAATCCTTAAAGGGCTGTGAACTTTATGTGAACACTTTAAAGCTCCAATTTGTACCCTTCTCCCTTAATAGTCTTGATAATCTCTGGATTGTCGGGATCAGCTTCTATCTTTTCCCTGAGATGCCGAATATGAACGTCAATATTCCCGTGCTCCACGATATCCTCGCCCCATACGCTGTCTAAAATCTGCTCGTGTGTTAAAAGCTCTCCCTTTCGCGCAACAAGCGCTTTTAATATGGCGCTTTCTTTTTTGGTCAATCCAACTTCTTTGCCCGAAACCCTGACCTTAAAATCGTCAAGGTTGATTTCTGTCTTACCTTTAATAAACCGCTTCGCAAGAGCTGGCTCGGCCTCTGCCCTAGCCAAAACCCGCTTCACCCGGGCAACAAGCTCTCTTGGACTAAATGGCTTTGTAACGTAATCATCCGCTCCGGCTTCAAACCCTTTCAACTTATCTTCAATTTGGGTGCGCGCGGTAAGCATAATCACAGGGATATCTTTTGTTACGGCATCCTGCCTTAATTGTTCGCAAACCTGCCAGCCGTCAATTTTGGGAAGCATAAGGTCTAATATAATAAGATCGGGTTTTTCTTCGCGGGATAATTCCAAAGCCTTTTCGCCGTTGGCCGCGGTAAGAACTTCGAACCCTGCCATTTTCATATGCAGACTTACTAAAGCAGCAAGCTCTTTCTCGTCGTCAACTACTAAAATTGTTTGTTTCTGATAGGTATCCTTCATCGCCTTCAAGCCCCTTTCTTATTTTCCAAAGAAAGTTTAACTTAAAGACGTGACGATATCATTAAGGCGGTGTGAACTTTTTGTGAATTATTTACAGCGAGAAATAGATGATATTACGCGTGCGGGATGGTGAAACTGAAAGTAGAGCCAAGACCTGGCTCTGACTTAACCCAAACTTGGCCACCGTGGGAAAGCACAATATGCTTAACAATGGAAAGCCCAAGGCCTGTGCCTCCAAGCTCGCGGGACCGTGCTTTATCAACCCGGTAGAAACGCTCAAATATCCTTGATATATCCTTTTCTGGAATACCCATGCCGGTGTCGGTTATATCAATTTGGACAAGACTGCCGCTCTCGGATACTTCTACCTTGATCGATCCGCCGTCACCGGTATATTTGACGGCATTATCAAGCAGATTTAAGAAAACTTGCGCAAGCCTTTTGTCGTCAGCTATGACTTTTGGAATACTATCGGGGATATTAATGGATAACGAAAGGTTTTTATCTTTGATGGATTTCTCTAAAACTCCAAAACATCGTTTAAGAATCGGCTTGAGATCTAAGGGAGCAAATGCCATCTTCATCTTTCCGGATTCGATCTTAGAAAGATCCAGCAGGTCATCAATGAGATTGGCTAAGCGGTTAGAATCCTGATAGATGATACTAATAAATTCCCTTACGTTATCCTTATCCTCAAGCGCTCCTTCCAAGAGCGTCTCGGAATATCCTTTAATGCTCGAAATGGGCGTGCGCAATTCGTGCGAAACATTGGCCACAAAATCCTGCCTCACCCGCTCTAATTTTCGCAACTCTGTAATATCATGAAAGACCAACACTGCACCTTCTAGAACATCATTCCTGATTATGGGCACAGCATTTATTTTCAACACCTTCTCTTCCGGCTGGCCGACCGTGACTTCTTCGCTGAAAAGATTCCGTTTATCTTTAAGAATTTTATCTACGGCATCCTGAATTTGGGGATTACGGATTGCCTCTACCGGAGATTTATTCTCAGGAGACGAATCCACAAAAAAGAGCTTTCTCAAGGAAGGATTCATTAAAAGGATATGCCCTTTCTCGTCTACAACCATTATTCCTTCGAACATACTGGATAAGACAGCGTCCAGTTTAACGCCCTCTTGCTTAATCCTCTCAATCTTACCTTTTATCTCATCGGACATATAAGATAATGCCATCGCAAGATCGCCGATCTCATCCCGAGAGTAAATAAACGGTTTACGAGAAAAGTCGCCCTTGGCCATTGCTCGAGCTACTCTTGCCATTTCCGCAAGCGGCCTAGACACAACAAACGAAATAACGAAAGTAAATGTTAAGCTGAGCAAAAATACTAAAAGGAGCGCTCCAGTTATCGTCTTATCCAATTTACCTTCAAGCATCTCAATATAAGAAATTGGAACAGCATACCGTATGAATCCTGCTGAATTATCCATGCCGAAAGGTACTGCCATATAAAGCAGGTATTTCTTAATCGTATAACTATATCGCTTGCTGATACCAAGCCCTTTAGTGATTGCCTCTTGAATTTCCGGCCTGTCTAAATGGTTTTCTACTTGAGCGATTTCTTCAGCGTTTAACTCGGTGTCGCCGATAACCGTTCCGTCCCGTTTTATAATAGTGACTCTTACTTCCTGTTGTTTTCCGATTTTTTCTGCCAGCGTGTCGGCATCAGTAAGAATATTCTGGCCGCTTATCCGGCTTTCTATAAGATCCTTGCCCGAAAGAACCTGGTACCTAAGCGTATTCTCAAGGTTATGCTCGACATATCCCTTAAGATTACCGACAAGATAGAAATAGCCGATAACAAGGCCAATTGTTACGGCCGAACAAAATATCAATGTAAGTTTCCAATGTAGCTTAATCTTCATCATCTTCCTGCTTAAATTTATATCCTAAGCCAACAACAGTTTCGATATACTTCCCAGCTTTTCCAAGTTTCTCTCTTAAACGCTTAATGTGCGTATCAACGGTGCGTGTAAAAACCTCAGCGTGTATATCCCAAATTTCTGAAAGAAGACCGTCCCGAGTCTGAACCCTGCCGTGCCGATCCATCAATGTGACCAAGAGCTTAAATTCCATCGGCGTAAGCTCAACTTCTTTTTCATTTACCGTAACCTTATGCCGGGGAATATCCACAGTAAGAATGCCTGCTGTTAAAATATCCTTTTTGCTCTCTTCGATCTTGCCTCTGCGTAAAATTGCCTTTATCCTTAGAACAAGCTCGCGCGGGCTGAATGGTTTGACGATGTAATCATCCGCGCCAAGCTCAAGGCCCACAATCCGGTCAACCTCTTCGCCTTTGGCGGTAAGCATAACAATGGGAATATTCTTGAATTTGGTCTCCTGCTTAATACTCCGGCAGACTTCAAAGCCATCCATTTTAGGAAGCATGATATCGAGGATAATCAGATCAACCTGCTCCTTATCCAATACCCCGAACGCCTCCTCGCCTGACACCGCAACGGTAGCATCATAGCCAGCCTTCTCCAAGTTATACTTCACCAGTTTGGAGATATGCTTATCATCTTCGATTATTAATATGCGTTCTTTTTGCATGCTTTGCTTTCCAAGGTTATGTATATTTTAGATAAAATGCCATCGGTTACCTCAATCACTTCAATAAATTTGCTATATCGGCAGCTACAGAATTACGATCAAACTTCGAATTAATCCAATCAGAATATTTTATCCTGTAGAATTTCCATCCTGCCGATTCAAGGATTCTCTGACGTTCTTCGTCGTTTTCTATGTAAACGCCATACGCTTCGTCAATCTCATTTTGAAAATGCGTAGGGCCATCACATTCAATAGCGATTCTGCGTCCGCTCTTCATATTATTGATAACAAAATCGATTTTGAAACCACAGCTTACGGCCTGATTTTGAATCTTATAGCCCGAATCAGAGCAAGATCGGATAAAATTGAAAAAGTCTTCCTCGAAATACGAATCAAAAGGCTTAAGTTCTGACGAATGAAACGAAACTTCTCCGCAATCATTAACGTACTCTAAATATTTCTTTAGCCATATTCTTTCTGGCACTTGACTAATCGGCATACTAATAAAACAGTGTATTTGCATACGTGCTCAAGAGAATGTACTTCCCCTGTTTAGTGGACTGTTTGTAAAGATGTAAAGAACTGCCTTTCAAATTCAAAGGGGCTCATATAGCCCAACGACGAATGGGCCCTTTTTCTATTGTAATACGTTTCTGCGTATTCAAAGATCTCGCGCTTGGCTTCTTCTCTTGTTTTAAACCTGTAGCGGTTAATCTTTTCAACCTTCAATGTGTGGACGAAACTCTCTCCTACGGCGTTATCCCAGCAGTCGCCCTTACGGCTCATGCTTGGTATTATCTGGTATTTTTTAAGCAGCTCTTGATAATCACCGCTGGCGTATTGGCTGCCCCTGTCAGAGTGATGAATAAGCCCTTCCGGAGGGCTGCGACGCATTATAGCTTGCT
>Ga0210044_10008770_pt1 | contig 12509 bp, 6 predicted proteins | sample CryGey13umfilter_2_FD_183959 | JGI IMG/M metagenome (GOLD analysis project Ga0210044, IMG submission 183959) | Groundwater microbial communities from aquifer in Utah, USA - Crystal Geyser 4/9/14 3 um filter (SPAdes) (version 2) | ecosystem: Environmental > Aquatic > Deep subsurface > Groundwater... | reverse complement strand
CGTCTCGTCACCAGCGCCTTCGATGACGATGAGCTCCGAGATGTGGCTGAAGAAGCCCGCTGCGGTCAGCCAGAACGACTCACCAAAGTGCTGGGAGACCTCGAGCTCGCCGGTGGTGACGATCTCGGGAACGAGGTCTGGGCTGGGGACCTGGGTGAACCCCCCGTCGTTGTAGGTCAGCTCGTAGACCGAGGGGGCGCGGAAAGCACGTCCACCAAGAACCTTGATGACAGAACCCTCGGCGGGCGTGAGGACAGCAACCAGTCGGGGATTCACCGAAAAGAGGAACTGGTCTTTGGTCTGAGTGGCTTCGGCGTCAATGGGCAACGTGTCGATCCACCAGGAGTCGAAGCGAACGCCGCCCGAGAGCCCCAGCCACGACGTGAGCGTCCAGTCGGCGTTGGCGTAGCCCGAGAGCTGATGGAAAGGGTGCACTTGGTCGAGGTACGGCTCGTCTGGGGTCTCGGCCGCGGTTCCAAACTCTTGATTCGAATAGTGAAATTGGTACTCAGACCCAAACGTCAGCCGTGCAGCCGGCAGCGGCTGCCAAATGGTCCGCGCCTCGAGGCCCAACCAATGCCCGTCGTAGGTCTCGCTCAAGAGCCCGCCGTCCGATTCGAGATAAGCGAACGCCCCCTCGTAGTGGTAGAAGTCGTAGAACGCCCTGGTCAGCAGCTGCACCTCTTCGCTCAGCTGTGGCTCGTAGCGGACCTCAGCAAACGCCCGCCGATCGAGTACGCTCGTGCGGGGATCGTTGAAGAGGGTCCCGAACGAGCCCGTAGGGATCTGCTTGTCGCGCTGCTGGAAGTAGCCCTCGAGGGTGACCGGCCCAACCCAGACCTTGGCGAGGCCGTTGGCCGCATCGAAGCCCCCCACCTCGCGCGCGATGCCGTCCGACGCCAGGCTGGAGCCCAAATTGGAAGGCGAATAGTAGTCCTGCCCCTGCGCCTCGAGTCCCCCCGCAGAGACCCAGACCCCACCTGAGTCGCCCAAGGGCGCGGAGGTGTCGGCGTAGACCCGAACGGCGCCGTTCTCCACAGTGGAAATGCCGCCGCGGGCGTGGTGCTCGAGCGGTTGTGAGGGGGTCACTAGGTTGATGACTCCAAACAACGCCCCCGTCCCATAGAGCACCGACCCCGGACCGCGCACCACCTCGAGCTGCTCGACCATGTGCAGGTCGGTGAGCAGGTCGTACTCGAGGAACGAGGCCCCGACCCAGTCGTCGTTGAGGATGTGTCCGTCCAACTGGACCTGGACGCGGTTGCCGTACTGTCCAAACGGGTTGACTCCGCGAAAACCGAAGCTGTCGTACGTGAGGTCACTGTTGGGGAAGAGACCACGGACGCCCAACAGCGCGTCGCCCACATTAGTGTACGCAAAGCCTTCGATCTCTCGCTTGCCGATGAGGGTGACCGACGCGGGCGCCTCCTGAAGAGACTCTGAGGTACGTGAGGCCGCAGCCACCTCGTCCGCCACCTCTAGGTTGACCTCGACCACCACCCGCTGGTTCGCCAGCACCTCGACGGAGGCCGCAAACGGCCGAAATCCCGAGGCCTGCACAGCGAGCTTGTGGGGCCCGCTGGTCACGCCGTCGACGACCGCTGGTGTGAACCCCACCGGGCGACCATCGACCGTAATCAACGCGTCGTTCTCTTCGGATTGCACCACGATCGTCCCACGCTCTCGCGCCAAGGAGACCGTCTCCACCGCATGGGCGTTGGCCTCGACCCGCACCACACGCTCTTCGGTCATATAGCCCTCGGCCTCGATGAAGGCCTTATGCTCTCCAGGCGTGACGACGAACGTCCCCGGAAGCACTCCATTGACCTCGCCCGCCGGGTCCTCGATCCGCACCCTCGCCCCTGCCGGCTCACCTTGCAGCTCCACCTCGCCGCGGATTCGTTCCAGCGTGAGCTTCAGCTCGGTTTGTTCTCCGACTTTGGTGACCACGCCCTCCGCGGCCTGGGGCAAGTAGCCCTCCCGCTCGAGGAGGATCTTGTAGGTCCCGGGAGCCAACGCCAGCGAACGTGGCGTCGTGCCGTAGCCTCCCAGCTCCTTGCGGTCGATGTACAAGGTGGCGCCCGGCGGCTCGGAGGTCACTTGCAGCAGGGACACGCTGCGGGACACGCGGGCGAGCGCTTTGTTCGCCTCGGCCAGCTCTTGCTCGGTCGTGTCCTCGGCGGACGCATAGGTGTCGTAGTAGCGGTAGGCCTCGACGAAGCGGTCGAGCTCCTCGTAGCACCGCGCGATGTTGAAGAGGACGTTGCGGTTGGGCGCCAAGCGATTGGACATGAAGTAGTGCGACAGCGCCTTTTCGAAGTCCCCCGCCCGGTAGGCCGCGATGCCCAACCGGAAGTGGGTGTCCGCTTCATCGGCGACATCGGTGAATTGTTGGGCCTGCACGGTTCTTGGCGAACCTACTGCGAAGAGGGCCAACAGGAGCGCAAGTACGGTGAGGCTCATCCGGGTGCCCGTCGCGAAAGCGCGGGACCCCATAAGACGATCGGCAGCAATGGTCATGGGCTGATGGTCTCCCTATGCGGCCAAACGAGGTTGGCCCTTATCAAACGGTGGTCACCGCCAATGGTGCGTCAGCAGACAAGCCCACTGCAAGAGGCGCGAGACTCGCGAATTCGATGTCCACAGAGCTGCATTTTTTGACGCAGTGCTCGTCCTCGACGTAGCGGTGCTGCGCCTCATCCTCGCGCCTTGGCAGAGGTGCGTCTCGACGCTCAGCGCCTCGGAAGTTATTCCTGCGCGAGCCCTAACGCGTCGTCTTGATTTCCATGGGAGGCGGCTTGTTGTCCTTGCCCGAGTCGTCTGGTCGCTTGTGGTGCGACGAAGACGCTTTCTTCTCTTTCACCAACTTGAGGTCGTGCACGACGGCCTCCTCGTCTGTTGGTGTCATGGACACCTCGACCGGTTCAAAGCCTTTCTTTCGAACGACGAGCGGCTCTGCGTCCGCGGCAAAACGGTCTCGAGGCAGCTCCAACGTCATCGGAGTGGCGCCCAGCAGGGCCTCGCCGTCGAACACCTCCGCTCCCTCTGGGGCGGAGTGGAGCGTGAACATGACCGGCTCCGGCGCAGGAATCTCCAGCTCGTCGGCCACAAACTCCATGGTCTCTGGTTCGGCTTCGGGTTCGACCTTCGCCGCGCCCACGGCCGCTGACTCCACCGGCTCTGCGCCACCCACCGCAATCTCGGCAGGCGGCGGCGCCGCAGCCCCTTGGCTCGAGGCGGTGTCGGCGGGGCCGCGACCCAACACGAACCACAACACCCCAGCCGCGGCGGCGACCCCACAGAGCCCAACGACGATGAACAGCGGCGCCTTCGACTTCTTCGGTTCAGCGGCGGGCACGGCGCCCATCACACCACTGTAGACGAAGCCATTGTGGGGGCCCGTCGGGATGGTGCTGTCGCCTTCGGGGAAGGGCAGCGGCGTCTCGATGCTGCCCGTGCTGGCGCGAAAGGCCGCAGCGGTGACCATCCCTGCTGGCACCGGTCCGCCAGCGAACGCGCCCGTGACGGGCGTTTGCGCACCCCCTCCGTCCCACTCCAAAGGCGGCACCGAGTCGGGCGGCACGTTTTGCAGCGCCTCGAAGAACTCCAGCGCCGTTTGGTAGCGGTTCGCCCACTCTTTCTCGGCGCCCTTCAAGAGCACCGGACCGAGCGGGGTCGCCAGTAAGGCCGCGGGAAAGTGGATGGGCTGGGTCACCTGATGCGCCAGGGTCTCGAAGGGCGTCTCGCCTCCGACCGCCGGGCGGCCCACCAACATCTCGTAGAGGATTAGGGCCACCGCGTAGAGGTCGGTGTAAGGCGCCACCTCGAGGTTGTAGATCTGCTCCGGCGCCATGTAGCGAGGCGTCCCGTAGCTCACCGAGCCGGTGTTGGAAAGATCCTTGAAACGGTCGTCGACACCGGGTCCGAAGGCCTTGCCGATGCCGAAGTCGAGGATCTTGACGTGGTCCGGGTCCGCTCCCATGCGGCTGAGCATGATGTTGGCCGGCTTCAGGTCTCGATGGATCACCCCCTGCTCGTGCGCCACGATGAGCCCACTGAGGAGCTGCAAGACGATGTGCTGCGCTCGCGCGAATGGGACCGGACCGGCGGACATGAGCTCACCGAGGACCCCACCCCGAACCAGCTCCATCGACATCCACAGGAGCTTCTGAGGGGTCTCGCCGAAATCGTAGAGACGAATGATGTTGGGGTGCTCCAGGCGCGCCACCAGGTCGATCTCCCGCAGGAAGCGCTGGGCGATGTTCTCGATCATGTCGGCCGCAGTCGGCAGCACGATCTTGATGGCCACCTCGCGATTGAGGCGAGCCTGGCGAGCGCGAAACACCGCGCCGAATCCGCCGGCCCCCATCAGGCTGAGGAGCTCACACTCACCGATGATGGTGCCAACGGGGGGCAACCCTAGCCGATTCTGTTCTGTGATGGGCATGCGTCCTGGCCGGTTCGAGTTGGTCCATCGTACATCATCCCTGCGCCGACCTCCATGAATGAGGCGGAAGTTTTTCTGGAGCTGCTCGAGCTGGGCGCCGCTGCGGGCGAGCTTGTGGTCGGCGAGGATGCGCTCCTCGCGAGCCTTCATGCCCCGGACTCGGCCAACGAGGCCCGAGCGGGCCGTTGATGGTGTTCGACATGGTCTTCTTGGCTCCTCCTGGGGTTCAGGTCTCCTAGGTGGGCAAAGCCTGCGGAGAGCGGGATGGGGACAGACTCGCCTCGGATAACGAGGTTGCACAAATATCAACAGTTGGTTAATGTCCTTGCATGGCGCGCAGAAGGACAGGACCGAACTGGGACCGGTTGTACAAGATCGCCGAGGCGCAAGACGGTCACTTCACTGCGTCACAGGCAGCCGAGGCGGGATACTCCCGTCAGCTCCTCGCGCGCTACCTCGACAACGGTCGAGTCGTGCGGATCCAGCGAGGGATCTAACGGTTGGCGCACTTCCCGGCCGGCGAGAACGAGCACCTCGCGGTCCAGTGGCTCTGGAGTGGAAGCACCGGGGTCTTCAGCCACGAAACCGCGCTCGCCCTGCACGAGCTGTCGGATGTCCTCCCTGCGATGGCGCACATGACGGTGCCCGGCTCGTGGGAGCAGCGGCGCCTGAACGTACCGGCCGGCCTGGTCCTGCATTTCGGCGACGTTCCCAAGCGCGACCGCGTCTGGCACGGCAGCATCCCGGTGACCACGCCCGCCAGGACGCTGCGCGACTGTGCTGCCGTGCACGTCTCACCGGAGCTCGTCGAGCGAGCGCTGGACGACGGGCTCCTTCGAGGACTGTTCACCGTGGAGGATGCCGGGCCAGCCGCCGAGGACATCGGGGACCGCCTTCGCATGCCGACTGACACCGGCGCTAGGCGCGATGGTGGGGAGTAAACCATGAGCGATTCGACAGACAACGGGAGCCGACATGATCTGGTTGCGACAGGGCAGGCCGAGCCGCGCATCTTGCTCGACAACCTCCTCGAAGGCTTCCAGGTCATCAGCCCCGACTTCAGGTACGTGTACGTGAATCAAGCCGCAGCTCGTCACGGACTCAGGACGAGTGAGGAGCTGATCGGTCACACAATGTCGGAGGAGTACCCCGGCATCGAGGAAACGAAGATGTTCTCGATGCTGTGCCAATGCTTGAAAGATCGCGCCCCGCTGCAGATGGAGAACGAGTTCGTCTATCCCGGTGGCACGAAAGGTTGGTTCGAGCTTCGCTTCGAATCGGTATCGGAGGGCGTCGCAGTTTTCTCCATCGACATCAGTCAGCGAAAGCTCGCTGAAGATGCGCTACGTCGGTCGACTCGCGCGTTGGCTGTGGTGAGCGACTCCAATCACGCCCTCGTTCATGCGGCAGATGAACCAGAGCTGCTTCGAAACGTGTGCGACATCGCGGTGAGCAGAGGCGGCTATCGGTTGGCCTGGATTGGAGTCAAAGTCGAGGATGAAACACGGGCGGTCCGCCCCGTGGCGGTCGCCGGCGCCGACGAGGGCTATGCGACGTCGCTCCACATCACGTGGGACGACTCACCCCACGGTCGGGGCCCGACGGGTCGAGCCATCCGCACTGGCGAGCCCGTGATCGCTCGCCACCTCGACACGGAGGCCGACTACGAGCCATGGAGGAAGGCCGCGCTCGAGCTGGGCTATGCGTCGTCGATCGCTTTGCCCTTCAAGGTAGACGGCGAGGTCGCGGGCGCCCTGAACATCTACGCCTCCGAGCCGGATGCTTTCGACGATAACGAGCGAACCGTGCTTGAGGCGCTTTCCCTAGACGTTGGCTACGGGATCACCACCCTGCGGGGCCGCCTCGCGCAGCAAGAGCTCAGTGCCGAGTACCGCGTCCTCTTCGAGAACAGCCTCGACGCGATACTCCTGACTGCCCCAGACGGCAGGATCCTCCGTGCGAACCCGGCGGCCTGCAGGCTTTTTGGACGCACCGAGGACGACATCTGCCGCGTCGGGCGGGCCGGGCTTGTGGATCCCGACGATCCCAGAGTCTCCGCGTTGCTTGAGGAACGCGCGCGAACCGGGAAGACCTCGGGCCAGATCTCCATGATTCGGCAAGACGGGACGAGGTTCGAGGTCGAGATCTCCTCCGCGATCTTCGAATCCGCCGGCGGGCCGCGTACGAGCATGGTCATTCACGATGTGACCGAGCGCGTCGAAGCCGCGGAGATGCTCAGGCAGAGCGAGCATCGATACGCGCTGCTGCTCGAGCATGCGCCCGTCGGCATCGCAGTTCACTCCGAGGGAAAGGTCGTCTTCGCCAACCCGGCTGCCGCGAGGAACCTCGGCTTCGGCTCACCGGAAGAGCTGGTCGGCACGCCCACCGAGAAGATCATCCATCCTGACGGGCGGGCGGCGGCCATGGAGCGGTTTGGTCGCCTCCTGGCCGGCGAGCCCTGGCTCCACCCGATCGAGGATCAAGCCGTGCGCCGGGACGGCTCAGTCACCGACGTCGAGGTGATGGCGGTCCCACTCACGTTCCAAGGCCGACCGGCGATTCAGGTCATCGCAACGGACATCACCGAGCGCAAGGCGGCCGAGAACCGCATCGTGCATCTCAACTCCGTGTTGCGAGGGATCCGCAACGTCAACCAGCTCATCACCCGGGAACGAGATCCGCAGGCGCTCATCCGACAGACCTGCGAGCTCCTGGTGGACGCGCGCGGTTTCAGTACGAGCTGCATCGTCGTGTCTGACGGCGAGCGGATCTTGGACTCGGCCGACGCCGGCGTTGAGCTCGGCCTCCATTCCCTGCGGCGCATGCTCACCAATGGAACGCTGCCCGACTGTATCAAGCGGGCACTGCTCCAGCCGGGTGCCCATGTTCGCCAGGATACCGCCACGACCTGCCGCGATTGTCCCGCCAACCAAGCTCACATCGGTGGAAGCGACGCGATCACGGTCCGTTTGGAGAGCGAGGGGAAGGTCTTCGGCGCGCTTCTCGTCTCACTCCATCCCGGCCCGGGGGCCGATCCGGGGGAGATCGACCTGCTGCAAGAGATCGCGGGGGACGTGTCCTTCGCTCTGCGAAGCATCGAGCTCGAAATCGGACGCGACGACGCGGAGCGGGCGCTGGTCGGGGAGCAGGACCGGTATCGTGAGCTCGTCGCGAACCTCGAGGACGTGGTTTTCTCAGTGGACGCCGGGGGTCGAGTGCAGTTCATGAGCACGGCGGTCGAGCGGGTGTATGGCTTCAAGCCCGACGAGGTTCTTTGCAAACACTTCTCCGAGTTTGTACACGAGGAGGACCACCCCGGGCTTGCGGCGAGCTTCGGTCGAACCCTCCACGGCGCAGTCGAGCCGCACGAATTTCGCGGCTACGACAAGAATGGGCGTTTGAGGTACTTGCGGTCGACGAGTCGGCTGCGCCTGGAGGACGCAGTCCGGTTGGAGCGGATGGCATCATCATCGACGTCACCGAGCTCAGACAGGCGCAAGAGGGTCTCGTCACGTTCAGCCAACGCTTGGAGAGACTGACCCGCGTCGTCCAGGATCTCTCCCAGGCGCGCACCTACGAGGGCATCGTCGATGTGGTCCGCCACGCGGCCAGGGATCTGATTGGGGCGGACGGCGCGACCTTTGTTCGGCGCGACGGAGACCTGTGCCATTACGTGGATGAGGACGCCGTCGCGCCGCTGTGGAAAGGGAAGAAGTTCCCAATGTCCACGTGCATCAGCGGCTGGGCCATGCTCAACAAGCAGCCTGTCGCCATCGAGGACATCTACGCGGACGAGCGCATCCCACACGATGCCTATCGGCCGACGTTCGTGAAGAGCCTGGTGATGGTGCCCATCCGCAGCCAGAGCCCGATCGGCGCAACCGGCACCTACTGGGCGGCGCAGCACCACACGACGTCCGATGAGATCCGCATACTCCAGGCTCTGGCCGACTCGACCTCGGTGGCCATGGAGAACGTACGCGTCCTGGATGAACTCGAGGAAGGCAAGGCCCGGACGCGCGCCATCTACGACCACCTCCCGAACGCAACCTTCGTGTGGAAGCGCCAGGGTGAGGACTTCGTGCTGGCCGACTTCAACAAGGCGGCCAGGACCGTGACCAAGGGCGTCGTGGCAGGCCTCCTCGGCAAGCCGCCTGGCGAGCTACCGCACGCTTTTCCGAGCTTGGAGGAGGATCTGGCGGGTTGCTTCGAACGCCGCGAGGCCGTCCGACGCGAGGTGGAGTGCGCCATGCCGGGCGCCAAGGATCCGCGGCGGCTCGTGCTGACCTACGGGTTCATCCCATCGGACATGGTGATCCTGCACACCGAGGACGTGACCGAGCAGCGCCAGATCGAGGAGCAGCTCAAGCTCGCCCAACGTCTCGAGGCGGTCGGGCGCCTTGCCGGCGGCGTAGCTCACGACTTCAACAACCTGCTCTCGGTGATCATGAGCTATGCTGACTTTGCGGTAGACGCCTTGCATGAATCCGACCCCGTGCGAGCGGACGTCGCGGAGGTCCAAAGCGCGGCCAGGCGCGGGGCCGGTCTGACCCGCCAGCTCCTGGCTTTTAGCCGCAAGCAGATCCTCGAACCCGTGTCCCTCAGCATCAACAAGGTCATCACCGACATCGAGAAGATGCTTGGTCGCCTTCTCGGTGAGGACGTCGACATCGAGGTCCACCTCGCCGAGGGTCTCGGCAGCGCCCTGGCCGACCCGGGGCAGCTTGAGCAGGTGATCATGAACCTGGCGGTCAACGCCCGCGACGCGATGCCGCGGGGCGGCAAGTTGACCATCGAGACGGCCAATGTCGAGCTGGATGCCAACTACGCGGAGCAGCACGTCGCGGTCAAGCCGGGACGGTTCGTGATGCTCTCTGTGACCGACACGGGCTCCGGCATGGACGCGCAGACCAAGGCGCACATCTTCGACCCGTTTTTCACTACCAAGGAGAGGGGAAAGGGCACCGGCCTCGGGCTGTCCACCGTGTATGGCATCGTCAAACAGAGTGGCGGCAACATCTGGGTCTACAGCGAGGTCGGCAGGGGAACGACCTTCAAGGTCTACCTGCCGCGGGTGGATGCCCCAGCAGCGGAGCTTCAGCGCCGCCCCGCGTCGGTGATGGCGACCGGGAGTGAGACGGTGCTGGTCGTCGAGGACGAAGAGGCCGTTCGCCGCATCGCCGAGCGCATCCTGCGCGGCGCCGGCTATAAGGTTCTGACCGCGGCGGGCGGGGGCGAGGCCATGCTTCATTGCGAGAAGCACAGCGGGACCATCGACCTTCTCCTCACTGACGTGGTGATGCCGCAAATGAGCGGTCGAGAGCTCGCCGAACGGCTCGCCAAGATGAACCCGAGGCTCAAGGTGCTCTACATGTCCGGCTACACGGACAACGCCATCGTCCACCACGGCGTGCTCGACCCGGGCACGCGCTTCATCGGCAAGCCGTTCGCAGCGGCCGAGCTTACGCGCAAGGTGAGGGAGGTGCTCGACGAGAGAAAGGCTGCCGGTAAGTAAACAACCGCCCATGGAGAGGTGCATCGGATGGAAGACGTGACGCGGATGCGGAGGGATACTGGAGCTTCTGCGCGCCGTGCGCGAGCGCGACCTGGCTCTCCCGGTGATCCATCGATGTCACCAAGAGACTGAAGATTCTCCTCCAACACCTGCGCGAGTGGCGACCACAACTCCTTGGTCCCAAGTCCCAACCTTGAGTCCCTCGTAAAAACCTCAAGGCCTGCCCGCCTTCGTTACAAAATCCATCATTATGTAATCATAGGATCGACGACAATGCCCTGATATGAAATCATGATGCGGTCGTGGTTTCACCATTCTCTGACTTGATTTTGAGAATCGTCAGCATTCAAAGAATTGCATCATTCTCGATGATGGTTTGGAGTCGAAAAAAGCGGGGGTTTGGGGTTTTTACGAGGGACTCAACCTTGGTCCCAGGTAAAGTCCCAAGTAGAAGTGCGTCGGACTGGGACTTCCAGGGACTCTCTGAGACGGGTAGTGTCTCTTAACTATTTGAATTTGTAGATATCACGTGGAGCACGAAAGCCGAGTTGAAGCCTTGCCAAGGTTGACGTCGCGAGTTCAAATCTCGTCTCCCGCTTGCGAAACAAGCCCTGTCATTGACTGGGCTTTTTTCGTTTCTTGGGTCGGGATTGCCATGAACGACTACACCTTTCTGCCGTGACTACTACACCTGGCGACTACAACTGACTGGGACGCTCGGGGACGATTCCTCGTGTTCATTTCGTCTCCCCAAATCAGGCTTTCTTCCTGTGAAAGGTCAAAGATAGACCAACCACGACCAGGAGTGAATAGAGCGTCGGCGGTTAGTGAGAGTCGCAACCCCCAACGCCACTAAGGCCGATACGGATTCCGGCTCGCCAGGTCACGGCCGTAGGCCACGTGACAGATTTGGAGTCTGCGCCCAGGAGTCTGCGCTCAATGGAACCTCGCGTTCCATGAGTCAGAGATCGATTGATTCAGACCTTGTCCGATTTGGACGGCCGCTGTCCAGACATCGACCCGGCGTTGACCCACTATTGTGAGGGGAATAGTCTCATCGACATGTGCTGAGACAAGGGAGTGAGAGAGGAAGGGAGATGACAGGTCCCGTCAGCTCGGCTTCGCAATTCTGCGGTGGTTCAGTGGTTCAACTGCCCCGGTGGTTTTCTCTCAGGCCAAATCACACGAACGAAGTCAGACTCATGCACACCGCATCATACCGCCTCGTTGTCGGTCGAACGGTGACCTTGTTGACGTTCGTCGTCTTGGCGTGGGCTTCAATTGCCCAGGCACAGGCCCAGGCTATGCCGAACGTGTCGGGCCTCAGGGGCGTTGGCTCTCCGAACCTGGATGGCTTTGCGACAACGTTTTGGCTGGGTACTGCTGAGATCTTCGTCGCCCCCGGGCTCGCCATCTGGGCTGACGACGATCTCTCGTACTGGAGCGGTGTCGCCGCGTTCGTGAGCGTCGACCCTGTAGACGAACGGGGAACGATAGCGCTCACAAACGTGCTCTTCCCCTGGTCGGCACTGGCGGGTGGCGCAGCGGCAATCACCATCTATGGTCTGGTCGCGAGCCCACCACCAAGAGGGCTTCTGCGGCGGGTTGTTCTGGCTTTGCTTTGGGCTTAATCCCCCTGTCCGACGGTGTCTCTGGAAGCCTCGGCTGCACGTTCTGACACAATCGACGCTCCATCCAGGACGTCGGTCGAAGGTACTCCGCTTGGGTCCAAGCGGTGCCTTGCCGAGGAGTGGGCCCTCAAGGGGTCCGAAAGCGAGAGAACAGCAATGCGCGTAATGGTCCGAGTTGTCTGCATCGTCCTATCGCTCCTTGGCTGTGGCTGCAGCACGACTGCCTCCTTCGTCATGGCCGACGGTCGTGAGATTGAAGGCGAGATCTTGGGAAGTGACGCGACGACGATCACCGTCGCCGCGGAAGAGGTGTGGTGTCCGCTGGCGATGGCCGAGGCGGAAGCTGCTGAGGTGCGTAGCTCGGGCATCACAGGTGACCACGCCTGCGTTTGGAGCGTGGCCGACGCGGACCGCCTCGAAGGAGAGCCAAGGTCCAGCCTCGGCGAAGTCCACCGAGTGCGAATTCAAGGCGTTGGCTCTCGAAAGGTCTGGGTGAAGCGTGCCGAGGTCGTCGACATTGAGCACCCCAGGCTCGCTTCTTGTTTCGCGCGAAAGTGTTTCGGAAAGGCAGTGCCCTTCTTGCTTTGCGAGAGTGCTGAGAACGGCAGAGTTTTTCGCAGTTCGTTTTCGTTTGCGTGCGCGGGTTGGCGTGAGGCGTCTCGCGTGGGCCGTGTCAGCGTGGGGCGGGACGCGTGGGCTCAGCAGCCGAACCTCGCCCACCGCATCATTCTGGAGGCCCCGCGCACGCCCACGCCTCCCGAGCCCCGCGCACGCCCACGCCTCCCGAGCCCCGCGCACGCCCACGCCTCCCGAGACCCGCGCACGCCCACGCCTCCCGAGCCCCGCGCACGCCCACGCCTCCCGAGACCCGCGCACGCCCACGCCTCCCGAGACCCGCGCACGCCCACGCCCACGC
>Ga0210044_10008769_pt1 | contig 12509 bp, 8 predicted proteins | sample CryGey13umfilter_2_FD_183959 | JGI IMG/M metagenome (GOLD analysis project Ga0210044, IMG submission 183959) | Groundwater microbial communities from aquifer in Utah, USA - Crystal Geyser 4/9/14 3 um filter (SPAdes) (version 2) | ecosystem: Environmental > Aquatic > Deep subsurface > Groundwater... | reverse complement strand
AGAACACAGAGAGCACAGAGAGCTTCTCCTCACTCCTCTGTGCTCTCTGTGTTCTCTGTGGTGAGCTTGAACCTTTGAATCGCACCTTGATTCCACAAGAAATGGCGCGTAGCCAACCTGACGAGCGCGGCGATTTTCATAGCAGCCACCTCAGACGCTGCGCGTCATCCAAGAGATGAGAGAAGCTTTGAGACAGGCCCAGGGCAACGCCCTGGGCATCGGCCCCTCGGTGGCCGAACAATTCCCAGCCCGAGGCGAAGCCTTGAGCCCAAGGCGAAGCCTTGAGCCCAAGGCGAAGCCTTGGGCGAACAGCGTCTGCTTACTAGAGCCGATTTTCATGGCCGCAAAACGCCATCGACGTTGTTATGCTGCACAAGGAACCAGGAGCCACGCCGCAAGTGCGCACCGAGAAAACCCGCGGGCGTTTCGCCCCGCGGGGTTTTCATGTCCGAATCGGGCGGGTGTCGGTTACTTTTGGTGACAGGCGTCACACTCGATGACGTTGTCGAACCGGTAGGGCGTGCCCCAAACGGCCTCGGTCTGGTTGAGGTGACAGCTGACGTCGGCACACGTCTGGGTGGTGCCGTCGTACGTGGCCGACCCGAGGGTGAAGTCGTCGATGATGGGGATGGCCTTGTTGGTGAAGGCGACGTCGGCACGCCCGTTTACATGGTTGACGGTGCGAGCGATGGGAACGTCCTCGTAGACCCCCCACCCAGCGGCTGAGCGGCTGGTGTTTCCCAGCACAAAGACGGTGTCCGCGTGACAGGTGGTGCAGGGGATGGGCTCGAAGCCGTGGCTCCAGCCATGGAGGTCTTCGTCGCCGGCAGCGTTGATCCAGGAGTGGGAGTCGCCGGCCGCTGCGTCGACGCTGGTGCAGTCCCCGTTGGTGTCGGGCTCGCAGAAGGTTCGCGGCGGGAAACCGTGGCAGCTCGAGCAGGTCGTGCCGCTGGTTCCCCAGACGGGTTCAACGTAGTCGCGGGTCACATCGACGGTGAAGGCGGGGTACACGACGGGGTATCCGGTGGAGGTGAAGGTCACACCAGGCTCAGGAACCGGACCGGGGACCGAGACCGACTTGCCGCTGTGGCAGTAGACCTCCGAGCAGGAGCCGCCTTCGGTGTACGCAAAGCCGTCGGCGTCGGTCTGCAGGGTAGTTCCTGGTGTATAGGATGCGCTGGCGCCGTGCAGCGCACGCAGTGAGCCCGCCGTGGCGGTGGACGGATCGAGCTCGACCTCAGCCACGCCACCGCCCGAGTTGGGGACGCCGTTGAGGTGGTGAGTGGCGTCCATCGGGTGGCAGTTGCCGCAGTCGAAGGCGTAAACGCTCGTGTTGGGTTGCAGCATGTCACTGGTCGCCCCCAAGCCGCCGTAAGTGGCGTCCGCGGGGGTCGCACCGAAGTGGAGCAGGTGGCTGCCAGTCGCGGGCGGAGCCCCATGACAGGTGTCGCAGGGGGCGTTGACCTCGACTTCGACGATGCCATTGACGTGCAGTCCACCTGCGACGTCGATGACGTGTTGGTCGTCAACCGTCCCGGCGTGGCAATCGGCGCAGGCGGTCGAGCTTGGGTGCGGAGCGTTGGGCGGAATCCCGTGGCAAGCCCCGCAATGGTCTTGCGTATCGTCGACCGTGGTCCATAACGGAGTCGTGTTGTCACCACCCGACAGAGTGGCTCCGTGGCAGTAGACCTCAGAGCAGGTGTCCGTAGTTCGGTCCCAAGCGGGAACGGCGCCATCAGTCGTCGCCAGCGTGCCCCAAGTCAGCTCAGCCGGGGAGTCGTCGATGTGGCCTGGATCGTCGAGGGCAGTGGGCACCACATGGCACTCTTCACAAGCGGTCGGCTGCGCAATGGTCCCGCCCAAGAGGTGGCTTTGGTGGGCGCCGACGACCGTCATGGTCGTCTCCGTCTCGCCTTCGAGAGAGGTCGGAGGTGCAGGGTTGACGTCGCTGCCATGACACGCGCTGCACCCGCTGATCGAGACGTCGACAACCCCATTGATGTGGAACCCTCCGGCGAGGTCGATGGCACCAGTGTCCTCGACGGTGTTGGCGTGGCAGGTCCAGCACTCGGTCTTGGGCATGTGTGGGAATGGCGGTGGGAAGCCATGGCAGGAGGAGCACGCGACCTGCGTCCCATCGAGAGTCGTCCAAATCGGCTCGGTCTGCTCGCCGCCGTCGAGGGTCGCGCCGTGACAGTAGACATCGGAGCACTGGGCGTTGTCTCGGTCCCAAGCTGGGCTGGCGCCGTCGGTCTGCCCCAACGTTCCCCACGTCATGTCGGCAGGTGCTGGCCCGAGATGGCCTTCGTCGTCGACGGCGTTGGGGACGACATGACAATCGTCGCAAGAGATCGGGTTGCGAACCACTCCACCTTCGAGGTGTCTTTGGTGGGCACCAACGGTCACGACGTCGGTGTTCGACGCGCCATTGAGGTCCACTGGCGGTGCGGAGTTGACGCTGCTCCCGTGGCAGCCTGAGCATTGAGTTTGGAGTTGCAGCCGCCCATCAATGTGTTGCCCGCCAGCGACGTCGATCATGCCGTTGGGACGGAGTGTTCCAGGGTGGCAGTTCTGGCAGTCGACACGTTGCGTGTGAGGACTGGGTGGGGGATTGCCATGGCAAGTGCCGCAGGCCACCTGACTCTTGTCGACGGTCGTCCAGATCGGCGCGGTGTTCGTGCCGCCGGTCAGCGTCGCCCCATGGCAGTAGACCTGTGAGCAGTTGACGCCCACCTCACGGTCCCAAGAGGGCATCGCCCCGTCGGTCGCCGCGAGCACGCCGAAGGTGACCTCGGCGGGGAGTGGGTCTACGTGGTTGGGATCGTCCACGTAAGTGGGCACGACGTGGCACTCTTCGCAGCTCACGGCCTGGCGGATCCGTCCGTCGACCAGGTGCGATTGGTGGGCCCCGACGCCAACATAGGTGGTGCTTTCGATGACCCCATCGATCGCCGCAAGACTTCTTGGTGGTGCGGCGTTGCCTTTGGAGCCATGGCATGTCGAGCAGTCGAGAGGAGCAATTCCGTCAGGGAGCGCTTCATCTCCGCACGACCCGACCAATGGCAACAACGCCCAGAACAGCAATGAGAGAGAGAAGTGTTTCGTCATCCAAGCCCCCAACTGCCATGGCCGCCGCTGAAGAGTTCAGACACTCATCCGAACAGAGGACCTGGCCAGCAAACATCTGGTCAAAATTAATCAGTCGTGGCGTCGCCAGGCCATCCCCTGGCGACGTCACCTGCCTCACTATCGAGTTACTGTCCGCTGTGGCAGCGGACGCATTGGGCTTCCGAGTGGCAGACCGTGCACTCTTCGTTGTCCCGTGAGCCTGCGGCCAATCCGTGAGTCATGGGCCAAGCGCCCGAGTGACTGATGGGTTTGTTGTTCTGGTGACAATTGATGCATGCGCCCTGCTCGTGACAGGTGGCACATCGGTCTGGGTCCCAGGTTGCAGATTCGCCGTGCAGACGAACTCGCCACAGTCCATTGTGGTCCGCCGGACCCGTGTTCGCGTGACACTCTGCACAGGCATTGTCCGTGTGACAGAGGTTACAGTCTTGCCCGTGGCCGGACACCGCAGCCATCTCGGCTTCGATTCCATGACGCTGGAACCACGACTGTTCGTGTGAGGACGGCTTCTCGGATTTCTTGTCGGTGCCATGGCATTTGGCACAGGACGACTCGGCCACTTCGACGCCCTCGTCGGTGTGGCAAGAGATGCAATCGGTCTGCTCGACGATAGGCTCCCCTTCGGGCTGCTCGTCGTTCAGGGTTGCCAGGTGGCATCGGGCACACTCCACCGCACCGGTGTGCGTGGCGTGAGGGAACTCGATGTTCAATTTTCGAGCGCGGGGCGACCTCAACAAGGTCGTCTGCACTTCGCCTTCGTGGCAGTCCAAGCACGCGCCGGCATCCAAGAGTGGGAGTTGACGGCTTGCATCGATGACATGGCAGCTGTCGCACTCAGCGTCACGCTCCTCGAGATGGGCCTTGTGGGACATGGGCTTCTTGCGTTGGTGACAGTTCATGCAGGCGTTGTCGCCATGGCAAGTCGAGCACTCGGTGCCGTGCTCAGTGAATCCCCCTTCCTGCATCTTGGCGTTATGGCCCTTGCGCCAATCTGCGTCGTGAGAGGGTGGAGGCGTCTTGCCCATGTCCGCGGTGTGGCAAGGCGTGCAGTCCCCGGCCTCGGCCAGACCGTTCTCGACGTGGCAAGCCCGGCAATCCTTGACTGCGACACGAAGAGAGTCAGCGGGCAACGTGCCCTCGATGGTCCCTTTGTGACAGCCGATGCACTCACCGACCTCGGTGTGCAGGGGATGCGGGAAGTCGATCTTGGTGATCTTCCTTCCCTTGTTTTCCAAGTGAAACGCGGGTGGACCGTCTTCGTGGCAGTCAAGGCAAGCCTCAGTATTGAGAACCGGCGTTCCCGTTCCTGAAGCGTCGTGACAGTCTTTGCAGGCCACACCTTCATCCAGGTGGAGTGAGTGTGGGAAGGGGACGGTGTCCTGGGCGTAAAAAGTCGCGGAGAACAACAACACGCCCGCGGCGAGCGTGATCAGGAGTATTGGCTTTCGGAGTTTTCTTTGTGAAGTCATCCGTCACACCCAATCAGAGGTTTTGCGTCAAGGTAAACGTGAACGTGTGCACATCCCGATCGAACTGCTCGTACTCGTAGCGAGCGCGCAGCGCCAGCCAGTCCAGGGGCTCGTATTGCGCCGCTGCGAAGAGGGTTCGAACGTCGGTCCGCTCCTGCACGTCCTTGTAGTAGTCGTACTTGTACTGTTGGTAGAAGCTGCCGATCTCCCCACGGGCCGAGTCGGCTTCCCAACCAATGGAGCCTCCAACGGTCAACACACCAGCGTCAAAGAACTGGGTCTCGGTGTGGTTGAGATATTGCTCGAGCATGACAGAGGCGAACGGCCCCTTGGTGCCGATGTCGCTGACCTGCACGAGACCGTAGAAGATGCCCATGTTGTGGTTGAAGGCCGAGCCGACGACGGCGTCTTTGAGCAGCACTCTCTCTTTCCAACCTGCGTGCAGACCGAAGTTTCCGAAATCGGTCTCGAAGGTCTTCCAAACCTGCAGGTTCGCCTTCACGTGGGCGAGGCTCTCGCCGAGAATCGCGAAATAGAGGTCATCGGTCTCGTTGAGCTCTCTCAACGTGCTCGGCTGTGCGTCGACCTTCGCGGTGACGCCAAAACCCAGGCTGCTCCAGTTGAAATCGGCGAGCAGCCCGATGTTGGCGATCTTGTCGGTGATGCCGTGGAACTTCAGCTTGGCGGAGAACCAATCGGCCGGACGATACCAGACCTTGGCGCCATAGGCGTGCTCGGTCAGCGAGTCGCGAACCGTGTCGCCCTCGGCGAGCGCGCTGTTGACGGTCATGTCTTCTTGCACGAAGCGATAATCGAGCTCGACCTTTACGGTCTTGCTCGGACGGATGGTGGTGCCGACCGACCCGAGGAAGTCCTCAAAGAGGCCGGCGTCGGCCTCGAAGAAGTGCACGGTTCGGCCGCCGAACACGAAGAAATCGAGCATCTTGTCGACCGCTTCGAGATCGACCGAGAGGCCGTCGAAGGTGGTCATGCGACCGTAGTTCGTGCTCTGGCGCCCGACCTTGAGCGACTTCAGGAAGCCGCCCGTGGCGTACTTTCCGTAGAGCGAATAGACATCGAACCACAAGGGAGCCGAGGCCCCGTCGTACATCGTTCCGAGGCCGGACACGTCGTCGTCTTCTGGCGTCGTGCCGTCCACGTCGGTCCACATGTTGAACGCCAGGTGCGCACTGAGGGCGTCGGTCCCGTCATTCATGCTGCCATCGAAGAACAAGCGGACGTCATGATCGGTCTGCCCTGTCACTTGGTTACTGGCTGGCCGCTCGATGGCAGAGAGCGTGGGCGCCGTGGGATCTGTGGCCACTCGCAAGCGGTACTCCTCCAGCGTATTGAACCAGAAGTTCCACCCGCCGCCGTCCGTTGTAGTGACCGCTGGTGGGCTCGTTTCTTCGAGCGCTTCCTGCGCCGTCACCGCGGATGTGGGGCCCAAGAGCGCGAGACACGCGCACAGCCCAAGCCAGCGATGCGAGCGGACCTTGGGGTTGCTCCACCCCATCTTGCTCGATGTCCTCATCTCCTGAGCTCCTATTTCGAGAGAAACTGTCATCTGGAGTGCTTTCTCGATGGATGACCAGAGTCCGAGCCCCGACGCTCACGGCGCGCCGCAAACCGTTGCGACACCGTGTCTCTTGCGACCTCGCTCGTCCTGACTGCAAAGGCTCACGCGGTCCTTCGTGGGAATGAGCTTCTCACCTCGGCCCCAATCCGAACCCGGTCGCGTCTAGGACGATATGGTGTGTCCCAAACGAACCCCTCATTTGCCTATGCGACCGCACGGTGCAGCTCATGGCTGCTTGTTCCTGGCTCCGGTACACCCTTTGGGTGGTGTGGCCCCCCGAATCCAGGGCCCATCTTTAACTCGATTCACGCTCCAAAGAAATGTTGCGAGGAGAATGGGTTTCGCACCTCTTTTCGGAGCCCCGCAGAGGCAAAAGGCGACCAGGTTCGCCGCCTACACAAGGGGCTCAAGCCCTATTGATTCGGGCAGATGTCGCCCCCACCTTTCGGCCTTCGCAATGTCGCGGACTGTCCTACTGGAGGCTCGCAATTCTGCGACGACTAGAAGTTCATGCGCTCCATGGCTCGCTTCACTCGGACGTCATTTGTGCATCGAAAGAGCAGATTGAACGACGCGGTCGCCTCTTCGAGGCGCACTCGATAACGGTCTTTGAGCGCGGTGCTCTGCTCTTTCGGGATGCTGCTCAAGGCCGTCACGATGATGTTGAGCTCTTCGACGTGGTCGTCCATGAACGTCTCGAGCGCAAACCCCAGTTTGGCGCAGTCCGTCGAGCACGCGACGATGAGCTTGCTCAGCGCCTCGAAGATCTCGACCATGCGCCGAGCCTGACGCTCGAGTGCAGCAGGCAACTTCTCTGGTCCCATGGGCGCGTCGTCTAGTGCCGGGAGCGGGCGCTTGCGTTTACGTGCCCGTTGTTGGTCCGCGCTCGGGAAGCGAAGCGATTTCGGCCGCTTCGTCGCCACGACTTGTTCCGCTCCGACCTGTGCTGCGCTCTGGTGTCGGTCGCGGTGCGAGGCCGGAGAATCCTCAGGGGCGGCGGGACTATGCCGCTCCCCGGACGGCAGCGAAGCCTGGGTTGCCTCTCCGTTGTCGTCGTCGGCTGGAGAGATTCGTCCGGTCGCCGCAAAGCGGTTCGACGAAGGCGTCGGCTCCGGTTCTGCGCGGACGGTCCCAGTCGTGATCGGGACATTGCCGGAGACATCGACCCGCTCGAGCTCTGCCAACATCGCTTCGGCAGACTCATAGCGGTCTTCGGCTTGCTTCGAGCAAGCCCGCTCCAGAATCGACCCCAACGGACTGTGCAACACCTCGTCTGGGATGTAGACCTGCTCGGTGATCTGTTTCACGCAGATTTCGCCGATACTCTGCCCGGTTACCGCGCGCTTGCCGGTCAAACACTCGAGCATGATCAAGCCCAACGAGTAGAGATCGCTGGCAGGAGTGCTCGTGCCGCAGCGAATCTGCTCTGGAGCCATGTACGAAGGGGTGCCCGGGATCATGCCCTTCTGGGTCAGTGGTGTGTAGTCGCTCTCTCGATGCTCATCGGTGATGTCAGCGATCCCGAAGTCCAGCACCTTCGCGTTGGGGCGGCGGCTTGGCCCCGTCAACATGATGTTCTGTGGCTTCAAGTCCCGGTGAATGATGCCCATCCCGTGGGCTTCGGAGAGCGCGTCGAGGACCTGTGCGATGATGCGCTTGCACACAGCGGGGCTGACGGGACCATTCCTGCGGAGCAGCTCGCCCAAGTCTTGGCCGTCAACGTACTCGAGGATCATCAGGCGCCGACCTTCTGAGACCCCCGAGTCGATCAGGTGCACGATGTGAGGGTGGCTCAAGAGCGCGATGAGCTTCATCTCGCGCAGAAACCGTCCCGTCTCTTCAGCGAGCGTGTTGCGGTCATTGAGACGATCCGAGAGCAGCATCTTCACTGCGACCAGTTGCCCTGTGCTCGCCTGTCGTGCCTTGAAGACAGCACCGTACCCACCCACGCCGATCTTGGAAATCAGTTCGTATCGGCCGAGCAGTATTTCGCCAGCTTTGAATGACATGCGCTGCACGCCGGTCCCATTTCGACGGAGACAACCTGGACCAATCCCCCTGGTCCGATTACCAATTCCTAGACTCAAGAATTACCAGTGGAAGCGGGGGGCGGCAACCTTCAGGTGTATCGAGCCGACGATCTTTCCGCAGCCTGACGCGCCGCGCCCCCCCGGACGAACCGGTCCCTACCTCAGTCCCTGCTAGAGTCCATCTTGAATTGCGTGTTTTGCTGAGATCGGTGGAAAATGCGACCGAACTCTGAACTCTTCCCAAAGGACATCTTGTGAGTGCCCGTTCGGAAATGCCCCAGGTGCAAGGAGCCGATGACCGAGCGACGCGGGCGTACACCGGTACGCCGAGGAGTGAGAGAGGAAGCCGACGCCGCAGATGGGGTCTTTGCGGACGGGCACCAGCTAGTCCACACCCAGTCCGACATTCGCATCGACACCCGCTCCCCTCACGAACCCCACGAAGTCACCGAAGTCGTCCAAGAGGCTGGTGTAGTCGTCAATCGGCGCAGCCAAACCGACGACGATCACATACTGCAGATCGCCAAATTCCATACGGGAGAAGAGCACGCGAATCCTCTCTCCTCCCACCTTCGTCGTCCTCAGGGTCTCGAAACGTAACGCCTCGAACGACCCGATGCGATCGGCCTTCAACACCGTGCGCTCCAGGCTCGCCACGGCGCCAGTCTGGTCCGTCAGGGTGATGGCGTTTTCGAAGGTCAGGCCTCGAATCAGTGCGTCCTCGAGCTCGGTGACGTGGCGCTTGAGCGGGGCCGTGCGATAGGCGCGTTCTTGGGTAGGCAGTGGTCGAGCGTAGGCGGCCAGCACGGCTCCGGTGGCCTTGTGCCGCCAGATGAAACGCTCTGGAAAGAGATTGTCGGCGAGCAATGGACGCCAGTTGACCGCGTCCGCGTTCTCGGCCCGCCAATTGGAGAGCTGCCAGTCCTGCCACCAAATCTGTTGGGCGCGCACGTCGACGACCTGCCGCATGGCGAGGACCAGTCCGCCGCGAGCGTCCACGAAGCCGTCGTTGCCCGAGGCGAGGTACTTATCGGGGGTCGCACGGGTCATGTCGAAGCTGGTTTGTTGGTTGGACAGCTCGGCTGGCGCAGGCAACCCGCAGAACCCGGCGTTGCAGTTGCGGGAGCCACAGTCGAGCGGTTTGATGCAGGCCCCGTCGTCGAGCTCGCAGCGTTTCTGGACGCACCTCTGGTTTGACCCACAGTCGTGGGCGCTGGAACAGGCGAGGCCCACAGTCGCCGCCAGTGCGGCCGTCTGCGAGTCTCGAGGCGGACCGCATGCCAAAAGGCAGAGGCTCAGCGCGCACATCGACCCGACTCTCGCGAAGGTTCTTCTGGTCGCTCTATTCATGGTGTTCTTGCTCCTCGAGACCCATCGTATCTGGCGCAAAATTCAGCCAGCGGGAGGGCGTTGACGACAGAGGCGCGCGTCACCCAGCCCCGTCTCGCCATCGCCACTCCGAACGGTAACACTTCCAGCCCGCGCACCGAGTGTGCATCGCTCGACACGACCAACTTTGCGCCCATCTCCACCGCACGGCGGCAATGAACGCCATCAAGGTCCAGGCGGACGGGGCTCGCGTTCACCTCGAGGGCCACATCGTGTGCCAATGCGGCCTTTAGGATGGCGTCGAAATCCATCTCGTACGCCTCGCGTTGCCCCAGCCGCCGCCCGCGGGGATGGCCGATGGCGTCGACCACTCCGCTCTCGATGGCGGCCAAGAGCCGTTCGGTCATTTCCTGGGCAGACATGTGGAATCCCGAATGAATGCTGGCGACCACAAAATCGAGGGACGCCAACACGTCGTTCGGGATGTCCAGGGTTCCGTCGCGCAGAATATCGACCTCGCATCCCGTAAACACGCGGATCCCGTCGATCGCCGCGTCGACTCGCCGAATGTCCTCAGCGTGGGCCAGTAAACGTTGAGGGGTGAGCCCGTTGGCGATGGTCACAGCCTGTGAATGGTCCGAGATGCAAATGTACTCGTGACCTTTCTCGCGGCAGGCTCGGGCCATCTCCTCGATACTCGCCGTGCCGTCCGAAGCCGTGGTGTGCATGTGCAGGTCACCGCGGATATCCTTGCCGGTGACCAGCTCGGGGAGCTGCCCCGCCAACGCCGCGCTCACCTCGCCGTGCCCTTCGCGCAGCTCCGGTGGAATCAACGGCAGCCCGAGAGCGGCGTAGACATCGACCTCCTCGGCCCCAGCGAGGAACTCCTCGGTGACAGCGTCGACCACGCCATACTCGCTGATCTTCAGTCCTCGCTCTTTGGCCAGGGCGCGCAGCTCGATGTGATGGAACTTACTGCCCGTAAAGTGGTGCAGCGCGGACCCCCAAAAGCCGTCGTCGACGACTCGCAGGTCGCATCGCATCCCGTTGCGCAGACGCACGGTCGTCTTTGTCGGCCCGTTGCTGAGCACCTCCCCCACAGCCTCGAGTTCCACGAAAGACTCCATGATGCGACGGGGTTCACCGGAGGTCGTTGCCAGCAGGTCCAGATCACCGACGGTCTCGGACCAACGCCGAGTGCTCCCCGCAATGGCCACCCGTTGCACAGCGGGCAACGCCTCTAGGGCTCTCTTGAGCGAGGTCGCTATGGCGCGGGCGCGCCAGAGCAAGGTTCGGCCTTGCATGCGACCTAGACGCTCGATCTCGGCCTTGAGCTTCTCCTCGCTCTTCGCGCTGAAACCGCGCATCGCAGCGACTTTCCCCTGCTCCACCGCCTGCCTGAGCCCTTCGACGTCGACCACGCCCAACTCTCGCCAGATCGCCGCCACTTTCTTCGGCCCCAAGCCTCGGAGCTCGAGCACGGCCAGCAGCGTAGGGGGGACCTCTTGCGCCAGCTCGTCCCAAGTCTCTGAGCTCTGGCGCTCTACAAAGGAGGTGATGTCCGCTGCGATTGAGGCACCGACGCCCTCGATGTGGGTCAACATCTGCGCGACGGCCGCCGAAACCACGGACTCTGGGTAGCCTTCGACGGCTTCTGCGGCGCGCCGAAACGCCCGCACTCGAAACACGCTCGCATCCGAGATCTCCAATAGTGAGGCGATCTCCTGCAGGTGGATGGCTATGTCATGGTTGTTCACATCGTCCTCTTGCCATTCTGTGGGGTCCTCGATAATGCGTCGCCCACACGACCCTGTCGAGACCTCCTTGTCCTTGGCGCGAGTATCTCATAGAACGATCGTCGGGCTTTCGAGCGAACGCTCATGTCTGGTCAGGGACCACGTCAGCGTCATTTCACCCGTCGACTCTCGCGCACTTTGGAGCCGCTATGAACCTTCTCAAAGCATTCGTCGTATCACTCGTCCTGGTTGTCAGCGCGCTCGTCCTCCCTTGTGCTGCATCGGCACAGACGGACCAAGACATCGCCAACCTCGAGACCGAGTTCACGAGAGTGGCGACCCATACCCTCATGGGTACGACGCGCATCGTGCACTTCCCTGGCTTCCTCTTGGACATCTGGTTCCAGAAGCACGCCAACCATTGGGATGGGCAGGCGAACATGGCTTGGGGACTCGAGTACACCTACCGCAAGACCGGCTCCTTCGACCTCCAGGTCGGCGCCTTCTGGACCGACCTCTCCATGCACGACAAATACTGGCTCGAGGCCGACAAGTCCAACTGGTCGGCGGCCGACTACACCAAGCAATCCCTCTCCGCTATCTCCGCCGAGGCGTCGATCTTCGGCTACCACGACTTCATCCCCGAGTTCGGCGTCTTCTATGGCGGCGGGATCTGGTTTGGTGGTGTGCTCGGCGAGATCCAGAAGTCTAACATCGATGCCCTCTGTGCAGACGCCGCCCAGGCTGGAAACGGCACCCTCGCCAGTTGCCCACACGAGCCCGAGTACGCCGTCGAGGACGGGGTCCCACCGGTGGCGGGCTTCGTCAGCATCTCCGCTGGGTTGCGCGCCGAGATTGAGCAGCGCTTCATCATCAAGCTCGAGGCCGGCTTCAAGGGCTACTTCTTCCTCGGGCTCTCCATGGGAGCGCAGTTCTGGTAGCCCAAGCCGCGCTGCAGGACGCCGGACAACGGTGAAAAGCTCACTTTCTCGAGAATAGAAAGCGAGCCGCACGGTAGAGGGGGCTGGAGGTGCACAGATGCACGACACACTTTGGAGTCGTCAGGAAACAACCTGCCCATTTGAGCATCGCCATGGCGGGGCCATGTGGACTAAGCGCTGCGCTACCCCCGGCAAAGCCGGGGGGTTCCGCTATGGGAGCCGCCCAAGGCGGCTAGGGGGCCGCTTCGCGGCGTTCAGGAGCCGCCTAAAGGCGGCATTTGCTTCGTTGAAAAGGT
>Ga0210044_10008762_pt1 | contig 12515 bp, 10 predicted proteins | sample CryGey13umfilter_2_FD_183959 | JGI IMG/M metagenome (GOLD analysis project Ga0210044, IMG submission 183959) | Groundwater microbial communities from aquifer in Utah, USA - Crystal Geyser 4/9/14 3 um filter (SPAdes) (version 2) | ecosystem: Environmental > Aquatic > Deep subsurface >... | reverse complement strand
GGAGGGGAATCCTTAAGTGTGGTTTTAAAAATTTGGAATAGGGGTAATGTTGAGGCAAGGCCTACAAAATTGACTGCCGATTTCTGGGACAAATATAAACGGGAGCAATTAGAATCAAAAGAGATTACCGATTTTTCTGAAGTAAAAGCAATTACCCCATTTTCTGAAGGAGAGATTAAATTGGAAATCCCGATTAAATTTGAGCCCGAGCAGTACTGGGCGAATATAAAAGTTTATCAGGATGAGGAAATATTAAAAGCAGCCGATATATTTTTCGAGATTGTAAAAATCGGAAGTTTAGAAAAAGGAATTCTGCCTGGAGCCCTTTCTACTGAAATTAGAGAAGGTTCAAAAGGCTATATTGGAATCGGATTGATTGTTTTGATCATTTTGGTTTTTCTGGGTTGGCGGAAGAGAGAAAAAATTGGAATAATTTTTAAGAAAAGTAAGTAAAACCATTGAAATTGAATTTAATTTTAAAGTGTTTTAAGGTGTCTCAAAAAGAAAAATTTCTAATAGTTTTTTTCCTTTTAGGAGGAATTGTTGCCATATTCTTTTCTCCTCTTTTTGCTTGCCCCGTTAGATGCACGCTATCTAATAGGGCTTTGGCAGATGTGGTAGATACCTCTGCCGAAGTCGTTTCATTTCCTGCCCCTGCTAATCTTTTAGCTACTGCGGTTAGTACCACTGAGATAAATTTGAGTTGGTCCGCTGTTTCTGAGGCAGTAAGTTATAAAGTCTATCGAGCAGGTGTTTTAATTACTTTTCCAACCACTACCTCTTATTCTGATACTGGATTGACACCTGAAACAACCTATTCCTATACAGTATCAGCAGTTAATTCTTTAGGAGGAGAATCTTCTCAAAGTTCTCCTGTTTCAGCTACTACTCTAAGCGGAGGGGGTGGGGGAATTTCTCTTCCAGTTAGTGTCACCTGTCAAGGAAATATTCTTGAAAGTTTAGGTGGAGAAGTAAGATGTCAATTTGGATCTGGCCAGATAACAAAAGTTATCTTTCCTTCTTTTAGTGTCAGAGGAACGGCAGTAGTAAAAATTGAGCCTCAAAATAAGATTGAAATAATAAAAACAAAACCCTTGCCAAGAAATCTTGAAATAATCGGAGATTTAATTGGTGAATTTAAGGCCTTTTCTGGGATAGAAAAAATAGAATCATTTGATAAAGAAGTTTGGATTGCTTTCACTTATAATGATGAGCAAGTAAGAGAAGCAAAGGTAGACGAAAAAACTTTAAGTATCTATTTCTGGGATGATTCAAAAAGAATCTGGCAGCCAGTTCCTAAAAGTTATCTTGATCCAATATCAAACACTATCACTGTCCCTACTTTACGTTTCAGCCTTTTTGCCGTGATTGGTGAAAAACCGATTATTGAAAGGATTAAAGAAATTCCAGAAAAAATTAAAGAGGGAATTAAAGAAATTTCAGAAAAAACTTCGGAATTAGCCAAAAAAGTTGCTGAGCTTATTAAACCAAAACCACCAAAAGTTAAGCCCCCGGAAATTCCGATTGAGGAAATTGTGCCTAAAGAAGTTCCTTTAGCTCTTAAAGGTAAATGGCAACTTTTGCCAACAAAACCAATCCAGGAATTTGTTTTAGCGCCTTTGCCAAGAGAAATTGGCGCGTTAGTTAAAAAATTTCCAGAATTAGAAAAAGTTTTCCGGGAGGTTGGTATTACCACGATAACTGATATCAGCAAATTAGAAGGAGTAAAATTAACTCTACCGGGATTGACAGAAAGAGTAGGCCTTATTTTGCCAATCGGAATTCCTATTGCCAAATTATCTCCGGAAACCAAAGAAAAAATGCCCACCAACATTATCTTTTGCAAAACAGGAGGTGAAAAAATAGATTTTAATATTACTTTAACCATTGAAAAGGGAAAACCAATTCAAAGAATTAATACTATTTCAGGTTCTCCTTTACTTTGCGCTCTTAAACCAGATTTACCAGTTGAAAGAATCAAGGGCTATGTTGTTTTTAAATCAAAAAAGACGAGTTCTCTTCCCCCAAAAATTTCTTTAACCGCCTCTTTAATTGACTCTCTATTTTTTGCCAAGCCAACTTTTGCCTCTCCCCAAAAAGAGCCAATTGAAGAAAAATTGGTTTTAATTGAATTTGAATTTAGTGATCCAGATGGGGATGGAATTTATACGGCTGAAATTCGAGCGCCAAAAGTGGAGGGTGAATATGAGATCATTTCGGTAATGGATTATGAAGATCCCAGTTTGGGCAAGAAAGAAATTAGATTGATTACGGTTGTTGACCCTGAAGGCTATGTTTTTGAAAAATATCGAGGCCGGGAAATGAGAATTGCTGGGGCAAAAATTTCCCTTTATTGGCAAAATCCGGAAACCAAAAATTATCAATTATGGTCAGCCAAAGAATTTTTGCAAGAAAATCCCCAAATAACCGATTCGACTGGCAAATATGCTTTCTTAGTTCCTCCTGGCTCTTATTATTTAAAGGTCGAAGCCAAAAACTATCTGACTTTTCAGGGAGAACCTTTTGAAATTAAAGAAGGTTCGGGTATTCATTTTAACATTGAATTGAAACCAAAGTGGTGGCTGAGAATTGTTGATTGGAGAATTGTTACTTTAATTTTTGGCATAGTTATTCTGCTATTGTTCTACAAAATTTATCGTGATAAAATAAGAAAAAAGTTATTATTAAGAGAAAAATATGAATAGAAAAAAAATTATTTACCTTATTATTTTTATTTTATTACTGGCCAGCAATTTCTATTTTGTAGCTAGATATCGAGTGATAAAAAAGGAACTTCAGGAAACAAAAAGACCCTTGGAAATTCAAGAAATTAATGAAAAGGTATTAAATTTCACCAAGTTTTTCATTGAAAAAGTTTTGAGAGCAGAAAAAGAAGTTGATTTCGAAACGAGGTTAAAGTTGGAAAATGCAGTTAGAGAAATAGGCGATCCGGAAATTTTGGCTCAATGGCAGAAATTTATTGACAGTAAAACTGAAATTGAAGCCCAGCAAGAAGTAAAAAATCTATTGGAATTGTTAGTAAGCAAGATTAAATCTGATTGAATTGAATAACTCTTTAAAAACGGGGTTTACCCTCGTTTTTTATTTTGGAAAGGTGACTTCGTAAAAGGTGACTGTCACCTTTGATGTTTGGCACAAATTTGGTAGAATTAAGAAAAATCAGAGGTCCGACCTCCGTCAAGTTAGCGGAGGTCCGACCTCCGTCAACGCTTTTATGCCTTATAGAAAAGAACAATTTGTTAATGGGGAAATTTATCACATTATTGTTAAGGGAATTGATGAGAATGTAATTTTTAAAGATATCGATGATCATTATCGAGGAATTTTTTCTATTTATGAGTTTAACAATGCAAAACAAGTAGAAATTAGGGAACGACGAAAGACCCGAGCTAGATTGAAGAAACAAATAAAAAAAGTTGCTAAAGAGTTTCAAAAAATTAAAGCTCAAATTGACACAGGTCCGACCTCGGTTGATTCACGAGATAAGTTGGTGGAAGTTTTAGCTTTTTGTCTTATGCCAAATCATCTTCATTTACTTATACGCCAAATTAAAGATGGTGGAATTATTAAATTCATGGTAAAACTCGGCACTGGCTATGGGGGATATTTTAACCGAAAATATGCTCGCCAAGGACATGTTTTTCTAAGGCAGTTTACCGCCGTCCATATTAAAACAGATGAGCAATTAAAAATAGTATTTGTATATATTCACACTAATCCCATATCTTTGATCGAGCCAAAATGGAAAGAAATAGGAATTAAAAATCCAGAAAAAGTAATTAAATTTTTGGAAGATTATAAATGGTCAAGTTACCAAGATTATATTGGAAAGAAAAATTTCCCCTCGGTCACTGACAGAAATTTCATTTTAAAAATAATGGGTGGAGAGGAAGGTTGTAGAGAGTTTGTTGAAAGTTGGATAAGATACAAGGGCGAGATCAAAGAATTTCCCAAACTCGCCTTAGAATAACAAACTAACACAGGTCTGACCTCGGACAGTTTGACACAGGTCGGACCTGTGTAAACTATTAAACAAGGGTGACTGTCACCCCGGATGTATAAAGTAGATAAGGGAATAAGGAATGGTTGACGTTAGATTTCTAACGGGATAAAATAAATTAATGCCAAAGAGAATTAAGAAAACTCGGCCAAAAAAGAGAATTTCAAAAAAACCTATTAAAAGGACGGAATTTAAAAAACCGCCAAAATCTCGGAAAATCATTAAACCCCTAAGCGAAGATTCTTTATTCCAAGATAAAAATTTATTTTTAAAAGGACCAATTAAGAAAATCAAAATCAGAGTTATTGGAGTTGGGGGAGGTGGAAGTTCAATTGTTTCTGAAGTTTCGCAAAAAATTGCTCCTTTAGGGAAAGGGAAAATTAGTTTCGTTGTTGCTAATACCGATTTAAAAGCCCTGAGAAAGGCAAGTTTCCAATCTCTACGTTTTCCTTTCGGTCAAAATTTAACTTTTGGTCTAGGAACCGGAATGAATCCTCAATTGGGAAGATTAGCCGCTCAAAAAGAAAAAGAGAAAATTAAAAAAATTTTAGAAGGGCAGGATTTAATAATTTTAGTTTCTTCTCTGGGTGGGGGAGTGGGTTCTGGGGCTACTCCTATTTTTGCTAAAATTTGCCAGGATCTGGGACTTCTTACCTTTGGATTTTTCACTTTGCCTTTTAAATTTGAAGGTGAAAAGAAAATGGAAATCGCCAAAAATTCTTTGAAAAAATTGAAACCCTATTTAAATGCCTTAAGTATTATTCCCAATGAAAGAATTTTTCAAGTCGTTGATAAGAAAACTCCTTTAACCAGTGCCCTCTCGGTAATTAACAAAAATTTAGCCAAAAGTTTGGAAGGGCTTTTGGAAATCATTTATCAACCAGGTCTCATCAATATTGATTTTGCCGACTTGAAAACGATTTTGGCTGGAAATGATTTAGAACCCTCTTTTGGGAAAATTGCCTATTTAAATACTGTCGAGGTTGAAGGTCAAAATAAAGTTCCAGAAGCAATTAAAAAATTAATTTCTAGTCCCCTCTATCCTTATTCAATTTCTGGAGTTCAAGGTATTTTGTTTAACATCGCTGGGGAACCAAATTTGAAATTAGCCGAAGTTAATGAAATTTCTCAAGCCATTTTTGCTGAAAGCGAAGGAGAGGCAAAAATTATTTTTGGAATTTCGGAAAATCGAAAGTTAAAGGATAAGTTAAAAATTACGATTTTGGCAACCGGTTGTAAAACCAATTTCATTTCCTCAAAAGAAAAATCAGTAAAAAATGTTCCAAAAGAAAGAAAAAAACAAAAGATAAAAGTTAGGTCTGAAAACCCTATACAAACTGAAAAGAAAAAAGAAAACAAAGTTTTAGCTACCCGAGCGAGGCAAAGCCGAGCGAAAGGTGGAGATGAAGCGACAGCTTCATCGACTACCGGAGCAGGATTTTTGAAAGAAACCGGCCAGAAAATTAGAAGAAACGCCATCCAAGTTAAAAAAGCTCTCCAGGAAGAAGAAGAGAAAATTTTAGAGAAAGAGAAAATTTGGGAGACCCCTGCCTTTTTAAGAAAAAAACTTAAATCAATATGATAAAAAAAGCCATCTTACCCATTGCTGGTTTGGGAACAAGATTTTTGCCTTTGAGTAAAATCTTCCCCAAGGAAGTTTGGCCCTTAGTTGATAAACCGGTAATTCAATATATTGTTGAAGAGGCAAAGCAATCCGGGATTTCGGAAATAATTTTCGTTATTTCTCCGGAAAAGAAAATTGTTGTTGATTATTTCCAAAAATATTATTTTCAAAAGTCGCCAAAATTGGAAAAAAGATTGAGAGAACAAGGCAAGGTAAATCTCTTAGAAGAACTGAAAAAATTGGAAGAACTTTGCCAGGGGCTTTCTTTTTCTTTCGTTTTTCAGAAAAAACCTTTAGGCGATGGCCATGCTATTTTGCAAGCCAAAGATTTGGTAGCCGGGGAGCCGGCAGCAGTTTTATTTGGCGATGACATTGTTGAGTCGAAAACTCCTTGTCTGGCGCAACTAATAAAAGTTTTTAAAACTGCCCAAAAACCAGTGATTTCTCTTTCTCAGGTTCCCAAAGAAAGGGTTTCCTCTTATGGAATTGTTGAAGTGGAAAAAATTGCCAACCGTCTTTTTAAAATTAAAAAAATTGTTGAAAAACCGGTCATTGATAAAGCTCCTTCTGATTTAGCCATTGTCGGAAAATACATTTTAACACCAGAGGTTTTTGATTATTTAAAAAAAGCCAAACCTTCAAAAAAAGGGGAGATAGTTTTGGCTGAGGTTTTAGAAGAAATGATTGGAGATGGAAAAGTAATTTATGGTTATCAATTTGAAGGAAATTGGTTGGAATGCGGAACAAAAGAAGGCTGGCTGGAATGTCATTTTTATTTAACCTTAAAACATCCCCAATATGGATTAAAACTAAAAGAGGTTTTAAAAAAAATTAAATAAACATGCAAGAAGTAACAAAAAATATTTTAAAGAAAATTTATAAAGTTCGGCCACCTGAATCAAAAAAATATGATTTTGGTTTATTAATAGTTATCGGCGGTTCCGAATTTTATTCTGGTTCACCGGCTTTATCGGCTATGGCTGCCTTTCGAGCCGGCGTTGATATGGTTAGAATTATTGCTCCAAAGCGAGCAGCCGATATTATTGCCTCTTTTTCTCCAGATTTAGCGGCTTATCCTCTGGAGGGAAAGTGGTTGGGAAAAAAGCATTTGGCTACTTTAATTGAAATGACCGAAGGCGCTAAAGAAGTGGCTCACGGGAAAACTGCCGTAGTTATTGGTGGGGGAGTAGGAAGATCGGAAGAAACCCAAAATGTGATTTTGGAATATTTAGAAAAAGTTTCAGTTCCGGTAGTTATTGATGCCGATGCCATCCACGCTGTTTCCAAAAAGCCAGAAATAATTTTGGGAAAGCCATTTTTAATAACCCCCCACACCTATGAGTTTTTTGTTTTAACTGGCAGAGAAGTTTATAAATTGCCAGAGGAAGAAAAAATCAGGGCAGTTTTAGAAGGGGCGGCTCGTTTAAAAACCACAATTTTACTCAAGGGCAGAACCGATATCATTTCCGATGGCAAAGAGGTGGCTTTAAATAAAACCGGTGGTCCTTTTTTAACTGTCGGCGGAACCGGGGATACTTTAGCTGGAATTTGTGGAGCAATTTTGGCTCGGGGAATTGATCCATTTTTGGCTGCTCAAGCCGCTGCATTTATCAATGGTTTAGCTGGCGAAATTGCTTTCAAAAAACTTGGTGAAGGATTAGTGGCTACGGATTTAATTGAAGCTATTCCGGAAGTTATAAAATATTAAACCCCGTTAGAAATTTTTGATTCAATAGGATTAATATAAAAGCAAAGTAATGTAAAATTTCTAAACGGGGTAAAGGTCGTAAAGGTCAAAAATTTTTAAAATTCAAAAAAATGTATCCAGATTTAAAAGGAAAAGTTGTCATCATTACTGGAGCCAGAAGGGGGATGGGAAGAACTCATGCCATTGCTTTGGCAAAAGCAGGAGCAAAAGTTGTAGTTTCTGATATTTCTTTGGACGATTGTCAAAAAGTAGCAGATGAGATTAAAAAAGCGAAAGGAGAAGCAATGGCTGTTAAATGCGATGTCACAAAAAAGGAAGAGGTTGATGAGATGGTTAAAAGGACAATTGAAAAGTGGGGAAAGATTGATATTTTGGTAAACAATGCTGGAATTTGTGATTTCAAACCATTTTTAGAAATGACTGAAAAAGATTGGGATAGAACAATCGAGATAAATTTGAAGGGTTATTTTTTGCTTGCCCAAACAGTGGCAAAGGAAATGGTAAAGAGAAAATCGGGTTCGATAATTAATATTGCCTCGATTGCGATGGGCCAAACTGGAGTTGGTTTTCCAGCTCTGGTTCATTATTGTGCTTCAAAAGGGGCAATTGTGGCAATGACCGAAGCTATGGCTTTGGAATTGGCACCTCATAATATTCGAGTTAATGCCGTCTCTCCGGGGGCAATTGAAACCCCAATGATTGACCCATTAAAAGCTGATCCAAAAACAATGGAAGGAACGTTAGCCAGAATTCCCCTTCACCGCGTAGGTAAACCAGAAGAAGTTTCAAATTTGGTATTATTTTTGGCTTCTGACGCTTCTTCTTATATGACTGGTTCTGATGTCGTTATTGACGGTGGCTGGCTGGCAGGATAGAATAAGAAAATGCTTATTGAAAACTAGAACCTTTTGTTTAGTATTGATTGAGCAATATCTTTATTCCAAAGGGCTAAATAGCCCCTTTTTTATTTTTGAAAATGTATTAAAATTAAAAAATGAAGCGAAAACCCTTCGACTTCGCTCAGGGTAAACCGAAAGTTGCTATTTTTTCTTTGACTTCTGACGAAGGTTGTCAGTTTGCCCTTTTGGATTTGGGAGCAATTTTTTTTAATTTTTTAAAGAAAGTTGAATTGATAGATTTTCCTTTAATTGAGGAGAAGCCGTTTCCAAAACAAAAGGGTTTAAAACCCGAGGTTAAACCTTTTATTGATGTTGCTTTCATTGAAGGAGTTCCAATTACAACAGAAGATTTCAAAATTCTCAAAAAAATTAGAGAAGAATCAAAAATTTTGGTGGCCTTGGGAAACTGTGCTGCTTTGGGCGGAATTCCGGAAATGAAAAATTATCAAGGAAAGGGAAGAACAGTCAGGTTTATTTATAAAAGATTAAATCGTATTTTAAATCCGGAAATTAAAGAGATAGATAATTTTGTCAAAGTCGATTTTGTCATTCCCGGTTGCCCAATTGATGGCGAAGAATTTTTAAAATATACAAAAGAATTAATTCAAGGAAAAATTCCAGAAATTTGCCAAAGTCCGGTTTGTAACGAATGTCCAAAAAGAGGAACAAAAAATTGTTTTTTGGCCAGAAAAAAGGTATGCCTTGGATTGGTTACTCTAGCTGGTTGTAATGCCATTTGTCCAAGAAACGAATTTCCTTGTCTTGGTTGTCGGGGAATATTTAAAGGAGCAAAGGTAAAAAGTTTTTTAAAAGTTTTAGAAAAATTAGCAAAAAAAGAAGAAATCGAAGAAAGTTTAGAAATCTTCGGCATCAAAGACGATATCGAAAAACTGTTAAAATAATAATTTATGAAGATCATTGTTCCACATATTCATAAAATTGAAGGGGAGGCGGGGTTTTGGGCAAATGTAGCCAAAACAGGGGAAATTAAAGATTTGAAAATCAATGTCTTAGAAGGTTTAAGACAAATTGAGGGAATTTTAGTTGGCAGAAGGATTCAGGAGGTGCCAATCGTTGTTTCTCGAATTTGCGGAATTTGTCCGGTCGTCCATATTTTGAATGCCTGTTCGACCTTAGAAAGGGCCCTGGAAATAAAAGTTTTTCCCCAAATAATTTTACTTCGAAAGTTATTTTTAGCCAGTCAAATAATTCAAAGCCACACCTTGCATTTGTTTTTTTTGTCTTTGCCTGATTTTTTTGATATTGAGAATGATTTGGATTTGATGAAAAAATTTAAAAAAGAAACAAAAGCGGCTTTGAAAATTAGAGATTTTTCGCTAAAAATTACGGAAGTTATCGGCGGCAGAAAAGTTCATCCGATTACTCCCCAAATTGGTGGATTTCATAAATTACCCGAGAAAAAAGATTTGGAAAAACTTTTATTTGATTTGCCAAGAGTTTTTGAATCAGCCCAAATTTTAGCTAAAACCTTTCAAGATTTATCTTATCCAGATTTTCAAAGAGAGACTCTTTTTACCTCTCTCTTTTCAAACACCCGCCAAAATTTCTCAAAGGAAAATTTAGGCGGGCAAGCAGAATACCCCTTTTACCAGGCAAATTTTATCAAAATCGCTGACAAAAAATTAACTGCTGGCGATTTTTACTCAAATCAGATTGAAGAAGATTTAAAGATTCCGCCGGTAAAAAGAGTTAAATACTTGGGAAAACCTTATATGTTGGGAGCAATTGCCAGAGTTAAAAATAATTGGCAATTTTTGAATCCTTTGGCAAAAAATTTATTCGAAAGTTTCAAAAAGAAAAATCATCTTACCGATGAGAAATTTTTTGGAGATATTTACCACAATCTCTTTTCTCAAATGGTTGAAGTTTTGCATTTTCTGGAAGAATCTGAAAAGCTAATAAAAGAAATTTTAAATTTAGACCCCGAAGAAAAACCTTCGGTTTCCTACGGGGCAAGGTTGAAAGAAGAGAAAAAAGAATTTAAAATTAAGAAAGGGTCAGGTTTATCGGCAATGGAAGCGCCGCGGGGAACTCTTTTTACTTATTTTGAATTGGATGAAGAAGGAAGGATTTTAAATTGCAACATCATTACCCCAACTGCTCAATTTTTAGCCAATTTAGAAGAAGATTTGAAAGTCCTTTTACCAGAAATTCTTAAACTTCCGGAAGAAAAAAGAAAGAGAAAAATTAGATCTTTAATCAGGGTTTACGACCCCTGTATTTCTTGCGCCACCCACTAAACCCTAAACCCTAAACCCTAAACCTTAAACCTTAAACTATAAACTATAAACTATAAACTATAAACTATGAACTATGAACTAATAATTATTGGCGGAGGACCGGCTGGAATTACTGCTGGAATTTATGCTGCAAGATATAGGTTGAAAACCTTAATGATTACAAAGGATTTTGGAGGACAGATTACCAAGAAGGCAGTGCCGATTGAAAACTATCCGGCTTTTAAAGAAATTTCGGGAATAGAACTTATTCGGAAATTTAAAGAGCATTTAGATAAATTTAAAATTGACATTGAGATGGATTCAGTGATTAAGATTGAAAGGACTAATGGAAATTTTCAAGTTTTTACTCAAAATCAAAAACTATTTAAATCAAAAACAGTAATTATTGCGTCCGGAGCTGATCCTCGACCCCTGAAAGTTCCGGGCGAAAATGAATTCGTCGGTCGGGGAGTTTCCTATTGCGTCACCTGTGACTCTCCTCTATTTAAAAATAAAATCGTGGCGGTCATTGGCGGAGGAAATGCGGGTTTTGAAGCAGCGATTGCTTTGGCTCGCTGGGCAAAGAAAATCTATGTTTTAGAATATGGAGAGAGGGTTGTTGCTGATATCCAAAATCAAGAATTAGCAAGAAAAACCAAAAAAGTGGAAATTATTACTAATGCTGCTTTAAAAGAGATCAAAGGCGATAAATTTGTAAATTCGATAATTTATGAGGATAGGAAAACTGGCCAAGAGAAGAAATTGGAAGTGGAAGGAGTTTTTGTTGAAATTGGTTCGCAACCTGCCTCAGCCTTTGCCAAAGATTTGGTGGAATTAAATGAAAGAGGCGAAATTAAAGTTGATTTTGAGACCTTTCAGACAAAGACCCCGGGTCTTTTTGCAACCGGCGATGTCAATGTCGGCAAATTTAAACAAATTGTCACCGCCTGTGGCGAAGGAGCAAAAGCCGCTTTGGCTGCCTATGATTATTTACAGGAACAAAAATAATTCAATTTTTTATTAATCAACCTCGGGTGTTGATTGAAATAGGGACGTGCACCTTTTTATATTTTTATGGCAAAAAATTCAAAAATTAAAAAAATTTTAGCAAGGGAAATTTTGGATTCGAGAGGTTGGCCAACAGTGGAAGTAAATTTGGAAACTACTGATTTTTTTGTTAAAGCCTCAGTTCCAGCCGGAGCTTCAAAAGGAAAATATGAAGCGGTGGAGCTAAGGGATGGAGAGAAAAGATATTTTGGAAAAGGTGTTTTGAAGGCGGTGAAAAATATCAATGAAATTATCGGCCCCAAACTAATCGGGAAAAACTCAACAAATCAAAGAGAAATTGATGAATTAATGATTAAGTTAGATGGAACAAAGAACAAATCAAGGTTGGGAGCCAATGCAATTTTAGCTGTTTCGATGGCGGTTTGCCGAGCCGGTGCCGCCGCAAAAAATATACCTTTATATCAATACATCAATGAAATTTACCTAGGTCCGACCTCGGTCAAATCATCACAGGTCCGACCTGTGTCAAAAACTTGTTTTAATATCATTAATGGAGGGGTTCATGCCGGGAATGACTTAGATTTTCAGGAATTTATGATTTGTCCTCAGTTGGATTCTTTTTCCGAAAATTTAAGAGCCGCCTCGGAAATCTATCACAATTTAAAGGAAATTCTAGCAACAAAATTTGGCAAAATAGCAACAAATCTCGGTGACGAAGGAGGATTTTCTCCACCTTTAATTTTTGCTGAACAAGCCCTAGATTTAATTTTAGAAGCCGTTGAGAAATCTGGCTATAAAAATTTGGTAAAAATTGCTATAGATGCCGCAGCTTCTGAATTTTTTATCGATGGAAAACCCCGGAGTAGAACAAGTTCACTACGGGGCAAGTATAAAGTGAAAAAAGTCATCTTTACAAGAGAAGGATTATTGAATTATTACTTCGAGCTTTTAAAAAAATATCCGATTATTTCTTTGGAAGACCCATTTTCTCAAGATGATTTTGAAGGATTTTCAG
>Ga0210044_10008758_pt1 | contig 12520 bp, 7 predicted proteins | sample CryGey13umfilter_2_FD_183959 | JGI IMG/M metagenome (GOLD analysis project Ga0210044, IMG submission 183959) | Groundwater microbial communities from aquifer in Utah, USA - Crystal Geyser 4/9/14 3 um filter (SPAdes) (version 2) | ecosystem: Environmental > Aquatic > Deep subsurface > Groundwater... | reverse complement strand
GGGCCGGAAAGCCACTCACGAGAGAAGCGGGGCGGCGTGGACACGTTCGTCCCGTGCGCGGAATCGGGGAAGCCTCTGGAGTGGAGGCACACGCGGTCGGGTGTTGCGCGCTGCTCCGCACCCGAGCGGGGCTCCGCCGCTTTGCACCCGCCGGTCCGTGCCGATGAGCGACAGAAGTCAGGAAGTGGCGCGCCACCTCGGAGGGAGTGTCGCTGTTCGTGCTACACCTCGTGAGACGTGATGCCTCACCTCGCCAGTGGTGTCGCTGTTGGCACTACAGTACCGACGATCAGCCAACTCACCTCGGGACTTGTGTCACATCACCCGGGGCTTCACATGGCCACGGTGTTGCTGAACGGCATTGACGCTAGAACGGTATGTCGTCGTCGGTTGACAGCTGGACCACGGGCACATCCAGCGGCGCCATCGCCATCTCCTGGTCGAGTGAGGAGGTGACGATCTGGCTGCTGATCACCAGCTGCATCGGCACGAGCTGCGGGAAGAGCACGCTGAACGCGCCGAATCGCTGCAGCAGCTGCGGCCCGTAGGTCGCGATCACCCACTCCCAGTAGGTCGTCAGCGAACGGATGTTTCCCCGGGCGAGTAGCGTGGCGCGGAGCCCCTCGAGCGCCGGTGGCAGCCGCGGCTTGACCGGCGCGATGGTGCGGAGCTGCTGGTGGTAGTACACGGACCACAGGCCGGCCGCGTTCCTCCAGCGGCCCTCGGGTAGCTCGGCCGGCGGCGTGACCGGTGCCAGCTGCTGCAGACCGCGGCGAAAGCCGAGCATCACCAGCACCGGATGGCACAGGCCCAGGCCGCCGGCGGTGATCGGCCAGTAGAGCAGCGCCTCGCTGACATCGACCCCGTTCAAGACGTCCGCGAACCTGCGTTCGAGCCGCCCACGAAGATACGAGCAGATGCCCTGCCCGTCCAGGATCTGTCGATGCAACGCCACCATCGTGTCGATCACCGCCTCGAGATGCGGCTGCTGTCTCCCCTGCAGCCACGAGAACGGACCGAGCTTGCGGATCAAGTGGTTGAGGTAGCCGTTGTACTGGGCCACCACCTCGAGGGCGCTGCGGCTGCGCTCGATGGCGCGGCGCAGGTGTCCCGTCAGCTCGGCCACCGTCTTGTGGTGTGGCGACCAGCAGCCGTCGGCGTCGAGCTGCAGCGCGCCCCACAGAAATGGGCCGTCCGGCAGCTCCGCGCGCGGCACATCGCCCCCGACGCAGACCGAACCGGACTTGTCCCGGTTCAGCGTCAGGTCGCAGTCGCTGCAGAAGCGCTGAATCGTCGACCAGGCGTCGAGCGCCTGCTGCCGGTCGCCGGTCACGAAGTAGATGTCGTCGACGAACCGACCGACCCGGACCGTCGTGCGCTCGAAGACCAGCGCATCCAGCACCCGCAGCAGCAGATCGCCGATGACGTAGGACAGCTTGTAGCCCAGGGGGATCCCCCGCCGTGCCACCGCACCAGCCGCCCCCGGAAGCGGGACCGCGACAAACCGGCGCAGAAAACCCAGCCAGGGTCTGGTGAGCCCGATGCCCTGGAACAGCTGCTCGATCACGGGATGTGGGATGGTGAGGAAGTAGTCCTTGACGTCGGTGTGCACGGCGTGGACCGGACACCCGGCCGAGGCTGCCCGCTCCAGCTTCACGTCGGCGGCGATCATCGTCAGCATCTGCTGGGAGGCGTCCGGACTGTCGTCGGTGAACCGGAACCCGTCGTACGCCAGATCCTCGGATCCGCCGAGGCGGCTCAGCTCGCTCAGCGAGGTCGGGGTCGACGCGAGGAACAGCTCGTCCAGGGCGTTCTTGCGGGTCATGGTGATGGAGCCGGCGTCGACGCGCTTCGGGTGCTCCAGACAGGCAAACGCCGGGTTGGAGGTCACCGCTGTCTTGACCTGGATCGCGAGGCGCCAGCCGATGACCTCGAGCAACAGTGTCGTCAGCAGATCGGCGTCGAAGTATCCCCGCCACCTGTCCCACTTCCACGCCAGCCGCGGTGCGCCGAGGTTCCTGGCCGGTTCCTCCTCGGCCCAGCGCCAGGTGTCGAGGTTCCGGTTGATGATCACCGTCAGCGCACCAGCGTAGTCATCGATCAGCAGATCGTTGCCCAGCATCGCGCGGGCTTCCTCCCGCAGCGTCATCGGCCGCAGCGGGTTGGTGCTCAGCAGCTTGAGCATCGCGCGGAGCTCGTTCCTTCCGACTGGCTGACTCAGCTCGGCCCCGCAGAAGCGCTCCATCTCGGCGCGCAGCTCCGACAGCGCGTCCGGGCGGCGGTCGAAGAAGTCCTTCAGGACCGCCGCGGGCTCCAGCATCGACGACGGGTTCGCCAGCAGCTCCAGCATCCAGGCCTCGAAGTCCGCACGCCCGGGGATGGACTGATCCGCGTCCGGCTCGCTCCTGTCGGCCGCGGCCCACTCGTCGAGGACGCGGCCGAAGAGGTGGGCAAATCGGGCCCGTTGGCGGCCGTGATCGAGCGCCCGCCGGAGCTGCTCGAGACACAGTCCGCGGGTCTGTTCCGACGCCGTCTCCACCTCCGCCTCCAGCAGGACACCCTCGACGCCGCTCACCTCCGGGTGCAGCGGCAAGCCGGCGAATCGGGCCTGTGACAACCCCTCGTACAGCACGCGCAGCCGCTCGGCATCGGAGCTGGCGGATCGATCTCGCTGCTCGACCTCGCGGTAGTGCGCGGTGAGCTCTCGGTGCTGGGCCTCGAGCTCCCGAAGCTTGATCGCCAGCAGCTTCTCGGTGGACATGGTGACCTCCCGGATGCAGGTTCGGTGCTGCCAGTGGCGCCGTGGCTACAACCCGGTGACTCCCCCGGCTCAGCTCTCGGTGCCGATCCAGCCCCCCGCCACGCCCGCCACGCCCAGCAGCGGGATGGTGTGCCGGTTGTGTGAGAAGCGCACCACGCCGTCGGGGATCGGCATCAGGCAGGCGCGCTCGGTGATGTAGCTCTCCAGCCGCGCGCGGTGCTCGGCCACCAGCGTGGAGAGCCCGCCGCCGAGCACGATGGCCTGGGGCACGAAGCAGTTGTAGAGGTTGACGATGCCCGTGGCCAGCGCGGCCAGCCCCTCGTACCAGATCTCCATCACCGCTGCGTCCTGCGCCTCCAGGCGCTGGCGCAGCCAGGGGCCGAGGTCGGCCCAGCCGCGGTCGCTGGCCTGCAGCAGGCCGGCGGCGACGTAGCGGTGGTACAGGCCAGCGGCCGAGGCCATGGCCTCCAGGCAGCCAAGGGCGCCGCAATCGCAGCGCGGTCCGTCGGGCCGCACCACCGTGTGGCCGAACTCCGCCGCGTTGCCGCGGTCCCCGCGCAGCAGCTGGCCGCCCACCACCGCGCCACCTCCAACACCGGTGGAGATCGTGAGGTACAGGACGCGCCGCAGCCCCTGGGCCGCCCCGAACAGCACCTCGCCGGCGCAGGCTGCGCTGGCGTCGTTGACCAGGCTCACCCGCTGCAGCGACGGCATCTGCTCCCGCATGCGCTGCGCCAGGGGGTAGCCCCACAGCATCTCCATCCGCGGCCAGCGCAGGATCACCCCCTGCACGTCGTCCAGCGGACCGCCGGCGCTGATGCCCAGCGCGTGCGGCTGGATGTCCCAGGCCCGCACCTCGTCGGCGACCCAGGCCACGAGGTCGTCGCCGCCCGACATGCCGGCCGTGGGCGTGCGGGTGTGGGCCACCAGCTCGCCCTGGCGATCCACGCGAGCCAGCGCCAGCTTGCTGCCCCCGAGGTCCAGGGCCAGCACCTCCTGCAGCACGTCGCCCATCGCGGCCTCCGAACGGCTAGAAGCGGGCCTGCGCCGTGACACCGGCGCCCAGCCGCCAGGGATCCTGGAACTCGCGGCTCTTGGTCTGGTCGGGGTTCGAAGTCAGCACCGAGTCGTTGGGGTCATAGGTCACGAGCATGAACACCATCAGCGTCAGGATGTCCGAGGGGTACCAGCGCGCGGAGATGCGCGCCGAGAAGGAAGCCAGCCGATCCTCGTCTCGCGGGAGCAGCACCAGCTCACCGGTGGAGCGAACCAAGAGCGTTTGCTGACCAACCAGCGTCGCAGGAGCACTGCTACCGGAATTCTTACTGTAGAACTCAGCTTTCATCGCCCCGGGCAGGTCCATGCCAGCCTGGATCCCCGGCGTCAAAGCCAGCCAGGGGATGTGATAGTCTGCGGAGACAGCAGCGAACATCTCGGGCTGGACAATGGCCGCCTTGGGGAAGGCAAAGTAGCTGGGGAATCCTGGTGCACTCAGCAGGCTGAACTGCAGGCTGCGGTAGACGCCAGTCACGTTGACCCGCAGGTAGTCGTACTGCAGCCGCAGGTCCAGCGCTGCCGCCCCGGCCCATTGGCGCTTGGTGGCGTCCTGTAGGTCGATGTCGCCCAGCACCTGGGCGATGGCGTTCCCCTCCAGCGCCACTCGCCAGCTCACACCGCCGCCCGGGTTGTACTGCGGTCGTTGGGACAGGGACTCGAGGTACTCCGGGTCGTTGCGAACCAGTAGAAGATCCGAGGAGAGGCCAACCTTCAGCCCCTGGCCGTAGGCGACGCGGGCCGAGAGCCCCGTGGCTGTCACCAGTTCTCCGGGAATCCAAGGGTTGTGGGCCATCTGAAGGTGGCCCCCGCTGAGGTCAATGCTCAGTCCGTCCACGGGCTGTGCGCCCACCCCGCCCATGACGCTGTACAGCGTTTCGTATTCGCTGACTTCAGAGGTTGTACCCTGCTCGTCGTCAGTAGGTTTGGGTGTGGTCTCGGATAGCAACATCTTCATCCCAGCCCACCAGTAGAACCGGCCGTGGTTCCCGCCCAGCTTGAACGTCGGCGTGGGCCCCTTCTTGCGCCGGAACATGTTGGTCCCGCCCCAGGTCAGGTCGTACAGGTAGCCCACGCGAAAGCGGTCGCCCGACAGCGGGAACAGCACCAGGTCCAGGTAGCGGTCGCCCTTGCGCGCGGCGTCGATGGCGTAGATCAGGCGGATGTAGGAGCTGTCATCAGCGAAGATCCGGTCTGTTGTTGCCCCCTCAAGGGCCGCCATGTCGATCTGCATCGCGGCCGCCACCTCGGTCACCAGCCCGGGCAGGATCCCGTCCACTCTCTTGTACAGCACCAGGTGCAGCTCGTTCTCCCGGCCCGTGGTGGCCTGGTCCAGGTTGTCGAACGGGAACTCGTACCCCTCGTGGTCGCCGATTCCAAACTTCGGACTCTCCGGGGTCTGCTGCCCCGCGTTCTTGAAGAAGTTGTCGTCCCCCAGGGTGAAGGAGATGCGGGTGTCGACGAAGTCCCCGGCGTACGCTGTCACGGAGCTGCAGATCAGGAGCAGCGGCAGGATCCAGGGGAGCAGGTGCTTTCTCATCTTCTAACCTCGTGTTGTGCTCGATGGCGCTCGTATGAGGGTACGGATCAGTTGTGCTTGCAGTCGGGGCAGTCGGCGGCGCTGCGCACCATGAGGATCCAGGGCGGGCGGCCGAAGATCAGGTGGCGCAGGTTCCCGACCACCTTGCTCAGGGTCTTGATGTTGGAGCCAGGCAGCTTGAGCGGATCGAAGTCCTCGATGGCGCCCAGTGTGTTGATGTTCAGCTCCTGGTCCTTGTCCTCCCCGTCCTTGAAGCTCACCGACCACTGGCTATAGCGGTTGAAGGTCTCCCACACCACGCAGTCCACGGCCGTGCCGCAGTTGTTGGCGCACTGCTTCTCCTGGTCGTCGGCGTAGTTGATCTGGAAGTCGCCGTCCACGTCGCAGTGCCGCGCCTCGGTGAAGACGTTCACGTTGGAGACCTGGACCAGCGCCGACTCGAAGCGCTCGGTCATCATGTAGGTCTGGTTCCACACCGAACGGTCCACGCCCTGGGCGTCCTTGAGCATCAGCGTGGTCAGCTCGGCGGGGGTGTTGGCCAGACCCTCGATGCGCTGGCGGCACAGCCGGTGCCTGGGTGCCTGGGGGTCGGGGCGGCACTTGTAGTCGATGCAGGCGAAGTCGGTGGGGCAGGTGCTGGGCTTGCAGCAGGCCGCCGCCACCTCGGCGTCCTTCAACCCCCGGGCCTGGGCCCCGGCCACGCAGCCCCTGTCGCAGCAGTCCCCGGCCTCCGCCTTCGAGGGGCACACGTCGGTGAGCCCGGCGAGGTAGCCCTTCACACCGCAGTAGCCGAAGTCGCCCTTCTTCCACGTCGGCTTGCCCAGCTCGGTGAAGCCGAAGAACTCGTCCACCTGTCCGTCCAGCTGCACCAGGCAGTCCCCCTCCTGCAGGTTGATCGGCGTGCTGTAGTTGTAGGCGAACAGGCTGCCGTAGGCGATGGCGTCCCCGGTCACGTTCCAGGTCTTGCCCGACGCGTCCCAGGTCACCTTGCTGTAGTCCGTGAGGTACATGCCGTCGTTGGTCAGGCGGGTCACCACGAGCCAGCCGCGGTCCACCATGACCTGGCACGTGTCCAGCGGCGAGCCGTTGCCGGTCTCGCCCAGCACCGGCTCCTGCACCTGGGCCATGGTGGGGTTGGCGATCAGGATCGGCTCGGTGGCCCCGGTGCCCCCGGCCCCACCCGTCTCGGTGTCGTCGGAGCTGACGTAGCAGCCGCGATCGTCGTTGTCGATGAAGCCGTCCCCGTCGTCGTCCAGGCCGTTGTTGCAGGCCGCGCTGGCCAGGTTCCGGGCCTCGACGTAGCCCACATCCCGGGCGACGATCCGCGCCGAGCCCGCCACGCGGAAGACCTTGATCTCCGCGTTGCTCGCCCGCCCGTTCGTGAGCTTGACGAACCGCTGCACCTGGTCCTCGAAGCGCGAGCAGATCGGGCGAACGGTGAGCACGACCCAGCCGTTGAACGTCGGGTCGAAGGCACCGCGGTCGGTGGCCTCGATGTCGACGTGGAATGGCAGGGCGGCCCCCTTGTCCACCACGAAGGGCAGCGGCTTGTCCGCCGAGCCCAGGTTCGGCTGGCCGACGAAGGTGACCCGGAAGGCGTCGGGGCCGGGCACCACCGGCGCCTCGCCGGAGCAGGCGGCGACCGCGACGCAGGATGCAACAAGCAGGACAGTACGCATGACAGGCTTCGATCTAGTAGGGTTCGTAGAACTGATCCGGCGAGCCGGAGCTGCGCAGGATGCGCTGGATCCGGCCATCCTCGCCGGCCTCGACGCAGGGCAGGGTCGCGCAGCGCAGGGCGGCGCGGACCCGGCCCAGGGCCTTGCACTGGCCCTGGTTCTTGATCTGGTACTGCTCACACTCCCGCACCTGGCTGCAGGCCAGGCCCTCGCAGGTGCTGTCGCTCAGCACCGTCTCGCTGGTGCAGCCCAGGTAGTTGAGCAGCCCGGCCAGCTCCTCGGTCTTGGCCACCTTGGACCGGTCCTGGAGCCGCTTGCGCAGCGCCATGATCTCGGCGTCGGCGCGCTGGATGTCCGAGGCCTGACCCGTCAGCGCCAGCTGTTCCGTGTTCTTGAGCTTGAGCACATCCGGCTCGGAGAGCACCGAGACGTAGGGCTTGCCGTCCAGCTGCTCCTGGTAGGTGCGCGGGATCAGCGAGCAGGCTCTCATCTGAGTCGTCATGTAGTCGACGGCCGCCCGTCGCAGGGGGATGCCGAGGTTGGTCTGGGTCGTGTTGCGACCCAGCACGCTGAAGCCCGAGCCGCCGTGGGCGATGTAGTCGTTGGCCGCCAGGAGGTAGGTCGCCGAGCAGACGATGGGCTGGCCGCAGCGCTTGTGCCCCGGGTGCTTCTTCTGATCCGGATGGAACTGGCCGGTGCAGATCTCGATCGAGGGCTTGCCGTTCAGCGTGCCGCAGTCGGTGTCCTTGGTGCAGGGCCGGCCGGTGCCCCCGATGGTCACCCGCTGGCCGCAGGCCTCGCCGTTGTACGGCGCCCGGGCGCAAATGTTGCCGCCGTTGGCGTCGCAGCCGCGGCAGTTGAGCGTCACCGTCCCGCCGGAGATCTGCGACTGGGGCTGGCAGCCGCGGCTGGCCGAGCGCTGGGCGATGAAGTCCATCATCTCCTGGACCTCGTAGCCGCTCAGATACAGCGTGGTGATGGTGTTGTCGAAGGGGAAGACGTTGACCATCTGCTCCTCGTCCACCGGGCCATGCACCAGGTCGGAGCGGATGCCCAGGGAGTTGGTCACGGCCAGGTCGGCCCACACCTGGCTCCGGGTCTGCATCGCCTCGGTCACCAGGTTCCCCAGCATGGAGTCGCCGGAGCCGGTGGAGAAGCGCTTGAGCGTGGAGCGGGAGTAGCCGATGACCTTGGTCAGCTGCTGCTGGCGGTTGAGCTCCAGGGTGAAGGGCTGCAGCAGCTGCAGCATCTGGAAGTCCTCGGGCAGGTTCTTGTCCACCGGGATCACCTTGTACTTGTGCGCCACCACCTCCCAGTCGTTCCTGCCGCGGCTGTCACCGGTGCAGCGCCGGGGCACCTCGCGCAGGCAGGTGCCCGACGGGTCGCGCTCCAGGCACACCGTCCGCGGGGTGATGCGGTCGCACTGCCGCAGGGTGACCTCCAGCTTGCCGATGAACTTGAGGAACGCCCCGGAGTGCACCAGCAGCACGTCCCGCGGGTGGCAGCCGCGCGTCTTGAGGAACGCGATGTCCTGGTCCAGCTCCCGCAGGCGGAACTCGAACTCCTTCGCCTTAGACTCCCGCTGGCAGTCGGTGATCACCTGCTGCTTGCACTTGTCGACGCAGTCCTGCTTGTCGCCCGTGGTTGCCTGGTCGTCGCAGCGGTTGTCGGTCTCGCACGCGCTCTCGGCGTAGGCCAGCTTCTCGGGCGTGTCGCACTTGTAGCGGTCACGCTCGCGCTCCAGCCGGACGACGTCACAGTCCTGGATGATCTTGGGCGGGTTGAGCACGATGTGCAGGTGCCCGCCGAAGACGATGTCGATCCCCTCGGTGCGCGGGATGTAGTCGATGTCCCCGTGGTAGCCGGCGTGGGACACCACCACCACCAGGTCCACCATCGGGCGGATCAGGTCGACGTAACCCTGCAGCACCTCGCGGATGCGCAGCGGCACCACGCCCTTGGCCCCGCCGCCGTGGGAGGCGCCGCCCGTCACGTAGCCCAGGCCGATGATCCCCACCCGCACGCCCTTGAGGTTGATGATGGTATAGGGGTTCGCGATCTTGGCCGTCTCGACGTTGGTCGCGAAGTCGGGGTCGCCCAGGGAGTAGTTGGCGGCCAGCATCGGGAAGGCGGCGAACTTCTCGGCCTGGCTTACGAGGAACGAGGTCCCGTTGTCGAACTCGTGGTTGCCGATGGCGAAGGCGCGGACCCCCATCTGGCTCATGCCCCTGAACTCGGGCTCACCGCCGAAGGCGTTGAAGATCGGCGCCCCCTGGTACACGTCCCCCGAGTCGAGGTAGGCCATGCGCAGGTTGTCCCGCCGCTCCTGCTTCACCACGGCGGCCAGCCGGGCCATGCCGCCAAACGGGGCGTTCTTCTGCAGCAGCCCCAGCTGCTCGTCGGTGAGCATCACGTCCATGTTGTACGGCAGCAGGCGGGAGTGGATGTCGGAGGTGTGGATGAACACCGTCTCGATGTCCTTGCCGTCGATGTCGTAGGACTCGGGACGGATGGTGCACGCCGCCCCCACGCCCGCCAGGAGCACCAGACACAGCTTTGAAAAGGTCATCCAGCTCACCCTGAAATTCCGGGGTTGATCGACCCGGGAAGGGTACTACAGATGCGCGGCGCTTGCCGCTGGAAAAAGAAGCCTGTTTGGGCCTACATTGGGCCCATGCGACGAGCGAAGATCGTGTGTACCCTGGGGCCAGCCTCCTCCAGCCGGGAGATGATCGGGAAGCTGATCGACGCCGGGCTGAACGTGGCCCGTCTGAACTTCTCACACGGAGCCCACGCGGACCACCGGCGGACCTACGATCGGGTGCGCGAGGTGGCGGCAGAGAAGGGCGTGCCGGTGGCGATCCTGCAGGACCTGCAGGGGCCCAAGATCCGGGTGGGGAAGATGCAGGGGGGCGCGGTGGAGCTGGTGTCCGGCCGGGAGGTGTGGCTCACGACCGAGGCGGTGGAGGGCACCGCCGAGCTGATCCCCCACACCTACGAGCCCCTGGCCCGGGACACCGAGGTCGGCGACCGGATCCTGCTCGACGACGGGCGGCTGGAGCTGGAGGTCCTCGGCACCACGGGCGCGCGGGTGCAGTGCCGCGTGGTGGTGGGCGGCACGCTCTCCGATCACAAGGGGATGAACCTCCCCGGGGTCAAGCTCTCCACCCCGGCGCTCACCGACAAGGACCGCGAGGACCTGGACTTCGGCGTGGACCTGGGCGTGGACTACATCGCGCTGTCCTTCGTCCGCCGCCCCGAGGACGTGATGGAGGCCAAGGAGCTGGCCGGCCGGATCCCGGTGATCTCCAAGATCGAGAAGCCCGAGGCGGTGGAGCGATTCGACGAGATCCTGCGCGTCACCGACGGGATCATGGTCGCCCGCGGGGATCTGGGGGTGGAGATGGGGCCCGAGCGCGTGCCCCTGGTCCAGAAGCAGCTGATCGAGAAGACCAACCTCGTGGGCAAGGTGGTGATCACCGCCACCGAGATGCTGGACTCCATGCGCCACAACCCGCGCCCCACCCGGGCCGAGGCCTCCGACGTGGCCAACGCGATCCTCGACGGGACCGACGCCGTGATGCTCAGCGGGGAGACCGCCGCCGGCGACTACCCGGTGGAGGCGGTGCGGACCATGCATCGCATCATCGTCGAGATCGAGGGCTCCACCCGCTTCCGTCAGCTGCCGGAGCCGCCCTCGGTGCGGCGCCACGAGACGACCAACGCCATCGCCCGCGCCGCGGTGGTGGCCTCCAGGGACCTCGAGGCCGAGACCATCCTGTGCTTCACCGAGTCGGGGGCCACGGCCGCGCTGATCTCGGAGTACCGGCCGGTGGCCAACATCCTCGCCGTCACGGCCAGCGCCAGCACCCACCGCCGGCTGGCGCTGCACTGGGGCGTGTTTCCGCTGCTCATCGACCACACACCCTCCACCGACGAGACGATCCACCGCATGGTGGACGCCGCGCTGCGAGCCGGGGTGGTGCGCAGGGGGGAGACGGTGGTGCTCACCATGGGATCGCGGCAGAAGGGGGCCAGCGACCTGCTCAAGATCCACCACATCGACTGAGCGCGGCATCGCGGCGTCGAGGACTCTTGACATCGCCCGACGCCGCTATAGACTGGCCCACGGTTTTCGCGAGGATGGCGGAATTGGTAGACGCACCAGCTTGAGGGGCTGGCGGGGCGACTCGTGGGGGTTCGAATCCCCCTCCTCGCATGATCGTTTCTCGACGCGCCGGGCTGATGGTCCGGCGCGTCGTGTTCTGGCCGCCGGATGATCCGGATCGCCTCCATTCTATACGGTCTGTTCGCCGCGGGCGCCGTGCTGTGGTGCTGGCTCGCCGGGCGCCTGCCCTGGCCGCTGTACGACCCCGGCCGCGTCACCCTGCCCCGCCTGGCCCTGTCGGTGGGCGGAGGGCTGGCCCTCGGGCTGGCGGTGGTGGCCCTGACCCGGCTCACGGCCCACCTGCGCTGGGTCCGGGGCCTGGTCCACTGGTTCCGCGAGGTGCTCGGCCGGCTGTCATGGGGCCAGGTCCTGGCCCTGGCGCTGCTGTCCGCCACCGGCGAGGAGCTGCTGTTTCGTGGGGCGATGCAGCCGGCCTGGGGCATCGTGCCCACCACGCTGGTCTTCGCCCTGCTCCACCTCCCGCCCCGGTTCGCCCTGTGCGCCTGGACCGTGATGGCCGGGCTGCTGGGCCTGGCCTTCGGCTACCTCACGCGCTGGACCGGCACCATCGCCGGCGCTGTCGTGGCGCACGTCGTGATCAACGCCCTCAACCTGCGCCACATCACACACGAACAGACACATCTGGAACAAGCGCCAATCGTCGCAGGAAATTTGCCCGCCCCGGATCCGCCCCCTAGCATGGGGGACCATGAGCAACCGTCACATCTGTGTCCTAACGCTGTGCCTGGCCCTGGTCCCGAGCCTGGCCCACGCCAATGAGCTGAGCCGCAGCGACAAGCTGCGCGTGCTGTACAGCAACCAGTTCGCCTTCGATCGCGACGGGGTCCCGCTGATCACGGTGCGCATCGCCGAGGGTCTGGACAGCACCACCATCGAGAGCAGAGCGCCGGTGCGGGTGTTCCCCGACGGCGAGGACGGCTCGGAGGTGCTGGGCGGCAAGCGCTGGCGCATCAGCCTGAAGTCCGCGCGCGCAGCGAAGGTGGACCACCACGTGGTGCTGGCCCACGAACCGGTCTCGGAGCTGGCCAGCCTGCAGCGGCAGATGGCGACCTGGCGCGGGCGCGGCGCGCGCTGTCGCGTGATCGAGATCGGCACGATCTTCGGCGTCAAGGGCCGGGTGTTCGACAACCGCAGCTACGTGCTGACCGACGGCCCCTACGCCTCCCAGAAGCAGGCGTTGAAGGCCGCCGAGGGCTACAAGACGCGCTTCGGGCTGGCGCAGATCGCCACCCTGCCCCAGCTCGCCCGCCGCCCCAGCGCCACCTTCGAGGCCGTGGACCTCGAGACCCAGGCCCGGG
>Ga0210044_10008751_pt1 | contig 12522 bp, 7 predicted proteins | sample CryGey13umfilter_2_FD_183959 | JGI IMG/M metagenome (GOLD analysis project Ga0210044, IMG submission 183959) | Groundwater microbial communities from aquifer in Utah, USA - Crystal Geyser 4/9/14 3 um filter (SPAdes) (version 2) | ecosystem: Environmental > Aquatic > Deep subsurface > Groundwater... | reverse complement strand
CAGCCTGAATAGTTCCTTTTGTACCACCGCGATTCACAGTTATTTTCATATTAGCGGTAGTAGCTTGAAACTTAAACCACACATTATAATTTGGGGAAGTGTTCCAATGAGAAGCAGCATTTTTGTCGGAAGTCATATTGTAAGTTGTGTATGCAGCATCAGCAGAGCAAGAGTTTATCAAGCTGCTAACATCCAGCGCACCTTCATAATAATCGTAAGAGATATTATTATCTTCGAGGCAGAGAGTGAAACTACCTTGATAAGGAGCATAATAATTATCCACAGAAATATAATACCAGTTGCCAACAGTTAAGGCACTAATTACCTCTACCACAACAATATCAGAATTATTTGTATATCTTTTGGAACTAATTTCGGTAGTTCCATTGCTTTGCCAGAGGGCTAAATTCACAGCCTGAATAGTTCCTTTTGTACCACCGCGATTCACAGTTATTTTCATATTAGCGGTAGTAGCTTGAAACTTAAACCACACATTATAATTTGGGGAAGTGTTCCAATGAGAAGCAGCATTTTTGTCTGCCGTGGCAGCATAAGTTGTATAAGCCGCATCAGCTGAGCAGGAGTTTATCAAGCTGCTAACGTCGATTGCGTTGGCATAGTTATCATTCGCTGGCTGACTATAAATAAGAAGAGTGCTTGTAACAAATAACAAAAGAATTAAAAATTTCATATTAATAATGTTAAATTCAATCTATAACAAGACAAATTAATGCCTTAAAATTAAATCACTAAATTGCAGTTAATTAAATAAATTATCGTTATTAAATTATCTAATTATGAGAATTTATTTCCATAATTGAGATTAGAATTAGCGACTTATATCCCCAAAGACCTACTTACGTATTTATGGTTGTTTTTGTTGCAAATTTAGTTAATCTTAATATGATTAATATTATAAAATATAGATAAGTAGATTAGTTAGATATAAAAAAATCCTCGAAAGATTTCGAGGATTTAATAATAAAAGATGTATTTTTTAGAATTCCAGTATTGTTTTTTTAATAATTCCAATAGCATCCATAAGTTGAAGTTCTGTAATCACCAAAGGAGGAGCAAAGCGGATGATATGGTCATGAGTTGGTTTAGCAAGCAATCCATTTTCTTTCATGGCTATGCAAACATCCCATGCTGTTTTTCCATCTTTTGGCTTAATTATCACTGCATTAAGAAGTCCCTTGCCTCTAACCAATTCAATCATTGGGTGATTGATAGCCATAATTTCTTTTCGGAAAATTTTACCCAAATAATCAGCTTTTTCAGCAAGATTTTCGTCTTTTACTACTTGCAGAGCTACCATTGCAACAGCTGCCGCTAAAGGGAATCCACCGAAAGTAGAACCATGTTCGCCAGGTAAAATTGTAAGCATTATTTCATCATCTGCAAGCACTGCAGAAACTGGAAGAACGCCTCCGCTCAGAGCTTTACCCAATATTAATATATCTGGACGAACACCTTCATGATCGCAAGCTAACATTTTTCCAGTACGGGCTATTCCTGTTTGAACTTCATCGGCAACAAAAAGTACATTTCTTGCTTTGCAAAGCTCGTAAGCTTTTTTCAAATAACCCTCATCAGGAACAAAAACTCCAGCCTCGCCCTGAATGGGCTCAACTAAAAAACCAGCAACATTTGGATCTTGCAACTCTTTTTCGAGGGCTGCCAAATTATTGTAAGGAATTTTTATAAAACCTGGTGTGAAAGGACCAAATCCGCCATAAGATTCTGGGTCTGATGACATAGAAATAATCGTTATGGTACGTCCATGGAAATTTTCGTTGCAAACAATAATTTTCGCCTCATTATTTTTAATGCCTTTAACTTTATAAGCCCATTTACGAATTAATTTCAAGGCAGTTTCATCAGCCTCTGCACCTGTATTCATAGGAAGAACTTTATCATATCCAAAATATTCAGTGATATATTTTTCATATTGCCCAAGTACATTATTGTAAAATGCTCTTGAGGTCAGAGTAAGTTTATCGGCTTGATTTTTTAAAGCGTCAACAATTCTTGGATGACAATGTCCTTGATTTACAGCAGAATATGCCGATAAAAAATCAAAATATTCTTTGCCTTCTGTATCCCAAACTTTGGCTCCTAATCCTTTTTCTAACACTACTGGCAGTGGATGGTAATTGTGTGCGCCATAATTATTTTCAAGTTCCATTGCCTGCTCAGACGAAATTTTCTTTATCATTTTATAAATCTTTTTAGTTGTTATATGCCTTTAGATAATTGCTGCAAAGATAGACAAGTATTAGAAATTAAAAATTAAGAATTGAGAATTTTGAATTATATTTCAAATTAAAAGTGTAAGAAGATTGTAGAGTTTGTATTTAAAAAAATCCTCAATCTTCTCGAATTATTGCTTTATTTTCGCCAATAAATTCTACAGGGGGGTTCTATAATTTAAATCATTATTGTTCAAATAATTATATGTATATTTGAGTATAATTTAATACGAAATCAATATGACATCACAAGAATATAAAACGAATGGCAAAAAGGGGTTATTTGACGAGCAATTTAACATTGAGCGTTTGTCTGCAATTGGCAATCCTTTAGAGAAGATAGGCAATGTTATTGATTTTGAGTTTTTTCGTGACACATTAGAATCAAAACTGCTCAACACAGAAAAGAAAAACAATGCAGGAGCAAAGCCTTATGATGTTGTTATGATGTTCAAAATAATGATTTTACAACGCTACTACGAACTTGGCGACAAGCAAGTGGAGTTTCAGATAATAGACAGGCTAAGTTTTAAAAAGTTTTTGGGACTGGAATCTGGCGATAAAGTACCTGATGAAAAAACTGTTTGCTTATTTAGAGAAAATCTAACAAACAGTGGTGTTGTAGAGTTATTGTTCAGTCAGTTCATAAAATTTTTAGAGGATAAAAATTTATTATTTAAAGAAGGGAAGCTAATCGATGCTAGTTTTACAATAGCCCCACGCCAGCGAAATACTCGTGAAGAAAATGAAAAGATTAAAAAAGGTGAAGGCGATGATTTGTGGAATGACCAGCCAAATAAGAAAAAACACAAAGATATTGATGCAAGATGGACAAAGAAAAATGGGGAGAAATATTACGGTTATAAAAATCATACAAAGGTTGATTCCAAGAGCAAATTCGTCAAAAAGTATTCAGCAACAGATGCTTCTGTTCATGACTCACAGGCTTTAGATGAATTGTTGGATAACAGCGACAAAGGGCAGCCACTATATGCAGACAGCGCTTATACTGGAGAAAAGCAGAAAAAAGTAATTAGAAAGTATCGACTTAAAAATCAAGTAAACGAAAAAGGATATAGAGGGAAACCTTTGACTAAAAAGCAAAAAGCTAAAAACAAAATTAAATCTAAAACAAGAGCAAGAGTAGAGCACGTATTTGGATTTATGGAGCAAAGCATGAATGGTTTAGTTTTGAAATCAATTGGAATAGTAAGAGCAACTGGAATCATAGGCTTGATAAATCTTACTTACAATCTTTTTAGATTTGAACAGATTCAAAGACTAAATTCATTTAAAGTGTAATATGTTGAATAATAGCTAATTAATGTATTTAATTGAAATTTTTTTTAAATTTATTGAGAACAAATGAAAAAAAATATTGTAATATTGTAATACATTTTTAGCACAAAATTAAAAGGGTTCAATTTTGTGCTTGAAGAAAGTCAGAAAAATTAATTTTTAGAACCCACCTACATAAATTAGCATGAATTTCTTTAAAATAGTCTTTATATTTCTTATTTCATTTTTTCCTTCGTTTTCAATTGCTCAGAATACACAGAATATTCGTGGAAAAGTGATAGATGAGGTTACTAAACTTCCTCTTCCTGGAGCATCGGTAATTGTTGTAGGCACAAATCCAATAGTTGGTGCCACGACGGATGAGGATGGGAAATTTAAAATTGAAAATCAGATGCCTGGAAGGTATAATCTGAAAATAAGTTATATGGGTTATCAGGAAAGATATTACTCAAATCTGCAGTTATTTTTAGGTAAAGAGCTGGTAATTACAGCTGAACTTGAAGAGAAAATAATTAAAATGAAAGAGGTAACTATCACTGCAACTATCGATAAGACTCGTCCATTAAATGATTTAGCTACAGTAAGTGCAAGAGCTTTCAGTGTAGAGGAGACACAACGCTATGCTGGCAGTTTAGGCGACCCTTCACGCATGGCGCAAAACTTCGCTGGAGTTATGAGCACTAATGATGCACGAAATGATATTATTATTAGAGGCAATTCTCCCATGGGATTACTTTGGCGCATGGAAGGAATAAATATTCCTAATCCTAATCATTTTGGTGCCTCTGGAACTACTGGTGGACCTATTACTATGCTGAATAACAATTTATTATCCAATTCCGACTTTTTTACAGGGGCTTTCCCTGCAGAATATGGCAATGCTCTCTCTGGTGTATTTGACTTGAAAATGCGCAGTGGAAATAATGAAAATTACGAGTTTGTTGGTCAGGTTGGTATTAATGGATTTGAACTGGGTGCTGAAGGCCCTTTTTCTAAAAAGAAATCTTCCAGCTTTCTGATGAATTATCGCTATTCAACTTTATCAGCTTTTGATGCCTTAGGACTGAAAACTATAATTGGTGGTTCGGTACCTGAATATCAAGATATAAATTTTAAGTTAGATTTTCCTACTAAAAAAATTGGGAAATGGACTTTATTTGGTATCGGTGGAACAAGCTTTGTCAAAGTTTGGGATAGCGAAAAAAAGAGTGGGCAAACTTCTTTTGGCGTAGCTGGTACAGATGCAGTATTTGGCTCTGACATGGGTGTTGTGGGCCTTTCGAATACTTTTTATTTCAACAAAAAATCTGTATTGAAGTCATACGCATCAATTTCAGGAACAAGAGTTTTATCTGAATTGGATTCTATTAAAGGTGTAGATAAAGTAAAAAGTCAATTTTATCGCTCGGCAAATGCGGAATCTAATCTTAGTTTCTCCACCCAACTTTTGCATAAATTTAGCTCGCAAGATATTTTAATTGCCGGAATTATTATAGATTTTTATCATGTGAATTTTATCGACAGCGCTTACTTCAGCAATGTAAATAAATATTATAAACTTACCGACACCAAAGGCAATACTGGATTGGATCAAGCATATTTTCAGTGGAAACATCGTTTTAACGAACAGTTTTTGATAATTACTGGCTTACACTTTCAGTATTTTGCACTCAATAGCAGCAAAGCTATAGAACCTCGGATTGGCATGGAATGGAAATTGCGCAAAGAAAAAACCTTGAGTTTTGGCTATGGACTGCATTCGCAAACTCAACCTAAAATAATTTATTTTGTAAGAACAAAATTATCTAATGATTCCATTGTGGAAACCAATAAGAATTTGGATTTTACCAAAAGCAATCAGTTTGTGATTGGTTACCAACAACTTATGAGAAAAAATTTTCGCTTTAAAACTGAGATATATTTTCAATCTCTTACTAATGTACCTGTAAGCATCGGACAACCTAACTATTCGGTGCTTAATGAAGGCGCCTATTTTCATATTACAGAAATAGATAGTCTTGAAAATAAAGGCTCTGGGACAAATTATGGATTAGAGTTTACTTTTGAAAAATTCTTTTACAAGAATTATTATTTTCTGACAACAATTTCTCTTTTTCAATCCCTCTACCGAGGATATAATAAATTGGAACATCCAACAGTGTTCGATAATAAATATGTAATAAATGCTTTGGTAGGTTACGAAATTCCTATCAAAGCCATACATAAAATTAATATCGATTTGCGCAGCGTGTATGCAGGAGGAAATCCAAAAACTCCAATAGACCCAGTAGCTACCGTAGTAAAAAATTCTCCCGTATATTTTTATGATAAAGCCTACTCTGAAAAACTACCAGACTATTTTAGAATTGATTTCAAAGTATCTTTTAGAATGAACTTAGGAAAAACGGATCAAGAGTTAACTTTTGATATTCAGAATATTACAAACCATAGAAATGTATTTCAACAAGTATGGGATCCATTAAATAATGAATGGAAAACCGACTATCAGCAAGGATTTTTCCCTATCGTTTTATATCGCATATATTTTTAGTGATTAAATTTAAAAAGCAGAATTTGTTAATCCTTTTGAATTTGCACTGACTTTGACAATGCGCATACTATTTATTAAATTGCCATTAATTATCAATAGAGCATAAAAAAAGCCGCCAATAGAATTGACAGCTTTTTGAATATTTTTGAGATTTATTAAACTCTTTTTTCTTTGATACGAGCTTTTTTACCAGTCAATTCACGAAGGTAGAAAATTCGTGCACGACGAACAACACCTCTTTTGTTAACTTCAATTTTATCAATAAAAGGGGAAAAAACAGGGAAAATTCTTTCTACACCAACACCTCCCGAAATTTTGCGAACTGTAAAAGTTTCTGTAGCGCCAGCTCCACGACGTTGCAAAACCACGCCAGCAAAATTCTGCAGACGCTCTTTTTCGCCCTCTTTGATTTTATATGTAACAGTGATACTATCGCCAGCTTTAAATGCTGGGATTTCATTTTTCACTACTAATGTGTCATTAATGTACTTAATTATATCTGACTTACCCATCGCTATATTTTATAAAAATGTTCTTAAAAAAAGGACTGCAAATATACACCTATTTCTATTCATACTACAAAAAGGAAATTATTTTTTTACCTTGATAATAAGATAAGATTGTTGTATATTAACATACTGTATTTCAATATTATAAAGAAAAAATCTCAAAGCTCTTGGCCTTGAGACTTCTCAAAATATAAAAAATTTTACTTATGAAAAATTATTATCTCCTGTAACCAATAAGCTCCGATGCCAGCAAAATATCCCAATAGAGCTAACCAAGATACTTTTTTCATATACCAGATAAAGTCAATTTTTTCTAAACCCATGGCTGCAACTCCAGCAGCTGATCCAATAATTAATATAGAACCTCCAGTACCTGCTGCATAAGCCAAAAGCTCCCAAAATGCACCATCTTCCATAAAATGTGTTGCATAAGCTTGAGCTGATGGATCAGCCATTGCTGCAATCATTGAGTGGGTATAAATAGGATACATTCCCATGGTTCCTGCTACTAAAGGTACATTATCAACAATTGAAGATAATATACCAATTATAATGTTTATTGCATAAATATTGTGAAGATTTGTATCCAAATATTTTGCTAATAATCCAAGTTGACCAGCAGACTGCAATGCTGCTACTGCCGTTAAGATTCCTAAAAAGAAGAACACTGTAGGGATATCTACTCTTTTTAAAATAGAATGAATTTTCAGATTTCCTTTAATTTTATCATCTTTTCTTTTGTGAATTATTTCAGTGGTTATCCATATCACGGCAAGTCCAAACAACATTCCCATATATGGCGGCAAGTGGGTGATAGTTTTAAATATTGGAACAAATAATAAAGTGCCAACACCCATTATTAACATCAATTTTGACTCTCTTAACGGAACATTTGAATGCTCCTCACTTTTAATAGTTGCAGGTCTTTTAACTTCTCCTTTCATCATAAAAGATACTATTATAATTGGAACTATTAAATTAAAAACTGAAGGAATAAAAACCATCATAATGATATTGCCTGCTGTAATTTGTTTTCCAATCCAAAGCATAATTGTAGTTACATCACCAATTGGTGTCCAAGCGCCACCAGCATTTGCTGCAATAACTATCATTGAGGCAAAAAACCAACGGGTTTGTTTGTCGTCAATCAATTTGCGCAATAATGCTACCATAACAATTGTAGAGGTAAGGTTATCTAAAAGCGAAGACATAAAGAAAGTTAGGATGGAGATAATCCATAATAATTTTACTTTATTGTTGGTAGTAATCTTATCAGTGATAATTTTAAATCCCTGATGTTGATCAATTGTTTCTACGATTGTCATTGCTCCTAAAAGGAAGAATAATATTTCTGAAATCTCACCTAAATGACTAATTATTTGATTATCAACAATAAATATTCGCATTCTTTCTACCAAGCTATAATCAGGATGTTTGCTGATTAGATCCGACATTTCGGTACTTTCTGAGAAAGATTTCCATGAATCGCTGAAATTTAATGATAAAATATCCTGAACTCCTATCATATAAATTACCCATATAACAACACTTAGCATCAATGCAGATGCCGATTTGTCAATTTTCAAAGGATGTTCTAAAGCTATCGCTATATATCCAAGTATGAATACAATAGCCATCAAAATAAACATTGTCATAAAATTGGTTTTAATAATTAAGTTTGCAAAAGTAAATAAGCATTTAAATAATCAAACTAAAATTTCATTAATGTTAATAAATTATCAATAAGTTTTAAAGCTCATAAAAAACCATTATCTCAAAACACTAATATTTCTCTATTTTTGCCAGATGAAGAAAACCACAGTTTCAGTAATAAATGATTTAGTTACCGATCAAAGAGTGAATAAGGTTTGTTTGACTCTTAAGCAATTGGGCTTCGAGGTTTTGTTAGTTGGGCGCAGACTTTCTAATAGCCCAATGATTAATGAGCGACCATATAATTATCACAGAATGAAGCTATTATTTACAAAAGGGCCTTTCTTTTATGCGTTTTTTAATATTCGTCTTTTCTTTTTTTTATTATTCAATAAAACTGATGTCTTGGTTTCAAACGACCTCGATACTTTATTGGCTAACTTTTTAATTTCCAAGATAAAACGGAAACCTTTGGTCTATGATTCACATGAATATTTTACTGAAGTTCCAGAACTTAATGGTAGAGTAGCAAAAAAAATATGGTTAATTATTGAAAAGAAAATCTTCCCAAAGCTTAAGGATGTTTTTACTGTAAATAATTCTATTGCAGAAATATATAAAGAAAAATATGGTATTAATGTCAAAGTCGTGAGGAATTTGCCTATGAAATATCAGCATAAAATTTCTTCTATGAAAAGAGAAGAAATTGGTATTTCTGCTGATAAAAAAATAATTATTCTTCAAGGTTCTGGCATCAATCTTCATAGAGGAGGTGAGGAGGCTGTAATGGCGATGGAAATGGTTGAAGATGCTGTGCTGTTGATAGTTGGTGGCGGTGATGCTTTGCATAAATTAAAAGAAATAGCTGCGGCGGACTCTCTTAAAAACAAAGTTATGTTTATTCCGCGTCAGAGTCCACAAAAACTTTATGAATATACTTCTCTTGCCGACATTGGTTTATCGCTCGATAGGGATACAAATTTGAATTATAGATTCAGTCTTCCAAATAAAATCTTTGATTATATTCAATGCGGAGTGCCTGTGCTTGCTACAGATTTACCCGAAGTGAGCAAAATTGTAAAAGGCTACGATGTTGGTTTGGTAATGGAAAATTTCTCTGTAAAAGAAATTGCTGACTCAATGAATATAATGCTTAAGCAAGATTTTAAAAAGCTGAAAAAAGACCAGATTTGGCAAGCTTCACAAGAGCTGTGTTGGGAAAATGAAGTTGATGAATTAAAAATTGTTTACTCAAAATTTTTGAATTGATGAATGAAATGCATCTACACATTATTTCCTTCGATATACCTTATCCTGCTGATTATGGAGGAGTTATTGATGTTTTTTTTAAAATAAAAACACTCAGCAATTTCGGGATAAAAATACATCTACATTGCTTCGAATATGGAAGCCGAAAGAGGCAAGATGAGCTTAAAAAATATTGTTTGGAAGTGGATTATTATAAGCGTAAAACAAATATTTTATCTCATATTGGCATCACACCTTATATTATTAAGAGCAGAATTTCCAAAGATTTAGAAGACAAACTTTTGCAAGATAATTATCCAATTCTTTGCGAAGGAATTCATACTTGTGGAATTTTATTGAATAAGAAATTTGGAAACAGGAAAATTATTTTTCGTCCCTCGAATGTCGAACATCAATATTACAGAGGTTTAGCAAGAAATGAATCAAAGATTTTGAAAAAAATATTCTATACTATCGAGGCATTGAAACTCAAATATTGGGAAAAATTCCTTATCAAATCATCAAATATTCTTCCGCTTTCTTATAAGGATTTCGAATACTTTAAAAATAATTTTCCTTCAAAAAATATAATTAGAATATTTCCTTTCAACTCTGATGATGAAGTTAAAATACAGGCTGGAAAAGGTAATTATGCTCTGTTCCACGGCAATTTAACTGTAAGGGAAAATATTGATATTGCAAATTTTATCATTGATAAAATAGCTAACGCATGTGATTATCAAATTGTTATTGCCGGTAAAAATCCAAGTGGTGAACTAACAAAGCAAATATCATCCACACAAAATGTAAGGTTGATTTCAAATCCATCCGAAGAAGATATGAGTAAGTTAATTGCCGAGGCTCAGATTCATCTGATGTTTACATTTCAGCCCACAGGATTTAAATTAAAATTACTTAATTCAGTTTTCAACGGCAGATTTATAATTGCTAATAGAGAAATGCTTGTTGGGACTGGTCTTGAGACTTGTGTTTACAAAGCAGATACAGGAGAGCAAATTTGTAAGAAGATATTAGAATTACAAGATTTAGAGTTTAGTGCAGAGGAAATTATAAAAAGGGAAAAATGTATTACAGATGATTACTACAATCATAAAAAAGCAAACGTCATTATCGAAATGCTCAATAATGACGTTTGAAATCATGAATAATTTTTTTTATTCAAACCCCATGCGTTTCAGGTAAAAGTCAACCTTTGGTTCTCGACCTCGAAATTTCAGCCACATATTTTCAACCTCATCAGTTCCACCTTTAGAGAGAATATTTGTGCGTAAAGAGTTAGCAGTTTTTTTATCGAAGAGTGAAGTTTCTTTGAAAGCTGCAAAAGCATCAGCATCGAGCACAGCAGTCCAAAGATAACTGTAGTATCCTGCCGAATATCCACCTTCGAAAATATGGGAGTAATATGTTGAACGATAGCGCACTACTATTTCTGGAATAAGTCCAATCTCAGTCATAGTTTTTGTCTCAAACTCATTCACATTTCCATTAAAAGGCTCGGTTATGCTGTACCATTTCATGTCTAATGCAGCAGCAGCAACAAATTCGGTAACTGTAAATCCATTGTTGAAGGTAGAAGTCTTTTGCATTTTTTCTATCAAAGCATCTGGAATTGTTAAGTTAGTTTTGTAATGTTTGGCAAAAGATTTAAGTACTTCAGGTTCTGAAGCCCAATTTTCCATTATCTGCGAAGGCATTTCTACAAAATCGCGTGGAACTTCGGTGCTTGAAATTCTATTGTAGGTACAATTGCTCAGCATTCCATGAAGGCAATGTCCAAACTCATGAAACATTGTTGTAACTTCTTCAAAAGTCAAAAGGCTTGGCAAATCGCCACTTGGCTTAGTAAAGTTGGTAGTAAGAGAAATAATTGGGATAATATTATTGCCTTTTTCGTCGCGAGATTGCCTACGATATTCAACCATCCAGGCTCCAGATCTTTTCGTTGGGCGAGGGAAGAAATCCATATATAATATTGAAATTACTTTATTGTTACTATCGGAAACCTCGAATGCAATTGCTTCTTTGTCCATCACAGGAATTTCTTTGTTCTGTTTGAAATTAAGTCCATAAAGTTTATGAGCTACATCAAACATCCCATTTCTAACATTTTCGAGTTTAAAATATGGTTTCAAATCCTCTTCGCTAAGGTTATATTTTTTCTTACGAAGTTTTTCTGTATAATACCACCAATCCCAAGCTTCAATTTTAAATTTAGCGCCTTCCGAAGCGGCAAGTTTTTGCAAAGTTTTAAGTTCTTCTTTTGCTTTCTGGCTTGAGCGTTTCATAATATTGTTTACCAATTCATTAACTTTAGTGGGGGTTTTTGCCATAGTTTCTTCCAAAGAATAATCGGCAAAAGTTTTGAACCCGAGGAGTTTTGCTTTTTCAAGGCTTAGATTTACTATCTGTTTTACATTTTCTTTGTTATCCAAAGAATCGTTGTGGTTTCCACGAGTGGTATATGCTTTGAAAATTTGCTCTCTTAAAGTGCGATTTTCGGCATAAGTAAGAAATGGAATTAACGAAGGTTTTTGAACTGTAAAAACCCACTTGTCTTTTAATCCAGCGGCAGTAGCTTCTTCAGCCGCGGCAGAAACAAAAGACTCTGGAAGCCCAGCCAAATCAGTTTTTTTGTCGATTACCAATTTATAGTTGTTGCTTTCGGCTAAAACATTATCGCCAAATTTGAGTGAAAGCAGGCTTAGTGTCTTATTTATCTCCTTCAGTTTCGTTTTGTTTTCAGCGTTCAAATTTGCACCGCCTCTAACAAAAGTGTTATAGATTTTTTTCAGAAGAGCTTTCTGCTCGGTAGTAAATTTTGTGGAGTCAAAGTTATCATGTACAGTTTTTATCTTTGCAAAAAGCTTGTCATTCATATAAACTTCATCGCTTGCCCCCGTAACTTCTGGCGAAATTTCTACAGCTAATGCTTGCATCTCGTCATTAGTATTGGACTCTAAGAGGTTAAAAAACACACTCCCAACCCTTT
>Ga0210044_10008749_pt1 | contig 12524 bp, 13 predicted proteins | sample CryGey13umfilter_2_FD_183959 | JGI IMG/M metagenome (GOLD analysis project Ga0210044, IMG submission 183959) | Groundwater microbial communities from aquifer in Utah, USA - Crystal Geyser 4/9/14 3 um filter (SPAdes) (version 2) | ecosystem: Environmental > Aquatic > Deep subsurface >... | reverse complement strand
ACCTTGAACAAAATTTGTTGAGCTTCCCGTATACCATCCCGGCCCGCCCACAGTTGTTCCTGAAACAAAAAGATTAGTCGTGCTCGCGTTATTGCTTATTGACATGTTTGTCAATGTCGAAGTCGCCGTGGTCGAAGTCGCCGTGAAATATGAACCGACAATTTCTCCATATACCGATAAAGGCGCGTATGGCGTAGTCGTACCAATACCCATTTTGTTGCCTTCAGTTATTATTACATTTGCCGAATGTGTATGTATTCCCGTCCACGTAAATGCTTCGGTTAGATTGAGCCATGCTTGCGCTAGATATCCGCTTGCGCTAGCAATAATTGAATGTTTTGCCGCTACTGATTGCGGAGTTCCCGGTGTTGACGTGGAGTTTTTTGTTTGAAGAACGGTTGGTTTAGCACTTCCTCCGTCATAACTGCTGGCTTGCTCGGCGAGAGTTCCAAGTTCAACCTTTCCACCAAATACTTCCGTAGAGGTCGGCGTGCCTCCAGCTATTACCGCATTCGCGTAATCTTCGGAATATTTTACACTTGCCAGTTGATTTGATTGAGTTGCAAAAGACAGCGCTGATGAGTATGTTGCGATTGCGTCCAAAGTCAAAGCATTTGGAATGGTGTCTTCTCCATTTAATTGCGCTTTCATAATAAGAAGAAGCGGCGCGTCAGACTGTTTAACACTCGCTCCTCGGCGGTGCGCGAACTTATTTTCAGATACGGTGGTAGTCCCATTCGCGTAACTGATACCGCGCGTTATAGAAGTCATTGCCGTTCCCGAGAGTGTTCCGCAAACATTTTCATCAGATGAGGTACCGCTATCAAGAGTAAAACAAGTATAGCCCGAAAGCGATCCGCCTCCGCGAACAGCATTCGCGGTGAGTGTCAAACTAGTGTCCGTTGAAGTGATAGCGGACGCGAGCGATGTTTCAAAGTTAGCGACAGTAGTAGGCAAGATAGCACCAATCTGCGGTGTAATACCCAACCATGAAGAAATCGTCATACTCACTACGATAATTCCCACTCCTAATGTATGTAAAAAGTTTTCAATCATGTTATTAGTATATGTTATTGATAAGTATTGTAACGATTAAACTGTTTTACTTGGCAACTTTTTAATGCCTTTGTCGCGGATGTCCTCATAACTGTATTCATTGATTTGAAGAGCCCCAATTCCCGTAGGCACAAACTTCACCCGCACGGTTTCAACCTTTCCGCTGTGCACGCTGAAATCAATTTCAAATGGATGTGCCACGACATCCCCTCCCGCGCCGCCGATCGTCCCCGAGCCGACTGTCTGCGATCCGATTGTTACGTTTATTCCCAAATCTACATAACTTCCCCCTCCCTCTATTGTTTGTATCAAAGTAAATGCTCCCCCGTCATATGAAAGCCACACTTGACAGTTTTGGTCTTTCTGAATGAGCCCTTGCACGTTCATGCGATTGACCACCTTTAGATGATCCGTCCCGAGGTTCATATCCCCGTCAGTCCAATAAGCATCAATCAAATTTCCGTCATCATCATAACCGGAAAAAAGTGTCAAAACGTTGTTAGAAATAGAATCACCCGCAATGAGTGTCCCGCCATATTCAGCAAGACACGAAGCATAAAAATCAACTTTATCCCATACTTTTGAATATATGTTGCGAAGGTACATTGCCGAGTTAAAACTATTGGCAACGCCATTTATCTTCTCCTGTACGCAAAAAATATCATAATCCCCCCAACGAAACGCCACCGCGTAGTCAAAAGCATTCCCTGACAAATTAAGCGCGTCTGAGAGCGCCACAGGCTCAATGGTGAGGTTTGTAGTATTAGGTGCGACTTGCAGTGCCCGAAACTTTGGCTCTGTTGGACGTGAAACATCGACAAGAATGATACCATCAGGAGTTTGCACGGCGGCGCGGGGATAGGGAATACCAACATTACGGTATGGCAAGTTCGTTGAAGTATCGCTTGACGAAATTGCCATAGTGAGTTGCCATGTTTTGAGCAAATGAAGGCAATACTCCACATTATTTATCGGCCATATTGCCATCAGGTTGCCCCCGCCATCATCTTGACGGAATACCGCGCCTTGTCCGAACGTAGACCCCGAGAAGTCGAGTATCCCGTTAGCGGTAGAATCTTCCGTGTAGTACGAACAAGTAATCGCTTGCGCCGCCGTGGGAGCCGTATTGAAAGTCACTGACACCGCGCCGGTCGCGTAGTTAATGGTGCCTGTTCCGCCAAGATTGCCGACCATATTGCCATTTCGATCATCAATAAATGTTTCAACAGTGTCCGTCACTGACGCGTACATCGCGGTTTTTTTACCCGTAACGACCGCGAGAGTATGAGCAAATGTTTGTGTTACGGCATCTCCTGTTCCGTACGCTTCTCCTGTCGTCGGCGTATAGGACGAAAGCAACGCCTTATCTACATATGACTTATACAGTCCTGTTTTATCGAAGTTTCCAGCAGTCGTGCCTTTACGTTGTCCAGCAAACATACTCCCTTGCGATACTTTAGCGATGCCAAAACGATAGTCCACAATGCTTTGATCAACATAGCTCTCAGGATTCGCCACGGGAGTTTTGTAAATAGACGAATTAGGTGAGCCGTAGTAGATAAATGATCCGCCAAGATTTTGATAGGCAAGGAACCATACATCGTCCCCGCTCGCTGTCGCGGGAAGCAAGTCTGTCCCTATTTCGATAGTATCAAGTGTAGCAGAATCATAATATTTAATTTTTCTGTCGTATGAAAAAAAAGGTACTTGCACGCCATCATACCGTGTCCCGATACCGATACCCGTAATTTTTCCGACTCCCAGTTGGCGTGTTGTTCCGAGAAGTGCGTACCCACGGCGAAGAGAGATATTGTCGCCGAATTTTCCCGTGATAAAGTTTTTTGAATCTGGCGATACACCTTTTCCAAAAGTACGAAGATCAGTAATAGCCGTATTCAATCCCTTGAACTCGGAAATTGTGAAATCAGGTATACGCATATTGTTATGTACTCATATCTACGCTCCCGAACCGCCGACCTGATGTTTCATCTGTATCCGTCATAGCGACCTCCGCGAGTTGCATTTTAGTATCATACACAAGCATCGCGTTTTTGAGTGCAAAAAGAGCTACTTGATTTGACGGAAGCATCTCGCGGTTAATGCTGTCGTAGTCCACGGCTCCTTTACTGATTCCAACCGCGTAAAATGCCAAGAGAGGATGAAACCTGCTCGGGAAAGGAAAAGTCCCGTTCGTTTCAATATCAGTAGTCCCATCAACATCAATATCCGATGTGTTTATGATGTAATTTATATACAACGTCCCCGACATCACCACAGTACCGTTAAGGTATATTTTCTTGTTCGCGATATCGTGAACAAAAGTATTAGGTATGTCTTTATATTCCAATCGTTTAGAAAACGGAACTTGCCGATAATATTCAATTTTATTATTTCCATCAAAGATACGAATAGGATAGTCGCCATAGAAGCGCAAGAAATCAGTAATATCGGATAGAGATAGAGAAGTATTCCATTGATTGGTTGTTGAAGCAGATATAGACAAACTTGTATCCGTCTTTCTAAGCGCCATCCAGTCACGCTCTCCTTCGAGCGTTGCTTTCGCGATATTTACAAGACTATTAAGCAAGGTGACTTCGATCGCGGAATCACCATTCAGAGAAATACAAAGAGTTTTTAATACTGTTCCGATCATTATTGTTTACTGTATACCGATATTTTCCTTTGAATTTGCAAGCACCATGCCTATGACAAGTACCCCGAGAAAAATCAGACTTATAGTTATTTTTTTCATTGTTAAAAAATTATTTAATAATGTAGTGAAGTCCCCATCCCTAGCCCCTGAGGGGCTAGAAGAGGGATTCCACTCACTTGAGGACATGTACCGGTATTGCCATCCGACAAGCCCAATAGTGTTAGTACCGCCAATTGATGGTTGATAGTTAGTTAGTAATCAATTAAGCGTGAATGTTCGAGTAAGCAGTGAAACTTGAAGCGTCACAGCGGACCGCAAGGTCAATAATAGCGCGAGCTTGATCAATGAATACCTTGTTGTCGTATACTGTCCACATCACGAAATCCTTCGCTACCGCACCTGACACAAAGTTCTCATAGATGCTCGGGTCTTTGCGCACAGCGAGAGATATGTTCTTGCCGACCATGATGATCGAATGAACAACTTGTTTCTCAAGCGTAAAGAGGTTCGTACCAGTCACCATTGACTGCGTTACGGTTACCTTTCCCGCGCCTTTGATAAGAATGTCAAAGTACGTTGTACCATCCGTAGCTGAAATTCCTTGAAGAATTTTACTCTTATTGATGGTATATCCGTTCTCTGTCGCCGTGTTGCCGTTCGTTGAAGCAAAACCGTTATATCCTGCGTCTGCCGCTTCAGCAACATTCGTAAGAAGGTCGCTATTTAAGAAAGCAACAAGATTGGTAATGGTCGTTGCTACGGTTGAACCGATAGCCACTTGCCCCGCGGTTACCCCCGCGTCAACAGTCGTCTTGAATGTCAAAGTAACCCCCTTGATGGTAATAGTGTCACCATCAGCAGGGTTAGCCGTCATTGCAAATCGAGCAGTAAACGGAAGGTTGTTTGACACGAAAGTTTCGTAGTTTCCAAAACGACCATTATAGCCGTTGGTCACCACTTGATCTCCGAGCACAGTACCGCGTGAAAGCATATACCTCTGAAGTTCTGTTTGAACTTGAGGCGGCATGATCCATGTGAGCATTCCGCCGTAATCCTCGAACGCGAGTTTACCAAAACGAATGTTGTTGTTGTAAGCAACGTTCTTTCCAGTAAAAATCTCTGTTGCGAGAAGAGGAATGTCAGTAATGTTTCCCGTACTGACAGTAAGTCCGTTACCGGGAGTACCACCGGAGAGAGAACCATCGTCAATAATCGTTCCTGCTCCCGCTCTAGCAGTATTCAAGGTATCGCCATCGATAGCTTGAAACAGGGCATTAGCGAGCTGAACTCCATAACTTTTTGCCGTATTGAGGTCGGTATGAAGAACTTCATGATTAACAATACGCACGGTTGCTTCTTTCTTTTTGCTGATGGTAAATGTTTCATTACCTTCAGCGTAATCCTGCACCACATATTCGCCAGACGAAGTCATATCGTTGGCGAAAAGAGGATTGGTACGATAGCGCCGGTTGATGGTATCGCTAATTTTCAGTCCTTCTGAAAATTGCAAGTCTGCAATGACGGGGTAAACCGGCATCGCCCAGTTGGACTTCTGAAATTCAGACGTCCAGACTTGTTTATAACTAAAAGTATTTGCCACGTTAGTGATTGGTTATAACCAATCTACCTATTTGCTTGACCTTATTTCAAGTTGTGATGATCGTGAGTCCCGTGCAATAACATTTTGCACATCTATGGGACTTGACTGCCCCGACAATTCAATGTTAGCAGACTTGCCCATAGTTAATACTTGGTCGCCTCCGCCGTCAATGGATGGTCGTTTGGGTGAAATAAGTTTAGAAAGTAAATTCTTTGTTTTGAAATAGATATAATCTATCTCTTTGTCGTGAAATTCAGGCGTATGCGCAAGTCGTTCCACTTCTTTGCGAACATTTATCAAATCTGCGTCGCTCACATGGGGGAACTCTGTTTTCAATGAAGGAATAAAAACATCCCATTCATTATTAAAAGCAATCTGCCCCTCCATTTTTTGCTGTTCAGCTTTTACTTGCTTAATCAAATCAAGATCTTCTTTCGAAAATATCTCTCCTTTTTTAAGCCGTTTTTCAAGAATAGGAATCAATCCCGCGATTGCCTCTGGATCAGCATTGATACTTTCCGCAAAAGCCACGATTTCATCATCTGCTACTGGTGTTTTGGCTTGTTTAAGTGTTTCAATTTCTTCAGCAAGTCGCGTATTTTCAACGCGCATTGCTTCAACTTCTCCTTTGGCTTCTCGAACTTCCGCCTTCTTTTCTTTTAAATCTTGGTAGATTGATCGTTTGATTGGTAATGCTGTTTTTTCTTTTTCTTTTTCTTTTTCTTCGGGGATAATAAGAGGAACTTCCTCTTTCTCCTCTACAGGAGTTTTAACTTTTGGTTCAGGCGTTTTTTCCTGTTCTTTAAGCGTTTCTCCTTCTCCTTTTATCATCTCACCAGCTTTCGCGGGAGTGATAGTACTGTCGTCTATATTCATACGTTTTCGTTTTAATTGCCTCCGACGAGGTAATGGTTTTAAGCACTCCACTAAACTTTCCCCCTGTAAAACCGCGGAGGCCGGAATAGGTTTTTCGTTCCTATAAACGCCAGCTCACGGACTGATTCCGAGGCAATACTGCCCCGAATATCAAACTATGAACTTTCTTTTCTTTTTATATTTTTTAATGGACTTTACCGTTTCTTTTGCTTTAATCGGCATCAGAGGCATTTTGATATGTGGCATTACCATTTCTTTTGCTTTCATCGCCTTCAGAGGTGTCATTTTGTGATAAGCATGTGAAGCCATAGGTTTATTCGCGTTTAGCGATAGTCTGCTTATTAGTTTTCTCAAATTCATCCGCGACCTTTACAAAATCCTCTCCGTGAAGTTCAGCAGTAAACTCGCGAGTTGATCCGTCTTTTCGTGTGAAAAGTACGCGGGATGCTTCGCTTTTATTCTTTGCCATATTATAAAATAATTATTTACCAATAAATTAAACTATACACTTTTACTTTTTTTTGTAACGTACTAAAGTTCTGATTCAAGCGATCGTTCAATGCTTTCAATCTCGGTATCATAGTCACGCGAAACCATATCCAGCACCCATTGCCTACTTTCGATAATAAACCATAACTCCATCTGCGCGCTTTCGTTGCCAAGAAGTGTCTTGTCGGTTGCTAATTTTTTTCTTGCTTCAATGATATTCTCACGGCACAGAGCTATCATTTCTTTTGTTCCGTCATTATGGGCAAATTGCTTTTTTTTGAGCAGAGCTTTCACATTTTCTTCTTCTGCTTGAATACGCGCAATATCCTCGGGGTATAAGTCTTTGAGTTTTTGAAATGTTTTGAATATATCCATAATTATTATGCCATTGCCGCCCCCATTCTCGTGGCTCGTGTTACCGCTCCTTTCAATGCTCCCGTAACCGCGCCGTCGGGTACTCCTGCTGGTGCCACGGCGGGGTTACCACCACCGCCACCCGCGACAGGCGCAAGAGGGTGTGTTTGCGCTTCGTCTTTCGCTTTGCGTTGCATATTTTCCATAATAATATCATTATGTGCATCCACATAATCAAGAAGTTTTATATACTTCTTATCTCCAATTTTCGTGCGATTATTGCGGGCATAATCATAAATAATTTCAAAAAATAATGTTGTTGCACCATAATAAAGATCAGTTTTCCCGCTAGTCACAATATCTTGAATAGCTTTGTGCGCGTACGCGCTCTCTTCTTTATTTCCATAATTTTTCATGTCCATGAGTACCGCGATCTCCGCATCATCAAACTCACCCCCCGAACGAAGTTTCTCTTCTACGATCCCTCGCGGGTTTATATACGCGGCTTCTGTCGGGTTAGCGGTTATTTCAGAGAGTGTCTTCATTCGTGCCTCTTTTTTTAATTGATTATTTTTCATTTCTATTGACGATGAAATAATCCGAATATCAATATCGGAATAAGTATCAAGATCAAGACGGGTGATCTCATCCCACCCTTCGGCATCCTCGCCGATAAAGCGCACTGCTCTCTTCGCTGGCATATGGTCTTTTAGCCCTTGAATGAAAAGTTTGCCGATCTCTCCCATCGCTTCCGTATACGGTGAAGAGCGCAGAAGAAGACGTTTTGAAATATTTTGTTGCTCTGCAAACACAACCGATGCTTTTTTTGTCGTTTGTTGGCTTCCACCCATACTCAAGTCAGTAACACCAACATCCTTCCCCATTTCAGCGTTCATCCAGTCAATAAGATTGACCGTTCCCGTAAGTTCCGCGGTCCTGAACTCATAAATACCTTGCGATATTTGACGTGTACCTCCTTTGGTGTCAACCGAAACCAAAGCATCAGGGCGATACTGCGCGGCATCAAGAGCGGCTACATCGGGGAACATATCCTTATCAAACGCGCGAGCGTTCATGTTCCTCTTCTCGCGGTTGGTAAGTTCTTGATTAAAAAGCGTGTGTATCGCGTCCGCTACGCTATACATATCGTCAGCATACGACTTCGACAAAAAGTTTTTATTGTCTTCGTGTGTCGCCCATGATACCCACGGGTACAGGTCGGATGAAAACATATCTTTGTGCAATTCAAATCGCAACCATATCCGGTACCACGGTGAGAAAAGAAGATACCACCGCTTGCCGTCAATAGTAAGCGTCATCTCCACGAGATTGAACATCTGCTCTCCGATGTAATCATTTGTTTTCGGATCAAGTCCCGATGCTTGAAACTTCGCCAAGGAGTTCTGTACTTCCATATCATCAACGGGGAAATAGTCCGTTTTAGCGGCAACTTCAAGGAGTTTCTTAACTTGTTTTGTGTTATAAGAACCCTCCTCCTCCAGTGTCGCGGCAGAGCGTAAAATATTCTCACGACCTACGTAAAGGTGATTTTCGAGGTGGACTCCCCCCATTGGCTGGAATATCGCGTCTTCAAGTTCGTATATTTCAAAATTATTACGAAATTCCGGTATGCTTTGGGCATAGTTCATCATAAATCCGCGTCCCGAGTAGATTGCGTTAGCTCTATCAGTTCGTGTCTTTTGCGGAAACTTCGCGTTCTTGGTCGTCGAGGCAACTTCCATTTCCCAGAGTGAAGTAATTTTCTTCGCGGACATATAGTCCGCTTTTTCTTGCTCTTGAAAACGCACAGCGAGATCGTCGTTAAACGCCGCTTGAAGCGTATCTATCGCACCGGCAAACACAGGGACGTTCACGTTGAATGGCTGACGAAACTTCTTTTTGATATTTCCCGCGTATAAGTTACGGTACTTCGCGATCTGTGCCAAACGAGGTTCCTTGAACGCGCGGCATTGTGCGACCATGTACATCGCGCGATCTATTGCCTCATCAGCAAGTTCAATCCGCGTCATTTTTTTAGTGTTATTCATGGCATTATATTATTCTTTTATCTATTTTTGTAACGAAATTTACCTACTGAACATGACTCACACAATTCATTCGAATGTTTACCGATGATCGACATCGGCAAGCGACATCCTCCACAAATATCACTATTTTGTTGAGGATAACACTTTGGACATTTTAACAAAGGAATAACTTGAGAAATCAAAATACTCTTTGGTTTTCTGACCTTGAAAATGTCGCGACACTTTTCACACCGAATCATCATTATGTGCATCATACATTCAGCTGATTTGACTCGTACGCTGGTTGCTGATAAAAAACTGGCTTCTTCCACTCGTGATGACACATGGGACACCTCTCGAGCACGGACGTTTTAAAAAACCAATCACATTTTTCGCACGTCGCCCACTCTTTTGAAGCAATTTTTTTTAGTGTATCCTCACGTTCTTTGTCGATGAATTGGTCTGCCATGTTTTTTTATTCGATACCGGGCGGGGAATAATCGGGTTGCTTGTATATTGCAATCTCCGGCGGTTTTACTGTCGCATATTTTCTCATCGCGTATGCGATCGCCACTGACATCAACAAATCAAAATGCCGTGTCGAATGTCCTTGCCTACTCGAACCAAGTTCGTCCACATCCGTATACGTGAACGAGCGCATCTCTTTGAGTATCCGCTCATCCTCAATGATCAATCCGCCTGATTCGAATACGCTTTTTAACTCATTGAGTATTGTATATTTATTGGCTCCTGTTGTTTCCCAGCCGAGCTCCCCCAACGGCTTGTCAATAAGTCTGTCCATCGGCACCTGCCGATAAATCATATCCACAGGGTATATCATTTTGAGAGTTGCCAAACATGATCCTCCACTCTCCGCATTTTTTTCTGGCGCGATCAAACAAGTCCCGAACATATCTGCTTGACGCTTCAATTCGTGCGCAAATTGATCAGCTGGAATCATGTTGTTCGCGTATGATCCTATTTGACGATTTGGAAGAGAAGTGAAATCGATAATAGTCGATGTTGAATGATCGTTGCCGTTGCCTTTTCCCGTATCTGCTCCCAGCGCGTATGCGTGTGATGGATTATATTCGCCCCACACATAAAGTCCTGCTTTATTTTCGATTGATGCTACACATTTTTCAATCGCGATATCGACCAATCTTCGATCAAAGAACGCGCTCCCCGCAGCGATCGGATTAAGCAACATTTCAACCTCGTATACTCGATTGCCTCCCGCGTTCAGCTCCCGCTTTTTGTTTTCCAAAGAAACTTTTTGTCTGTCTTTCGGAAGTGTTTTGTTAATTTCGAACGCTTCGGCATCGGTGTGCACATACTTATCCTGCCACGCGATCACCCCCTTTTTATCAATTACGGGGATAAAACGCACAATACCCCCCGAGTTCTTCGTAGACTCTATCACATATTTTACCGAACCATCTTCGATCAGATAATTCCCCATAAGAAGCATGGAGGCATCGGGGGCAAGTCCGCGCTTTACCTCATCATAATGCGAGATCACGGCTTGTGTGATAGGAATAGAGCGAATAGTTTTGAAATTTTCAATATCATCGAATAAAAAAAAGTCTGGTCGCTGACTACCATGTACGCGCCCGCGCACGCTCTCCTGTGTGCTGTGAGCTTCATATCGAACACCTTGCGCCGTGATAAAATTAGAAATTCTTTTTATTGTAATTTCATTTTTCGAGCGTGCGACATTATACATGTCGCCAAAATCGTTTTTAAGGTACTTGTTCGTTTGCATCGCGAGTACGATGTCAAACAGAAGACGCTCCGCATTCTCTTTGTCATTTGAATCTACATTGACGTACTTTTTTTTTTGGTACGCATTAACCCAAATCAAACCTATTTTTGCTATAGAAGTTTTCGCCGCCTCGGCAAATGCGATCCATACTCCATACTTCATCTCACCATTTATCAATTTTTCAAAATCATCAAAAAAATCTTGATGAAAGTCGGCGGATTGGTATTTGAAATATTCAGGAAAATAAAATGCGGCAAAAAGATACAAAGAATGTCCACAGATATATTTTCTTTCGTCGACATTCTCGCCAACAAGTATAGGGTACAGCTCTTTGAGTTTTTTTTGTGAAAATTTCACTTGTTAAAAAGAATTTTATTTAACTCTTCTTTTTTATTTTTAGGAATGTCTATCGATGCAACCACTACTTTTTCTGGCGAATATGAACCTACAACTTTAAATACTTGATCTGTTGCTTTTAGCCTTGAGCTTGAATCGACAGTCGGGTCGATCATAATTTCTTTTACAATTTGCTTCGCAGATTCTTCATTAAAACCAAGAGCGATAAGTTCTTTTTGCACTCCTTTCGATCGGAAAATGCGTGCCTGCTGATCATACGCTGTGGTCGGAGAAAAGCCGACACTAACCGACAAATCAGCCTTATTCTTAGGTCTTTTTTCTTTAAAATTTTCTATAATTGCTTTCGCTAATTTTTTTTGTCTGATGGTACTCATCAAATAAAATTTATCACAAATCCAAATCATCGATCATCTCTTGCATCACTTTATTTCGCATTTCATACAATAAAATACTCTCTTTGAGTCCCGTAACTGCTATTGTTAGATTTTTTATCAACTCCGTATACTTTTTTATTTTTTCCTCGCGATCTTTTGAAATGTCATATTTCTGTTTTCCATTTTTCGTGGTGACAACCGTCTGATTCAGTTCTGCAAGCATCGCGCTGTATCGATCAAGATCATGTCTTGTTACTTTTTCCGAAATTGCTGAAGTCATCAACTGCTTAGTATTCGAAAGAATAAGTCCCCTCAACTCTTCCGCCTTATATGCGGCAGGATACGTCTGATCATCATAGTTGATAACGAGCATTTCGTTTACCACCGCGACTTGCTCCGGTGGGTTTTTCGACAAAAATTCATTTGCCGCTTCAATTTCTGTAGGAATTTTGAATACTGCAACTTTTTTCATGCAAATATTATACCACACAAAGCCAAAAAAAGTTATCCACCCCCTGTACTTAACAGTGACAACTAATAGGAATAGTATATCAAAAGAAAGAAACTGTGTGTGTGTGTGGCATCGAGATAGCCCCTCGAAATCAAAAAATCCTACGGAAGAATACGATATCTAATCACGCCGATTGAGGGCGAAGGACAACTATGGATCGAAAAAATATAAGACAAATAATCACATAGCACCCCCATCACACGCCGAGAAAAAGAGAAAAACCCACTGAATAGTGGGTTTTTTCTTTATTTTCACTATTATAACACATAATGTGTATACTGTGTAGTCCACCCACCTCACCCACCTTAACCCCCTTTTTCTTTAGAACCCCTACACACCTTTTATATATAAATATATATAGATTATAGGGAAGTAGGTATACCTAGGGGTAGGTATACCTACCTGCTTGTGATATAAAAAAACACCGTTTTTACGGTGTTTTCTTTCTATTGGCTCTTTTTC
>Ga0210044_10008747_pt1 | contig 12526 bp, 17 predicted proteins | sample CryGey13umfilter_2_FD_183959 | JGI IMG/M metagenome (GOLD analysis project Ga0210044, IMG submission 183959) | Groundwater microbial communities from aquifer in Utah, USA - Crystal Geyser 4/9/14 3 um filter (SPAdes) (version 2) | ecosystem: Environmental > Aquatic > Deep subsurface >... | reverse complement strand
TCAGTCTCATTTCCTGTGTTTTTCTGCTTCGGTTGTCCACAAGCGATCAAACTAATAAATAGAAAAGTCAGTCCTAATAATTGAATTTGTTTCATATTTTAGTTTTTAAAAAAAATTAAGCATAACGTTTCGCGTATATGATTAGGGGCGGATTGCGGGGTACATTCCTGTCGAAACGCACCGAGGATTATGCGGGTGAAAATGTTGATTATCAGCACCGAAACCGCACTTAATTATATACGCTGTTACCGGCTGGCATTCTATCAAGGTTGAAGTTCTGTCGTTTCAACAAGTCCATTTGCAACAATCTTTTTGTCAAACTCTTTTACTAAGGTAATAATAGCATTTCTAGCATTGTTTATTAAACTGTGCTCAAGCTCAATCAATTTACCTTCCTCTGCACCAATAAAAGGATATTTGGTACAAAAATCGGCATCAGCTTTGCCTTGTCCATGAACTAGTAAGTGTCGGATTTCTAGATATGGTAATGCTGCATGAATAATTTCATCTCCAATATTTAAGCCTAGTTTCTTATCCATTTTTTCGATTAAAACTTTAGTGCTTTTTTCATTCTCTAATTGTCGAAATATTGAAGACGATATCCTCTCAATTATTCTTTCATAGCTTCCTATTCTAATTAAGTCCTTGCTTGATATGTTTATAGAATGTTCTCCAACAAGTCTGTCAACGTCTAACCCTTTGTTTGTAGCAGCTTTAAGAATATCTTGAAAATATATTGTCGTTGATTCATATAAGCTTTTAATAAAAGCTGAACGCATAGTAGTTTTCAAGTGACTCGCAGCCAGTCTTCGACTGTGATCACTATTTGCTCTTGACGAAAGTTTTTGATGTTTTTGAGGTTCAACATAGTCGAAGATATGAGATGAACCCGTGCTATTTAGTCTATTATGACCAATAGCAACTTGTATAATATCAATAAGTTCGAGATCTGCGTCCATATGAGCAGAATTGTTTAGGAACTTCACCAAAAATTTCGTTTTCATTATCGTATAGGTTTGTTAATAAATGCGATGCTGTCATTTTATGCTTGCCGGTAACGTTCGCAAATACACGCAGGGCGGGATTTAACCGAAGAACTTCCTGCGAAGAGTTGCTTTTCGAATACTTATTTCTTGTCAACAAAGCACCGACCCCCGACTTGCGGGTATTTTGCTGTTACCAGCCGTATTTCTATTCTGTAGTTGAGTCATTGTGTTCATTTAATTCTACTGATTTGTCCAAATACTGTTTTGATTTGTCTGCATTGCCCAGTTTCAAATATGTCTGTCCAAGATAAAAATTAATTAGTTCCGTTTTAGGGTCTATTTTTTCAGCTTCTTCAAAATGCTGTAAGGCTTTTTCAAATTCATCTTTTGTCAAATAGTAAGCTCCCAAGTTTCTCCATGAAAAGGAATTGTCGGGGTTCATTTCAAATGAACTCTGTAAATCACAAAATGCATTTTCAAGGTCGCCAAGTTGAAGTTTGCAGTAGCCACGATTGTTGTAAGGATAATCCCAATAAGGGTCAATGTCAATTGCTTTGGTAAATTGGTCAATTGCTTCTTGATATTTCCTTTGTTGAAGTAAAGCATAACCGATATTATCAAACGCTGCAATATTTTTAGGATTAGTTTCAAGGAGTTTTTTGCTGCCTTCAATTACTTCGTCAAAGTTTCTTTTTTCAAAGCCGTCCGTAATTTGTTTGCCAATTTTAAAAGCCAATTCGCTTTCTGAAACTTTGTCTTTTGTTAATGATGTGTCGTTCGTATTGATTAAAAATTCAAAGTCTTTCTTGAAAAGGTCATTAGTATTGCCGTTTAAAACTGCGTTGTAATTATTTGAATCATGCTCTGTTATGTAACAGATCAAAGCGTTTGCATAACTAATTAATTGATTTGGAAGATAGCCTGAACGGCTAATCCAATAAATATCTTCTGTCTGAACGCTGTTTGCAACAAAAGCACCAAAACCGAAATAGATACTCGCTAAATCTGTCAATGGTTCCATGTCTGCGTCATTTCTGTTTATGTAATTTTCACCCAAAAGTTTGACGTGTGCAAGTTCATGAGAAATAACAGATACTAAAAGTTGTGCATTGCCAAGATTAGATTTTGCTAATTGAATGTTAAACCGCTTTTCGTCTGTCGTGTAAATTTGGTTGTAAAGTCCGCCTGACTCATTGAATTTTCCGTGTGGCATCCAAGTCGTCCATTGTTTTGATTTAATGTCGTCAAAAAACTTTACGACAATCTCATTAGGGTTTAAATCCCAATATTTACAAAGCTGTTCAAACAATTTTTGAAATTGCTCTGTGTCTTTGAGATTGTTGTATGGGAAATTCTCAGTTGTCGGTGCGATAAAAGGTTGTCCTTTCAATTTGTCAAGACCGAAAACTTCTATAAACCAAATAATATTTTTCTCTATCCAGTCTTTGTCTTCTGGAGTTACGGTCGGTTGATATGTCTTTTTTCTAAATAGTCCGAACATAGTTGTTGTCGTCTGTTAATATGGCTGGTAACGGGCGTGCATATATTTTGTGGCGGACTTCAAAAGATAAATCTTTCTGTACACACTGATTTATATTTGAAACTAAAATGTTCATATTCACAACGTAACCCGCCATAAAGTATATGCATTGTTGGGCATAGTTTTTTATTATCCACTAATTTGGTCCCATATAATTGATTGCTTGATCTATACATTTAATTTCAACGAGTCTAATAACTACACTATCAAACCTAATTGAATCTGGAGAAATCAATGATTTACCAAAATAAGATAAGTCAATAGAACTATCATTTAAATTGTTAATTCCAATTGTATCTATATCCCCAAAGAAATAGTCATTACTTTTTGTTCGAAACAAGTTGCTTTCTAATGATAAAACTTCACCAAAATCTGTTACGATGAATAAGTTATAGCTTTCTATATAACTGTATCGAAGATATGTTTTGGGGTCAGAATTAAAATAGTAAAACTCATATGGGTAATCTCTTGATTTAAAACTATACAAGGAGTCATTTAAAAATATCCATTCTGATTTTGTTTTAGTCATCCAACACTTATCCTGAAATGGTTCAATAATAATCTCAGGTTCTAATTTTTTATCTTTGCATCCAGTTAATACAGCTATAAATATTATGATAAGTAATCTATGTCTAATTGTTGACATTATGCTTGATTTTACAAATTCTGTCATTATTTCAATCTTTTTATGGGCCATTGTTGGGTATAGTTTTATTTCTTAATCCAATTTGCAATCTTCTCTCCTGATTGAATTCCTATTATTATAAATTCCCTTATTTTATTGTCAGAGGTCTTTACATATACTTTTCCGTCATGAGGATAAGGTCCCATTCCCCATTTCTTTTTCTTATTATGGGATACATCAATGATTTTGCTTCTGTCAATTTTAAAATTCGAACAACTAACCTTTAAAATTTCATCACTAAGAATATTTTGGTTTTCTAATTTTCCAAGGAAATTGCCTTTAATGTAGGAATATGGATTTTGTAGGTCGTCAGTAATCGCCATGCTGTTTGTAACGGCTTGTGTTAAAGGGTCAGATCCTCCTTGAACACTCACAACTCCATTTACTTTTAAACCTATCAAATAGTCTCTTGTTAACAGAATTAAAAAAGTCCTATTCAAAATAAGTCCATAGTATTCAATAGCTACAAAATGATTTCCTTCTTTAAGTTCAAATTCTTTAAATTTCATGTAACAGCTAAATTATGCCCAACGTTTTGCAAATACACGCAGGGCGGGATTTAACCGATGAACTTCCTACGAAGAGTTGCTTTTCGAATACTTATTTCTTGTCAACGAAGCACCGAACCCCGACTTGCGGGTATTTTGCTGTTGCCGGTAGGTTTTCTATTCTGCATTTTCGTCAAATATTCTTGTGTAATTAGCAAATTCTGTGTCTTTAAGGTTTTCTTCAATTACGGATTTTGCAACTTCAAAGTCAATCACATAACAACAAACCTCCATGGTCCCACTTCCAATACTTCCACCATCACAATGTCCAAGTCCTGTCCAGCCTAAAACATCGTCCATTTTTTCTTGAAGTCGTGTCCGTTTCTCAACGTCCTCTGCTGTCCCCATGCCATCCACTTTGAACTCGATTAAAAGTGTGAAATGGTCTTCTATGTCGACTTCCTGATAACCGTCCTTACAATATTGGTCAATCTCTTTTTGCACTTCTTTCCTAAAACTAGAGAAAAGTCCAGACTTAACTTTTCGATAGTCACCGCGATGTCCAATAATACCTTTATGAACAGCACCTGTCTTGTCGTCTATATCCCAAGTCTCCCAGAAATGAATATTGTCGTCTACTCGTTTGTAAAGTTTCATTGTCTCCAATTTTGCATTTATCTGTTAAATATGGTTTGGTTGCGCAGCCCTTAAACTTACCGGCAACGGGAAGCATATGCTTTGTGGCGGACTTTAAAAGACGAATCTTTCTGTCCACGCCGATTTATATTTGGAACTAAAATACTCATTTTCATAACGTAACCCGCCATAAAGTATTATGCATTGTTACAGGCTGGCGTAATTAAAAATTTGAACTTCCTCCAAGAGCTTCATAAGCATCTAAGATGTTTGTAAGACCTTGTTTTTCTTTTGCTGTCAAAGTTCTGTCTTTGTAGTATTGTTTTCCATTGCAGCGAAGTTTCACTGTTTTAGATTTACTAACATCTTTAACAATATTGTAAAGTCTATTATCCATTGAGACATCATACCATTCCCAAATACCACCTGAACCATTGTCAGTTTCAACCTCACCATAAGAAGTCGATATTGTATATGATTCATTATCTGTTTTTATCACATAACTTTCTATAAATAACCAATCATCTGCGGCATATTGAATTCTAAAGCGAAGCCATGGTTTTCCAGATTTTTCTTTACCCATATATAATTGAAAGCTGTTGTAGTTTGTATATTTAGGTGTTCCTTTGTCATAATACCAAGTAATGCCTTTAATATCATCGTAAGTGGTTCTTAACTTCTTAGTCACATTTGCAAGTCTTTCCTTATCAGCCTTCTCCTTTTCTAACCTTTCTTTCTCTAAAGCCTTCTCCTTTTCTAGCTTCGCTTTCTCTTCAGCAAGTTGTTGCTCTTTGATTCCGTTTTCCACAATAGCCAAGAGATTTTTTGCTTCTGTTGCTTGTTGAGTTGCAGGGTGTTTGTCAATCAAAGTTTGAAGTTCATTTTTTGCTTTTATTAAATCTTTACTTTCATTGTAAGCTTTAGCCTGATTTAATAATATGTCAGGACCGAATTTCAAATCTTCGATTTCTTTCTTTAGTTTTTCATTTTCAGTTTTTAATGTATCAAATTCCTTTTGTGAAACTCCTCCGCAACTTATCAATAATGTCAATAAAATACTGATTGTCAAAAATTGTAAAGCTCTTTTTTTCATTGTATTATATGTTTTATGTTAGTTTCTTACGCTTGCCTGTAACGGTTGATGGTATGGTGTCGTGCGGGATTACGAAGCGATTTCCTATCAGTTTACACTGACCTTTTTTACGAGCTACAACCGCTCGCAAACCGATGAAACCCGCATGCACTATACCATGTGTTGTGCCCAGTTATTTTTAATATCCTTGAAAATAGAAAATTATATAATCCTCCTTTAGAAAGAAAAACAAGAGCTTATCCATATTAAAATAGCTACTTCCCATTACTAAAAATTGTCCGTCAAATGAAAATTTTTGTTTTCTACTCAATGCATAACCTTCTGTATTAGTACTTTCTCCGATTGATGTTACTCGATTATATTGAACCAGCCCATTCTCTATATTTCTCGATTTGGAAATTGAATCAATCTTTGCAATCATTTGTTTATAATCACAATCACCTTGTCCATAGGCTGTAAATCCAATAGCCAAGACAAATAAAATAATAATACTTCTTAGGATTTTCATAATACTATTTTTTTAGTTATCAATCATGTAGCTTAAAAGTTATCGGGAAAGTTACTCGATAATCAATCGGTTTATTATCTAAAATTGCAGGATTCCAATCTGGCATTTTATTGAGCATCTGTTTACATTCCAAATCAATTTCTGGTGAAAGTCCTTTTTTTATTTCACGGTCAACAACTTTTCCAGTTGATTTTACAATAAAAGTCAGAAAAACTCTCCCTTGAATACTATCATTAATTGCTTTTTCAGGATACTTAATGCTTTTTCCAATAAATTTTACAAGTTCTTCAAATCCACCGTTATATTCTGGAAACTTATCTATTCCGACGCAATTTAATGCTGTATCAGAAGGAGTAAAAACAAAATCAAAGCCCTTAAACTTTATCGTGTCTATTTGTCCATAAGAAGTCAAACAATTTACAAAAATCAGTATGGTTAAAATTCTTTTCATTCGTTTATCTGTCTGTCTATCGGTTTTTTATAATTGGGCACAACGGGCGTGCATATGCTTTGTGGCGGATTTTAAAAGAAAAATCATTCTGTCCACAACGATTTATATTTGAAACTAAAATGTTCATATTCAGACCGAAACCCGCCATAAAGTATATGCATTGTTGTGCCCAGTGTGTTATTTCTCATTCTACTCTTTGTCCTATTTGTTGTCCTACGTTTTGAGCGAAGTTCGCGTTGTCACAATGTAGTCGAACAAAGTCAACTATTCTATCAATTTTTAGATTGTATTTTTTAACATCATCAGGATGAATACAAACAGTCAGTTTGTCGCAGTAATTGTCGTTACTTAATGAAACCAAAAATGAAAGAACTATCTCTTTAACTACTTCCTCTCGTGTCATAGTTATACGACCCCTTCCAGTACCCAGAATAGGAATTATTAAATGCTCTTTACCTCCTGAATGTATCAGATACGCCCATAATTCAACTAATGAATTTCTTAAATCGTCAGGGCTGCTTTTTGATCTTCCATGCTGATTTACAGAAGCATTGCATAACAAGTAATATTGCTTTTCATTTTGAAAGATGGGTACCACCGTTCCTATTTTGTATTCTTTAGGATTATCTTTGATAACAAGCGAAGTATAGTAGTCGGTATTGTCTTCTAATTTGTTTCTTATGTCCGTTGCCAAATGTTGGTCATTTTTACTATATACTTTCTTGATAAAGAAACTTAGGATACTGTTTGATTGTGCAACAATGCCATTCAAAGCAGTGTCAAGTCTATTGTTTATCGTGATGATTTTAGCACCTTCTAATTCGAATATGTCTGCTATGGTTATTGCAATTGATGCATCTCTGTTTTTCACATTGAATGAGTACGAACTTTTAGGCCAATTTTTTAAAATAGTATAAACGAGTCCAAGTAAAATAAATAGCCACCAAATTGAGCGTATTCTGTTTGCAAAGGCACTTTCGTTAAAAAAGACTAGAACTTCAATAATTAGCCACAAAGTACCGAATGCAACTAACAAGGCTTCACCAGCACTAAACCAGCTAAGCCGATTCCAGATTCGATATAGTTTTGAAATCATAGGTCAAACGATTTATATACATCATTGTCATAATAGAAAGGGCCAGTTTTACCTTCTCGTCTCATTTTTCTGTGATATAACTCCCAATTTTCTAACGCCTTTTGAATGATTTTTGCATTAAAACTTACATGTAGTGCTAATTCACTTTTTAATATTAAAGGACATTTGTCAATATCAATCCCTCTCTTTCCGTTCAAATTGACTACAATTATTGGTAAATCCATACTTAAGGCTTGTTCAATTTCCCATCTTACAAATTTATACAGGAATTTTGTTTTTTCTCCAACCAACAATACAAACACCTTTGTATTATTTAGTCTTTCCCTAAGTCGTCTTTTAATAGTATCCTCAATACTTTGATTCCAAATAGAATTAAGGTCATGGGCATTATAGAAGTCAAAATTTGTATTGTCATTTTGCTTCCATGCAGTCATTAGCCTATAATAGCGAATATCGCTATCTGCATCAAATGCTACGTATATTTTATTTCTATATGACATTCTTTTTCTTTTTTACATTGGGCACAACGGGAAGCATATGCTTTGTGGCGGACTTTCAAAGACAAATCTTTCTGTCCACAACGATTTATATTTGGAACTAAAATGTTCATTTTCATAACGTAACCCGCCATAAAGTATTATGCATTGTTGTGCACCGTAATTAAATTTCTTCTAATATGTTGTTATTGACATAATATTATATTCATCGATTATCTCTATAGAATTCCAATCAATTTCATATACATAGTATTCCTTTCGATTTGGTTCAACGGATAAGGGAAATTTAAAAACCCAACAAAGAATGTCTAATTTTTGGTTGTAGCTAAGGTCAACTTGATAATCGTCGGTTCTAATTCCGTAATAATTAGCTTCTTTTAACGCATATTTTTCAATCTCACTTCTGGACTTGAATGTTGACTTATCCGAATAATGATTTGTCGGCCAGTTTGATTGAAGTATTTGTCCGAATTCATCAAGACTGAGTTGCAGATAATAGCTTTTAATGCCAATTGAATTATCTCTAAGAATAAAATTTACATCGTAATGGGGAACAATCCAGCCATATTCATAAGTTGCAGAATCTAGTGCGAAATATTTTTTTAAATCAACAACCTGTCCATGTGAGAATTCTACACTATCACTCATCGTTCCCAAAATTCGTTGGAGGTATCCTTTTATATTATACTGTATGACAGAAGGTAGTCCAGAAATTGAATTTATATGTTCAGAACAAGAACCATAATATGTATTTCCATTAAATGGTTTATCCACAATCATTTTGTCTTGAGCGGTAAGTTGGAATAAAGATATTACCACCAAATATATTGTCAATATTCTGTTCATTTGCAGTATTTTATATTATGGTGCACAACGATTGGCGCTATGTAAGAGTTGCCGAATTTCGTGGTTCGCGTCCTGTCCGCCAGGACAAGGATGCAAGCGAGAAATTCGCAACCAAGTTGCTCAAAACTAGGCAATTTTACATAGCGTTTGTTAGCGGTTCGGCTTTTTATTTTTCAATTTATTCAATTCATTTTTTGTTATCCAAAGTTCGTGTCCAATCGTGTCTGTCAAACTTTTATATCTCACAAAGTCAAAGTGCTTTCCGTCTTTACTGAACTTCGAAGGTTTGACAACTCCAAAGCTATAATACTCGTCTAAATGCCTTCCAATATTTACATTGTCAAAATATATAGTATCGTTTTTTAAATGGTATTTTCCCTTAGTTTCTGTCACTCCAAAGCAAACATTTCGTTCTTTAAAAGTGAAATCATCTTTTAATTTTAAAGTTGTCATACAGTTTGCAGCCCCTTCTCTTTCAGCAACTAGAATGTCGCCACCTTCGAGTTTGTCAAAATTTATAAGTCCATTGGGTCTTATAAACGTAATTGTCAATACAAAAACCAAAAGACCGATAGTGAGAAATCTTAATTTGTAATTGAACTTTTCTTTTATTGTCAGGTAAAGTTGTTTGATTAATGATATTCCAAGTCCAAGGTAGATTATAATCAAAAGGATAAATGATGGAAATGCAAATAAACCAAGCTTTCCCTCCCAATAGTAACTCGTATTCACTATCAGGAAGAAAAATATTGTCGCTATTATTAATCTGTACTTTTTCATTTATCTACTGGTTGTCTTTTTTAAGCTGACCGCTAACGGTTGAGGCTAAAAGCTGGCGGGCATTTCGGAGCACTTCACTGTCAACCTGCGATAAAGTTTATTCGATGTAACACCCTTCAAATTACCACTTTCCGCCCGCTTGATTTTAGCCTTTGTTAGCGTTTCGTGCTTTTTTCTTCCAAACAAATTTCAATGATAATATTACCCCTAAAACAATTCCTAAAAATGCAGTAAAAATAAAGTTAAAGTAACTTGGTTCAGGGTGATAACCAGTGTTAGAAGAAATTTCATAAAATAGGTTGAAAATAGCACTAGTTTTAATGTTGTTAGTGTCATAAGCACATTCATCTCCAATAATAATATTGTTTATTAGTGTATAATTTATCGTATATGCTATTAATACACTTATTATTATAAAAACAGCGGAAATTAACGCATTGAAAAGTATAGATTTTATTTTCATGTTTATCTTGTTGTACCTGTTTGAAAACTTGTACCTGTTGTCTGACCATTTGTATTATTTTGCATTGGAAGTGCAACATTTTGCTCATTTAAATTCCAATCTTGGCTCCTTTTATAACCACCAACCAAATAAGTTCTTTGGAAATAAACCATTCCATTGTTTTCAGAATTTATAAAATTATCTGCCCCATTTTCAGAATTAAGTCTATAGTTTGTAAATTGAGATGGAAAAGCTGATGAAGTCTGACCAGAAACATTTACATTTTCAAAATTAGATAATGATGATACTTGGTTTGCAAATGAAGTAATTCTATATTCTGGACTTAAACTTCCATAACTATTAACATAATAATTGGTGATTTCTTTTTTTTCAGCACCAGTATTACAACCAAAGAAATTTGCATTAGTGCCTGTCCCATTATTATTCCAGTTAAAATCAATATTACCCCAGCCAGTTAAAGACATTTGTTTTCCATCAACAGCATTCGCACTTGTATTTGCTGAACCAGTTGGACCATCTGTTCCAGCATGCGACCAAATACTAAATTCTTGTGTCTGACCATATTGTGGACTGTAAGTTTTAACAACATCATTTACTTGTTTCTGAATAGAGGCCATATCTTGTACAGCTAACACAACAACTTTATCTTTTGATGGATCGAAACCTTTACTCCTTTCAATATCAGTTTGTCTCGTTAATGCAGAAGCCCTAAACATCTCATCTCCTCTGTCATTACCACTGGTGTAGAATAATATATATACATCTCTGCCGTCAGGGTCAATTGCTCTTATTGGCATATTACCAACAAAATTATAAGGAGACATGCTTGGATATTTATTTGCATGAGGGTCTGTACTGATAAATCTTAGAATAAATGTTGGCAAAAGGCTATCAGTTTGATAAATAACATCGTTATGATCAATATATTCAACTAAATGAGTTTTTGTATTTAAAGCAATACATTTTAATCTTTGTGTTGTATCAGTGTTATTAATAAAGAGAAATTGTTTACCACTTTCCTCTTCGGGAGTTTTTAAAACTTTCCCTTGATAACCAAAAATTGAATAGGGGTTATCATTTTGAGCATGAGTTTTGGCGAAGCCAAAACATAATGCAACTAAAATCAAAATTCTAAATTTTCTCATAATACAAATTTATTAAATTTATAATCATTTATTTATTTTTTCTTGTTCAACAGATTTAACCCACTGATCATAGAGGTCTTGTGGCATTTCTCGATAACCAAGTTCTTTAATTTGCTTGTCTAATGCAATAAATTCTTTATACGTTGCTTCCATTTCTGGCGTATTACCGATCCCTTTTTTCTTTGCTTCTTCTTGCTGTTTTTTCCCAATAGTTTGTAAGCAGTTAAATTTTGTCATTATTGCTGAAATACAAGTCGGATAATGCTTAATTACAGTATTGCAACACTTTAAAACAAATTCATCATATCCATTGTTTGTTTGATATCCCATTGCTAAATCCCATAGGCAAAGAGCTACATTTTCTTTTTCGGATAAGGCGTCCATATAAATACCTTTTTTAATGGCTTCTGCTGAAATTCCCATTGAAGAAATCATCCAAGCGTCTGATGATGGATGTCCGTTTGTAAGTTCAATATTAACCCATTTCCCATTCTCGTCAATATGTTTTATATACATGTGATTTGGAGCAATGGCTAAATATGTTTCTAAATTTAATTCGTTTGCAATGATTTTGTAGTAATATGGCAAAGAATGACAATTGCCTGTTTTTGTTCTTATTACCTTTGTAACAAACATATTTGTCCAGTCCTTATCTCCCATGAAATCATTAAAGTCATATTTAAAAACTTGATTATTGTTAAGATAAGAGGGTTCATACATATAGCTGAATATTGCGTATTGTCCTGCTGTTTTGTATGCTGCAATACCTTTTTTATTAACATATTCTTTGAGCCGTTTTGCCAAAACAGAAAAATGATTTGAAAATTCATCGTAATTCAATGTCCCTTTTAGATATGTATTTTCGTAAATGAAAACGGCTCTTTTAAAATCAATCGGTTTTCTTCCTTCTAACATATCAAGGTATTGTCTGTATGCACAGTCGTATGTATAGCAGTCAGAAAAATCCTTTACTTCTAATGTATCAGCAGAGTCATGAGTTTGAGTTTTCATTGTATCTTCGACCAATACAGTACTTTTCAAGCTGTCATTTTTTGGCAACATTTCTTGTTGCTTAGGTTTTTCTGATCCCAAGTAATAAACTGTTGCCCCTATGACTGTTAAAGTTGTTAGTGATAATATTGTCATTTTCATTTTCATTTACTGCTTCGTTTTCCTAGCATGAACGCTAACGGTTTAGGCTATGTTGCGTGCCGCATTATTTTCGAATAATCTTCATTTCCATTACAATTTTCATTAAATCTATAATATTCATGCTCACAACGAGTTGCGGCATGAAACATAGCCTTTGTTA
>Ga0210044_10008742_pt1 | contig 12530 bp, 5 predicted proteins | sample CryGey13umfilter_2_FD_183959 | JGI IMG/M metagenome (GOLD analysis project Ga0210044, IMG submission 183959) | Groundwater microbial communities from aquifer in Utah, USA - Crystal Geyser 4/9/14 3 um filter (SPAdes) (version 2) | ecosystem: Environmental > Aquatic > Deep subsurface > Groundwater... | reverse complement strand
GAAGTTTTTCAGAAACGAAGAAGATGCTCCTCCTACGCTAAAGTTTACCGATCGAAATGAAATGCAGGTTGGCTACGGAGGACAGGTCCTCCTACGCTAAAGTTTACCGATCGAAATGAAATGCAGGAAGGACAGGTTCTGATTAGATAAAAGACAGAATAGAACACAGATTTAGCGGATTGAATTGATTTATATGGATAAAAAATCAACCCGTTAAATCTGTTACTCACAATAATTTTTAAAAAAATACAATTTTACTTTAATGCAAAATTTATTTCGTAAAGGTAATCGGTAAAATATTTTCATTTATAGCAAACAAGATAAATCTCCTTTAACAACTCAAATGTTTACAAAAGTTCTTTAATCGGGCAAATAAGATTTAAGTGCTGAGTATTTGTAGGAACAAACAGTTTGTTTTTTCGGATACGCTTCAAAGGATAACCATTCAGAACCGACCTGCGATTTCTTCTCCGCAAAATGAACATTTGTTCTTACTCATTTTGTTTGATGTAATAGTATGCCAATCACGTTCTATTAAACTTCTTTTACAATTCGGGCAGTAAGTCGTTTGTCCTTCTGGAAAATTAACATTTCCCAAATAGATAAATTTTAATCCGAAATTTTTCGCAATGGAATAAGCAGATTTCAATGTCTGCAGAGGAGTTCTTTTCTTGTTTGTCATTTTGAAATCGGGATGAAATGCAGTGAAATGCAGCGGGATGTCATTACCCAGATTTTCACAAATCCAATCACACATTCTTTTTAATTCATCTTCCGAATCGTTTTCATCGGGAATCAGAAGCGTTGTGATTTCAAGCCATATATCAGTTTCTTTTTTTATCCAAACTAAAGTATCCAAAACATCTGCAAGATGAGAAGAAGTTAGTTTGAAATAAAAATTTTCCGAAAAGGATTTTAAGTCAACATTTGCTGCGTCGATAAATTTATAAACTTCTTTTCTTGCCTTTTTATCAATATATCCTGCTGTTACCATTACATTTTTAATATTTTCAGTACGAGCTAATTTTGAAATGTCAATTACATATTCACCAAAAATTGTCGGGTCATTGTAGGTGTAAGCAATAGAAGGAGTTTTATATCTTTTTGCTAATTTGATTACATCTTCAGGTGAAGCATCGACCGAATTCACATTGTCAATCTGTGCTTTGCTGATTGACCAATTTTGACAAAACTTGCAGCCAAGATTACAGCCTGCAGTACCGAAACTCAAAACGGATGTCCCCGGGAAAAAATGATTCAGCGGTTTCTTTTCAATCGGGTCAATTCCAAATCCGGTAGGTTTACCATAACCGAGTGAATAAAGTTTTCCGTCAATATTTTTTCGAATGAAGCAAAAACCGCTTTGTCCTTCACCAAGCAAACAATATCGGGGACAAAGAGTGCAAAGGATTTTATCGTTCTGCTTTTCCCACCAATCCGCTAAATGCAGGCTTGTCATTTGTTTTTCTTCACAACTCTTCTTGATTTAGTCTTTAGCTTTTCTTTAGAAGCTTTTAACAGCATTTGCATCTCTTTGAGTTTTTTCTCAACTAAATAAAAAACTGTGTTTATTCCGAAATCCTTATTTTGGTTTCTTCTTCCAGCCTTGAACCCCGTCAATAATTCTACCGCTTCTTCAACTTTTGATACTGCAAAAATGTGGAACTTATTTTCTTTTACGGCTTGAATTACAGCATCCTTCAACATCAAATCTTTCACATTTTGCTGCGGTATAATCACACCGTGTTTCCCAGTTAAACCTTTTGCATTACATACATCAAAAAACCCCTCAATTTTTTCATTCACTCCGCCGATAGGCTGAATATCACCTTTTTGATTTACAGAGCCGGTAATTGCAAATGATTGCCTTATTGGAATTTCGGTAATACTAGAAATCAAAGCACAAATTTCGGTAATCGAAGCACTGTCCCCGTCAATCATTCCATAGCCTTGTTCAAAAACAATACTTGCGGAAAATGAAAGTGGAAATTTCCTGCCAAAAGTTTCTCGGAAATATCCGGAAATAATCAACATGCCTTTGTTGTGAGTGTTTCCGCTCAAGCCGGCTTCGCGTTCAACATTTATAATATTTCCGTTTCCCAAAGAAACACTTGCAGTAATTCGCGTCGGTTTTCCAAATGACAAATGGTTTGAACCATAAACAGCAAGCCCATTAATCTGCCCAATTCTTTCGCCAACTGTATCAATTAAAATTGTTCCGTCTTTAATCATTTCCGAAAGCTTGTCTTCATACATTGCATGTCTTTCGCGCGAAGATTCAAATGCCTGATCAACATTATAAGCAGTAACGACGCGGGCATTTACATCGCGAGCCCAAAAACAGGCTTCTCGAATCAAATCTCCGATATAAGCAAATCTTGTAGTAAGTTTGTTTTTTTCGCCTGCATATCTTGCACCGTATTCAATCAGTCTTGCAATTGCATCAGAATCAAATTCAAGAAGTTTTTCATCCCGGATTAATTTTTTAATCACCTTAGCATAATCAGAAAGTATATGATCATTTCTTTTGATTTCGTAATCAAATTCTGCTTTTATCTTGAAAATTTTATTGAAATCATCCTCGTTTTCGGAAAGAAGTGAATAAATGTAATTATTCCCGATGAAGATTATTTTCGTATTTATTTCAATCGGTTCGGGTTTCAAAGCACTTGGAAAAGAATAAACAGAGTTTGCCAAATCCTGAATTTCCAGAATTCCATAAAGCATCACTCTTTTTAAAGTTCTCCAAACTCCCGGTTCAGAAAATGCGTCCATTGCATTGATAATTATATATCCGCCGTTTGCTCGAAGAAGCGAACCGGCTTTAATTCGAGTGAAATCAGCAAGCCAATTTCCGCTTCCATCCGAATATTTTTCGATTGCACCAAATAGATTTGTAAATGTCGGTGAGGTTTCAACAATTACAGGGCATGAAGTTAATTTGCAGTTATCAAGAACAATATTCACTTCGTATTCTTTTAAGTAATCGACAATAATGCCTGCAGAGGTTTCTTCTTTAATAGGTTTGCTGCCTTGAAAAACTTCAAGATTTTGTAAGATATTTTCAATGACATCAGCAATAAATTTTTGAACTTTTTCATCTTGAAACTTTTCCTTCAAATCGCTGAAAGAAGTCTGAATAATATCCTTTACAACCAGTGTTTCAAGATTTTTTATTTTCTCTTTAAATGATTGATTAAGCTGCAGACTTTTCCTGAAAATAATTTGAAGTGCTTCCTGAAAATCTGTGTAGCGGCTAATAATAGCTTGTGATTTCTGTTTTGTGATTTTATTCTTTGCCACAAGTTCGTCAAGTTGCGAGATGAAATATGACTGCTTTTCAAAAACAAACAAGATCTCGGGTCGAACCATTTCGCCGACCTTTAACTGACCAAGAGCAAAATTTTCTTTGGCAAGTTTTTGTTCAAAAGCATTGAGTAAATTCTGCTGAGCGTCTGTGTATTCGGTTATAATTTTCTTTTTACGTTTGATGAAATAATCAGATTCCATTACGCCGGGAATATTTTCCTGAAGAAATTTTATTGTACCTGCCAATTCCTTTTTAAATTTAACAGCTTCACCAGCCGGAAATTTTAATGAAATTGGCCGATCTTCATCTTCAAAATTATTTACATAAGCATAATCGAAAAGATTGTCACAATCCGGATTTATAGTTTCAAGCATTTTTTTTACAGTGGAAAATTTTCCCGTACCGGATAAACCGGTAATAAAAATATTGTAACCGTGACTTTTCATAGAAACGCCGATTTGCAAAGCCTTTATTGCCCGCTCCTGCCCTAATATTCCTTCAATTGGTTTTAAGTCCTTCGATATAGAAAAATCTAATTCTTTTGGATTGCATGTCCATTTCAATTCTTCCGGTAAAAGTTGAATGTGCTTTTTTGATTTTAGAAGTGCCATATTTTCCTCAATTATCAATCAGTAGTTATATCAAAAATAAGTTTTTTTATTTATAAAAAGAATATAAAAATCTCGAATCTTGGCAATTGCTTTCCATTATTTTAGTTTTACAATTGAAAACCTGAATTTAATTTGGAAATATAATTGTTTGAATGAAAGATAAACTGATAAAGCATATTTTCGGAAATGAAATAGTTTCGCAAATATTTGATTCATTAAAGAAAAATACAATTACAAATATCTCACGGGCTTATGGTTCTGCTAAAGTCTTCTTGATTCATGAAATATTTAAGACAAACAATAAAATCCTTGTCCTTGCTGAAAGTTCTTTGGAAGTAGATGAATTGACGGTCGAACTGGAAATAATGGGCCATTCTGATGCTTTAATAAATTTAAATAATATTTCCGATGAGGTGCTTCAAGAAAAATTAACCGAAATATCCGCGCGTGAAGAATTTATTTTCATTGCATCTTATTCCATTTTGAAGATTGATCTTCCATCTCCCAAACAGATTTCAGATAATACTCTGAAAATTGAACTTGGTACAGATATAAATTACGATGAATTGATTGAATATTTTTCTTTGTACAATTATCAAAGAGATAAATACGTTCAGAATCCGGGAGACTTTTCTACACGCGGTTCGCTGATTGATTTTTGGTCGTACAGTGAAAAACTTCCTTGCAGGATTGAATTTAACGGCGATTTTATCGAGTCAATCCGATATTTTGATTCTGAAAGTCAACGTTCAATCGGCAAAATCAATTCTGTTACTTTAGCTGCAAATGTTGTTGAGAATATAGATGAAAAGAATTCCTCAAATTTTTTTTCATACCTGAAAGACACATTGATTTTTGCAAATCACAATAATTTATATTCAATTAACGATGTGAAACCGAAAGAGAATATTATCATTTCAGATGATTTAGATCAGGAATTAGCAGAGGAAATCTTTGAAAATCTGCCAATTAATTCTGCATCGGAAAAGCCCGAAAATGAAATTAATTCTACCGACGATGTTTTCCGATACGAGAATCGATGGATTATTGAAAATGATTTTTACAATAAAGATTCCTGCTTCGATCTCGGAATAATTGAGAATCCATCTTTTCAATCGAACTTTAAACTTCTTATCAAATTAATTAAAGAACAATGCGAATTCGGGAAAAATATAATTATTACTACCGAAAATGAATTGCAACAAAAGCGAATGTCAGATTTGATTATTGAATCTGACAAATCAATGGAAGAATTAAGCACTGCAGGAAAAATAAAAGTGATTGTGCTTCCGATTAAAAAAGGATTCACTTCAAGAGCCGGTGGCTTTATTTTTCTGACGGATTATGAAATTTTCAATAAACCATATCGGACAAAACTTCCAACCGGAAGCAAATCAAGAAAATCTAAGACAAAAGATTTATCATCATTGAAAGTTGGTGATTTTGTTGTTCATGAAACTTTTGGAATCGGAAAATATGCCGGACTTGAGACAATAAAAATCGGATCATCTGAGCAGGAGAGTATAAAAATATTATATGCTGAAGGCGATGTTGTTTATGTTAATCTGAATTATCTGTCATTAGTCAAAAAGTTTTCTTCAAAAGAAAATGTCGAACCTAACGTAACAAATCTTAAAAATAATGAGTGGAAATCCGCAAAAAGAAAAGTCAAATCAAAGATAAAAGAAGCAGCCAGAGAATTGATTACTCTTTATGCAAAACGAAAATCAGCAACCGGATTTGCATTCAGTCCCGATTCTGTTTGGCAAAAAGAACTTGAAGCATCTTTTATTTATGAAGATACTCCCGACCAAATGAAAGTGTCTGAAGAAGTAAAACAGGATATGGAATTGCCGACACCGATGGATAGATTGGTTTGCGGTGATGTTGGTTTTGGCAAAACGGAAATTGCCGTCCGAGCTGCTTTCAAAAGTGTGAATGACGGGAAGCAAGTGGCTGTGCTTGTTCCGACAACAATTCTTGCAGAGCAGCATTTTAACACATTCAGAGATAGACTTGGGCAATATCCGGTAAAAATTGAAATGCTTTCCCGTTTTGTCCAGATAAAAAAACAAAAAGAAATTGTAAAACAACTTGAAGAAGGAAGTGTTGATATTATTATCGGCACACACAGACTTCTTTCAAAAGATATAAAATTCAAAGATTTGGGCTTGTTGATAATTGATGAGGAACAAAGATTTGGCGTGATGGCAAAAGAGAAAATCCGTTCTGTAAAAACAAATGTTGATACACTCACATTAACTGCAACACCGATTCCAAGAACGTTGAACCTGTCTTTACTTGGTGCGCGTGATTTATCAATTATTGGAACGCCGCCGCCAAACCGCCAGCCGATTTATACGAATGTGAGTGTTTTTGATATACATAAAGTTCGTCAGTGGATTTTGTCGGAAGTAAGACGTGGCGGACAGGTTTATTTTATTCATGACCGCGTGCATTCAATTCAAAAAATTGCTGCTTATCTGAACAAATATATTCCTGAAATTAATTTTGGAATTGCACACGGACAGATGAAACCGACACAACTTGAAAATGTTATTCATGATTTCATGAACAAAAAAATTGAAGTGCTTTTATCAACAAAAATTGTTGAATCGGGACTTGATATTCCAAACACAAATACAATTATTATAAATCGCGCTGATAGATTCGGGCTTTCAGAACTTCATCAGTTAAGAGGACGCGTCGGCAGAAGCGATAAACAAGCCTATGCTTATTTGCTTGTCCCTTCACTGGATTCTGTTTCGAAAAAAGCTGTAAGAAGGCTTAATGCAATTGAAGAATATACAGAACTCGGAGAGGGATTTAACATTTCGATGCGTGATTTGGAAATCCGTGGCGCCGGAAATCTTTTAGGAACCGAACAAAGCGGAGTTATAGATACAGTCGGTTTTGACCTTTATCTCAAACTTTTAGATGAAGCTGTAAATGAATTAAAGCAGAATGAATTTAAAGATGAATTCAAAAATCTGCCCAAGACAATTCAGAGAACTTCGCCGACAATCGACACTTACTTTGATATTGGTATTCCAAAAAATTATATGCCCGATCAAGCGGATAGATTAAGTTTTTATTCTTCTCTTTTTTCAATTGTAAATATCGAATCAATTAACGAAATAATTGAGGAAATGGAAGACAGGTTTGGCAAGCCACCGGTTATGATTGAAAGATTGATTCAAACCGCCAAACTTAGGTTTTTTGCTTCGGTCGGACTGATTGAAAAAATATCGGTTAATGAAAACAAGTGCACGATAATTCTTCCGAAAGCTGACAGGGAAGAATATTATCATCACAAATTCCCGATTTTATTAAAATACATAATCGAGCGTTTTTCGAAAGAAATATTTTTTATTCAGGACAAAACATCAATGAAACTGGAGATAAAGAAGAAATTTTCAAATCCGGAATCCGTGCTGAATTATCTGATTGAATTAATAAAAAATATCAATCGGATTTGCGAATTAAACTAATCAGTGACGATTTGTGTTAGGATAGAAAACATTTAATCTCATTTTTTTTGTAGTTTTGAGTATTAAAATATTACCTTTTGTCCAATATTAGTGGAAATAAAATGAAACAATCAAAAGATGAAAGCAATAAAAATCTGTTTAACGACGAAGAAATTCGTGAATGGCTTGAATCCATCGAGTATGTGCTGCAATCAGGTGGCGCTGAAAAAGTAAAAGAGCTTTTACATGAACTTGACACTTATGCACATGAAGCAGGAGTTGAGCTGCCATTCACTGCAAATACGCCATATATAAATACAATTCCTAGAAGTCAGCAACCTGCCTTTCCGGGTGGACGTGAAATTGAAAGACGAATAAAAAGTTTAATCCGATGGAATGCGATGGCGATGGTTGTTAGGGCGAATAAAAATTCGGCAGGAATCGGCGGACACATTTCCACATTTGCTTCAGCTGCCACATTATATGAAATTGGTTTTAATCATTTCTTTAAAGGCAAAGATGAAAATTCTGACGGTGACCAGATTTATTTTCAGGGGCATGCTGCACCCGGAATTTATGCTCGCGCTTTTCTTGAAGGAAGAATTTCAAAAGAACAATTGGAAAATTTCAGACGTGAACTTGCACCCGGCGGAGGTCTTTCTTCATATCCTCATCCGTGGCTGATGCCGAATTTCTGGGAGTTTCCTACTGTTTCAATGGGATTAGGACCAATCATGTCGATTTATCAGGCAAGATTCAACAGATATCTCGAAGACCGTGGATTGAAAAAACAAAGCAATCAAAAAGTCTGGGCTTTTCTCGGTGATGGTGAAACTGATGAACCGGAAACTCTCGGTGCAATTTCACTCGCTTCAAGAGAAAAACTTGATAATTTGATTTTTGTGATAAACTGTAATTTGCAAAGACTCGATGGACCAGTAAGAGGAAATGGAAATATTGTTCAGGAACTTGAATCTGTTTTTCGCGGTGCAGGCTGGAATGTGATAAAAGTGATTTGGGGAAGTGAGTGGGATTCACTTTTGGAAGCCGATAAAACCGGTTTGCTGATTAAACGAATGAATGAAACTATTGACGGTGAGTCACAAAAATATGTTGTTGAAGACGGGAAGTATATTCGTGAAAAATTCTTTGGTAAGTATCCCGAACTTTTAAACCTTGTGGAGAATTTAACCGATGAACAAATATTAAAAATGAAACGTGGCGGGCATGACCCCGAAAAAGTTTATACTGCTTTCAAATCTGCAGTGGAACATAAAGGAAGTCCGACAGTAATTTTAGCCCGAACAGTAAAAGGTTATGGACTTGGAGAAGCAGGAGAAGGAAAGAACATAACTCACTCTCAGAAAAAATTAAATGAAGATGAGTTGAAAGAATTCCGAACCCGATTCGGTGTTCCAATTTCTGATGACGATATTGCAAAAGCCCCGTTTTATAAGCCTGATGATGACAGTCCCGAAATCAGATACTTAAAAGAAAGACGAAAACAACTCGGTGGATACGTCCCCAAACGAATTGTTAAAAGTCAACCGATTCAAACTCCTTCTGAAGAAGTATTCAAAGAATTTTATGAAGGAACCGACGGACGTGAAGTTTCAACAACGATGGTTTATGTTCGTATTCTGACAAAACTTCTTAAGGATAAGGAAATCGGGAAGCTGATTGTTCCGATTGTTCCGGATGAAGCAAGAACTTTTGGAATGGAATCACTTTTCAGGCAAGTTGGAATTTATTCTCACGTTGGTCAGCTTTATGAACCTGTTGACCGTGACAGTTTGCTTTATTACAAAGAAGCAGTTGACGGACAAATACTTGAAGAAGGAATTACTGAAGCCGGCTCAATCTCTTCTTTTATTGCTGCGGGTACAGCTTATGCAACTCATGGCGTGAACACAATTCCGTTCTTTTCTTTTTATTCAATGTTTGGATTTCAGCGAATAGGAGATTTTGCATGGGCTGCTGCTGACATTCGGACAAAAGGATTTTTAATCGGTGCAACTGCCGGAAGAACTACATTAGCAGGCGAAGGTTTGCAGCATCAGGACGGGCAGTCACATTTGCTTTCGTATTCAATTCCGACATGTGTTACTTATGACCCTGCATTTGCTTATGAACTTGCGGTTATTATCCGCGACGGAATTTACAGAATGTACGAAAAACAGGAAAACAAATTCTATTACATAACTGTAATGAATGAAAACTATGCTCAGCCGCCAATGCCCGAAGGTGTGAAAGATGGAATATTGAAAGGAATGTATAAATATAAATCTTCAGCAAAAAAGAATGTCAAAGCAAAAGCACATTTGATGGGAAGCGGAACAATTCTGAATGAAGTAATCAAAGCACAGGAAATTCTGGAAAATGATTACGGAGTTTCGGCTGACGTTTGGAGCGTTACAAGTTATAAACTTCTTCATCTTGATGCGCTTGAAACAGAAAGATGGAACATGTTAAATCCAGATAAAAAAACGAAAATGCCATACATTCAGGAAATTACAAAAGATGAAAACGGAGTATTTGTTTCTGCTTCGGATTATGTGCAGATTTTGGCGGATTCAATTTCAAAATGGCTGCCGGGAAAATTAAAAACTCTCGGTACATTTGGTTTCGGAAGAAGCGAAGACAGAACTGCACTGAGAGACTTTTTTGAAGTTGATGCAAAGCATATTGTTTATGCAACCTTATATTCATTGGTTCAGGAAGGTTCTTTAAAAGCAGATGTTTTGAAAAAAGCAATTAAAAATCTTGGAATTAATCCAGAAAAAGCTAATCCAATGTTTTCATAAAATTTGAGAGAGAAAATGATACAGCAAGTTAACTTACCGGAACTTGGCGAAAATATTACATCGGCTGATGTTGTTAAAATTCTTGTTAAAGCCGGTGATAAAATCGAAGTAAATCAGGTGCTGATGGAAATTGAAACTGACAAAGCAAATGTGGAATTGCCTTCTGAATTCTCCGGAACGGTTAAAGAAGTGCACGTTAAAGAAGGCACGATAGTAAAAACGGGAGAACTTATTTTTACTCTCGACACTTCATCAGAAAAATCAATTGCAGCTAAAGAACAGAAGAAAATTACTGTCGGAGAAAATATCAAAACTGAATCAGCAAAGACAGATACAGTAAATGAAATTTCAGAAGTTGAATATAAACTCCCTGAACTTGGCGAAAATATTTCTTCTGCTACAATCACAAAAGTGCTTGTAAATGCGGGTGACATGATTTCGGTTGATCAGATTTTATTCGAAATTGAAACCGACAAAGCTACGGTTGAAATACCTTCTGAAATTTCCGGAACAGTGAAGCAAGTGAAAGTTAAAGACGGGCAGACAATCAAAACCGGTGAGGTTGTATTAATTGTTTCTTCTGATAATACTGTTAAGTCACATGCCGCAAATCAGGAAAAAACCATTGAACCGGAAAAACAGGCTATCAGCGAAGAAGCAAAACTGGAAATTGCCAGAACATTGAAAGATTTCAAGGATGAATCAACTGCAAACAAATTCGGAATCAGAAGAACAGAAATTATTGAACGGATTGTGCCGGCTTCTCCATCGGTAAGAAGATTTGCAAGAGAAATTGGAATTGATATTCATAAAGTAAAAGGCACAGGTGCTGGCGGTCGAATTTCAATTGATGATGTAAAATTATTCGCAAAAGAATTGAATCAGAAAATTCAAAAAGGCGAAATTCAAACGGACTCGGTTTCAGTGAACAAAGAGCCTTTGCCCGATTTTACAAGGTTTGGCGAGATTGAACGCATGCCGATGAATAACGTGCGAAGGAAAACAGCGGAACATTTAAGTTACGCCTGGTCAACTGTTCCGCACGTAACTCAGTTTGATAAAGCTGATATCACTGAACTTGAAAAACTACGAAAACAATTTTCCAAACAGGTGGAAATAGCCGGCGGGAAACTTACAATTACCGGAATTTTACTGAAAGTTATTGCCTCTGCAATGAAAATATTTCCGCAGTTCAATTCAAGTGTTGATATGAATAATAGTGAAATTATTTATAAAAAGTATATTAATATCGGTGTTGCAGTTGATACAGAAAAAGGATTGCTTGTGCCGGTAATTAAAGATGCTGACAGGAAAAATATTACAAAACTCAGTGTCGAACTTGCTGAAATATCAAAGAAAGCCAGAGACAAAAAACTTGGTCTGGATGACATGCAGGGCGGTTGTTTTACAATTTCTAATCTTGGCGGAATAGGCGGAACTTATTTCACTCCTGTAGTCAATTCTCCGGAAGTTGCAATTCTCGGAGTGTCAAAGTCAGTAGTTGAGCCGGTATTTATTGATGGTGAATTCAAACCGAGACTTATGATGCCACTTTCACTTTCTTATGATCACAGAATCATTGACGGAGCAGATGCAATAAGATTTTTAAGATGGATTATCAACGCACTTGAAAATCCATTTGTGCTTAGTCTGGAAGCGTAATAATTTTTTTGTGTTTTTTTATGAAAGTGAATCCGGCAATTTTCTCTTTTATTCCTTGAGGTGTTAATACGAAATTTGTGATGGTTCGTGTCATGGTTCGACAGGCTCACCATGACATGGAAATTATAAATATTATTTTTCGGACAGGGCAAGCCCTGTCCCTACAAAGATTTTAATTTCTATTTCAGCAATAGCATCTTCTTAGTATCAGAAAAACTTCCTGCTTTCAACGTGTAAAAATAAATTCCGGAAGGTAAATTATTCATTGTAAACTGTACATTATACATTCCCACAGGTTTGTTTTTGTTTACAAGTGTTGCTACTTCTTTTCCAAGTATATTGTAAACTTTCAAAACAACATTTCCAGCTTCAGGGATTTGATAACTTATCGTTGCACTTGGATTAAATGGATTTGGGTAGTTCTGTTCCAACCGGTAATCTTTTAGTATTGAACTCACCTCATTTTCCAGTGCTTTTTTCCATTGAATAAGACTTTGACCGGTTTTTACTATATGCGAACTTTCCGGCGAAAAATGATTATTCATGTCAACTGCAACTACCCAATATTCTACTTCATCTGTGGCTAATCTTGGTGATGTTATGATAAAATCTGTATCAGTACAGCTGTTACTTGATGTTGTTATGTATGTTGTTTGTGTACCTGAAGATGTGG
>Ga0210044_10008739_pt1 | contig 12534 bp, 10 predicted proteins | sample CryGey13umfilter_2_FD_183959 | JGI IMG/M metagenome (GOLD analysis project Ga0210044, IMG submission 183959) | Groundwater microbial communities from aquifer in Utah, USA - Crystal Geyser 4/9/14 3 um filter (SPAdes) (version 2) | ecosystem: Environmental > Aquatic > Deep subsurface >... | reverse complement strand
GCTGGAACTTTTACGGCAAGGAACTCCTGAGAGTCAAAGACCGTCACGACCGCGAGTTCTGCTACGGCCCGACGCACGAGGAGGTCATCACCGACATCGTCAGAAAAGAGGTCAAATCCTACCGTCAACTGCCGCTGATCCTGTACCAGATTCAAACCAAATTCCGCGACGAGGTCCGCCCCCGCTTCGGCATCATGCGCGGACGGGAGTTCATGATGAAAGACGCCTACAGCTTTCATGCCAGCGAGGAAAGCACGCGGGAAACCTACAACGACATGGCGGGAGCCTATGCGAATATTTTCCAGCGCTGTGGGTTGGAATTCAAAATGGTGGAAGCGGATTCCGGGACCATCGGCGGCAACTTTTCCCATGAGTTTGCGGTTCTGGCCAATTCGGGAGAGGATCTGATCGGCTTCTGCGATTCCTGCGACTATGCCTCCAACCTGGAGCTGGCCCAGGCCAGAACCCCCTCCCCCGCCGCCAACACAGCGGCGCTGGAGGAACTAAAAGAAGTGCTGACCCCCGGCAAAAAAACGGTCGAGGAAGTGGCTCAGTTTCTTTCCCTGCCGCCGGAAAAGATCGTAAAAACCATTCTGCTGGAATCCGACCTGGGGCTGGTCGCAGCGCTGGTCCGCGGCGACCACGAAATCAACCCCGTCAAACTGAAAAACCTGATTGGAGCGGAGTGGATGCACCCTGCCGCCGAAAAAGTCATCGCCGAACAGACGGATATCCCCTGCGGATTTGTCGGGCCGGTGGGGTTGAACCTGAAAGTTTACGCCGACCGGGAAGTTGAGGTTCTCCACAATTTTGTCACCGGAGCCAATAAAAAAGACGCCCACCTGACCGGAGTCCAGATCGGAAGAGACGCCAAAATTGAAAAAATCGGCGACATCCGCAAGGTTAAAGAAGGAGAGCCCTGCCCCCGGTGTTCCTCAGGCGTCTACAGGGTCAAGCGCGGAATCGAAGTCGGCCACATTTTCATACTGGGAACCAAATACAGCCGGGCCATGAAGGCTTTCTACCTGGACCCCCAGGGCAAGGAGAATCCTATGGTCATGGGCTGTTACGGAATCGGCGTGGGCCGGACCGCTGCCGCCGCCATCGAGCAAAATCATGATGACAAGGGAATCCTCTGGCCCGTACCCATTGCCCCATTTGCCGTTCACATCATCCCCACCAATTACTCCGTGGAGGCCGTAAAAGACGCGTGCGACACCGCTTACAAGGCATTGATGGAGCAGAACGTTGAAACCCTTCTCGATGACCGGCCCGATCGTCTGGGAGTCAAGCTCAACGACGCCGATCTTCTGGGCCTGCCTTTGCAGATGATTATCGGTCCTAAAAACCTGGAAGCCGGCAAAGTTGAAATCAAAATAAGAAAACTAAATAAATCAGAGCTTTACGATTTTCCCGGCGTGCTCGATAAAATCCCGGAAATTCTGCAGGGCCTTTAAGCCAGGACTGCCTTCCCTTCTGCGAAATTTCCCTTGCAACGGAAATGCCCTTTTAGTAGAATTTACTGGAAATCTATAGCTCGTGGGCCGAATGCGGGTTTTTAACCCGCATTTTTTTTTAGCATTATCCCAAGACCGATAATGAGGCCGCCCTCGTATTGATTTGCGGATTCCGCGCCGCAATCCCGAACATGACGATGACCAAAAGTTCAATTACAGAGTCCATCATCGCAATAATTGAACCTGTCGTGCGGGAAGAAAACCTGGAACTGGTCGATGTCGAGTATAAAAAATTCGGGAAATCCTGGACCCTCCGGGTTTATATTGACAAGGAAGGAGGGGTCATGATGGAGGACTGTCAAAAGATCAGCCGCCGGATTGAAGACTTGATAGAAATAGATGAGCTGATCTCCAATGCCTATGTTCTGGAGGTCTCCTCCCCTGGGCTGGACCGCCCCTTGAAAAAAGAGAGGGAGTTTTTAAAATTCAGGCACAAACCCATCCGGGTCAAAATATTTTCCGCAATGGGTGACCGAAAAAATTTCAGCGGAACCATTGAGGATTGCCAGGACAGGATTCTCACCTTGAATGAAAACGGAACCCTCTTGAAAATTCCCCTGGATAATATCGCCCAGGCAAAATTAATCATCGAGTTTTAAAAATTTAAAACAATGAGCATCGAAACCATCAGTATTTTAGAACAAATCGCCCGGGAAAAAGGCATCGACAAGAATGTGCTGGTCGAAGCCCTGAAAAGCGCCGTGGAAGCCGCCGCCCGCAAGCGGATGCCCCAGGCCAGGGAAATCCACAGCGAGTTCAACGAAGCCACCGGGGAAGTGGATATCTTCATCGAAAAAACCGTCGTGGAAACCGTGACCCGCCCGGATGAAGAAATCAGCCTGGATGAAGCCCAGGAAGTCTCCCAGGAAGTGCAGCTGGGAGAGCAGGTGCTGGTGCAACAGGTCCTGGAAAACTATGGCCGTATTGCCGCGCAACTGGCCAAGCAGGTTATCTTGCAGAAGGTCCGCGAAGCGGAAATCGATCTTATCTATAATGACTTTAAAGACAAAAAGGGCGAATTGGTCAACGGCATCGCCCAGCGCTACGAACACGGAGACCTCATCGTCGACATCGGAAAAGCGGAAGGCGTTCTGCCCCGTCGTGAGCAGGTGTTCCGCGAGACATTCAACCGCGGCGAGCGGATCCGCGCTTATGTGCTGGACGTCCGTAAAACCGCCAAAAACGCCATGGTCATTTTATCGCGGACGCACACCGGTTTGATCCAGCGGCTCTTCGAGATGGAAGTTCCCGAAATCAGCGAGGGGATGGTCGAGATCATGGGCATCGTCCGGGAACCCAACGGGCGTACCAAAATAGCCGTCCGCACCAACGATCGCGATATCGATGCCGTAGGCGCGTGTGTCGGCATGCGTGGAATGCGCGTGCAATCGATTGTCCAGGAACTGCGCGGAGAAAAAATCGATATCGTCGAATACTCCGAAGATCCCGAAACGTTTATCAAGAATGCCCTCAGCCCCGCGAAAATATCCAGGGTCATCGTCAATGAAAAAGAAAAGCACATGACCATCATTGTCGCCGAGGATCAGATGTCTCTCGCCATCGGCAAAAAGGGGCAGAATGTACGCCTGGCGGCAAAACTGGTAAAATGGCGAATCGATATCAAAGGCGAGGCCGATGCGGTCTCTCTGAGAAGTTCCGGCGTCTTCATGACCGCCGTGAAACCCGAAGGGGAAAACTTTCTCGACCTGATAAAAAATACAAAGGGATTGGGAGAAAAGGTCATGTCCGCTCTCTTTTCCGACAATGTCGTCTCTTTCGAGGAAGCCTTGAACCGGGGATTGGAGGGGTTGACCAAAATACCCACCATTGGCCCCAAAAAGGCGGAAGCCGTTCTTGAATTGGCCCAGGCCCGTCAGCCTGCCGGGACGGAACCAGCCGAAGAATCTGAAGGCGTCGCCGGAGAAATAGCGCGCGAAACCCAGGAAAGCGTGGGAGACCTTGAAGAGGCCGCGCTTCAGCCAGAGGACGTGGAAACCGCAAAAGACGAAGCGCAGGCGGACGCGGAAGAATCCACCGATGAGGATCAGGAAATCCAGGTGGACGAACTGGTCGGCATCGATTCCGAGGTCATAGAAACTCTCAAGGCAAATGAATTCCAGACTCTTGCGGAACTTTCAATCACTTCCATCGATGAACTTATCGCTCTCGATGGGATTGATGAAGCGTTGGCCCGGTCGATTCTTGAACAGGCCAAACAGCGGATGAACAATCTCGAAAATGTTTAGGTAGTTGCTGACCGGGGAGTGTCGCCGGTTCCTTAGCGCAGGATGATTTTTTTCGATGTCCATGAAGTGAAAAAAGCTTCGGATATTGAACCGGGCAATCAGAGCACGTTTTATGATAACAAACTTTTCAGGCTCACCCGGTTATTATTGATTTTAAGGAGGTTTTACTTGGCAAAAATTCGCATAAACAAGCTCGCGTTGGAACTCAATATTCAAAACGACCAGATTATCGACGCACTGCATAAAAAAAATATTCCGGTCAAGAATTACATGAGCTCCATTGATGAGGAAACCTCTGACTATATTCGCGAATTGTTCAATCCCAAGCCCGCGGCGCCCAAAGCGAAAATCGCAACCTCCAAAGCAAAATCTGCTTCCACCAAGTCCGACGCCGCCGTAAAGGCAAAAACCAAAATATTAAAAAGGATTAAACCTGCTGAAGGTGAAAAGGAAAAACCCAAAACCACCCTCAAAGCCGCCGCGAAAAAGAAGGCGCCTGCGACAGAAAAAGTAAAAAAAGAAACTCCAGCCGAAACCAAGGCAAAAACAAAAGGCCGGGATACCGCCAGACCGGCAAAAATAAAAGCGAAAAAAGTTGAAGAAGAGACCGGTGACGATATAACGCCGAAAAAACATGGCTTGAAAATCGTCAAAAAGGAAGAAAAACCCAAGGAAGAAGAAAAGAAACCAAAACACGAGAAAAAACCGGCGGCTGAGAAACCCAAAGCGGCGGAGCTAAAACCCGTCCGCGAAAAAGCGCCCTCCCCCCCGGCTCCAGCCAGGGAACCGGCCCCAACGGCGGAGAAAGAAGAGGAGGAAACCTTCGAGCTGGTACAGCTTCCCATCAACATTCATGTGCGGGACCTGGCGGAAAAACTGAAGTGCTCTCCAAACGATATCATCAAGGATTTAATGTCGTTTGGATTGATGGCCACCATCAACCAGAGCCTGGATTTCGATGTGGCCAGTAAAGTGGCCGACAAACGGGGATTTGAAGTCGAAGCGGTCACTCCAGAGTCCGAGCTGGGGTTTGATGAGGAAGAAACAAATCTGGAAAAGGACCGTATCCACCGCGCGCCCATCGTCACCATCATGGGTCACGTGGATCATGGAAAAACGTCCCTGCTCGATTCCATCCGCGAAACCAATTTGACCAAATTCGAGGAAGGCGGGATCACCCAGCATATCGGCGCGTATCAGGCCAAAATCAAAGGATCGCACATCACCTTTCTGGATACCCCCGGTCATGAAGCCTTCACCGCCATGCGCGCCCGCGGCGCCCAGGTGACGGATATCGTCGTCCTCGTGGTCGCCGCCGACGACGGCATCAAACCGCAGACCAAGGAAGCCATCGACCACGCCAATGCCGCGGGGGTTCCCATTTTGGTGGCCATCAACAAAATCGACAAGCCGGACGCCAAACCTGAAGAGGTCAAGAAACAACTGGCCGATCTTGGACTCCTGCCGGAGGACTGGGGCGGACAGACGATTTTCACGGAAGTTTCCGCATTGCAAAAAACCGGGATCGACCACCTGCTGGAAATGATCCTGTTGCAGGCGGAGATCATGGACTTGAAAGCCAACCCCAAACTCAGAGCCCGGGGGGTTATCATCGAATCGAAACTGGATAAGGGACGCGGCCCCGTCGCCACCCTGGTCGTGGAACAGGGAACCTTGAGAGTGGGCGATCCTTTTATCGTGGGACCGCATTTCGGCAAAGTCCGCGCTTTGATCAACGACAAGGGGGTAAAGATTCCCAAGGCTCCTCCGTCCACCCCCGTCGAAGTGGTGGGGTTGCCGGAAGTGCCCCAGCCGGGCGATAAATTCATGGTCGTTCAGGATGAAAGAAAAGCGCGTCAGCTCAGCGTCGTGAAACTCCAGCAAAAACGCGAAGTCCAGCTGGCAAAATCATCGAGAATCACCATGGACGACCTGCACCAGCAGATCGTGGAAGGCAAGATCAAGGAATTGAACCTTATCATCAAAGCCGATGTGCAGGGCTCCATCCATGCGGTGCAGGAAGCGTTTTCCAAACTGGAAGGCGAAGAGGTCCGCATCAAGATCATCCACGAAGCGGTGGGCGGCATCACCGAATCCGACGTCCTGCTCTCCAGCGCTTCCAATGCTATCATCATCGGGTTCAATGTACGCCCTACGGAGAAGGCGTCCCAGCTGGCCGCAAGAGAAAATGTCGATATCAGAATGTACAGCATCATTTACGATGCCATCGACGACATGAAAAAAGCCCTGGATGGCATGCTGGCTCCCAAATTCAAGGAAAAGATCATTGGCCGCGCCGAAGTCCGCGAGGTGTTCTCCGTGCCAAAAGTCGGAACCATTGCCGGCTGTCACGTGACATCCGGAAAAATGGAGCGCAATCTCGACGCCAGACTGATCCGGGACAGTGTCGTGATTTATCAGGGGAAAATCGTTTCCCTGAGAAGGTTCAAGGACGATGTGAAGGAGGTTCAATCCGGTTACGAATGCGGCTTGGCCTTCGACAAATACCAGGATCTGAAGCAGGGAGATGTCGTCGAACCTTTTATCCTTGAAGAGGTGACCTCTTAGAAGAACGAGTGCAATGAGGTGCCGCCATGAAAGTCGGTTGCTGTTCCTTGAAGTTTTACCTGCATGGAAATCATTCATTAAAAGAAAAACGCAGGATCACAAAATCGATCAAGGACAGGATAAAAAACAAATTCAATATATCCATTGCCGAAATCGGAGATCAGGATATCTGGCAGAACCTGCATATTGGCATGGTCGCCGTCGGCTCGGACCCTAAATATCTCGAGGGATTGATGCACCAGGCAGTCAATTTTATCGACAAAATGAACCTGGCTGAAATGACCGACTGCCAGATCAGAACCCTTAACCTTGGGCCTCCGGACCCATAATAAAATCCACCGGGGAAAATGGCGCTATGCGATTTAAACGTTCCGAACGAATTCAGGAACTCCTTCTTGAGGAGATTTCAAAACTCATCCAGCATGGATTGAAAGACCCCAGAATCGGTTTTGCCACGATCACCAAGGTAGACGTGAGCACCAACCTCAAACACGCGAATATATTTGTCAGCGTCATGGGCACCGAGCAGGAGAAGGAAGACACCCTCAAGGGCTTAAGGAGCGCCGTCGGTTTTATTCGCAACAGCCTGGGCAAGAATCTGTATTTAAGATACATTCCGGAACTCGACTTCAAACGCGACGACACCCAGAACCACGTGGACAAAATCAGTAAAATTCTGCGGGACCTGCACCTTGAATAAAATCGTCAATCTCTATAAACCCAAAGGGCCTACCTCTTTTGATATGGTCCAGACCGCGAAAAAAATCCTGGGGGTAAAAAAAGCCGGGCACATCGGCACTCTGGACCCCATGGCCGAGGGCATCCTTCCCATTTGCCTCGACCGGGCGACCCGGATCATTCAGTTTCTGGCCTCCCTGGCGAAAGTTTACCAGGCCGAAATGGTTCTGGGGGCCGCCACCGACACACAGGACGCGACCGGGCAGGTGATCGCTACCGGAAACCCGGAAAACATCACCGAAGAGCAGATCCGGTCTGTTTTTAAGGACTTTACGGGAGAGCAGACACAGATTCCGCCGATGTTTTCCGCCAAAAAGAATAAAGGAATTCCTCTTTACAAATTGGCAAGAAATGGTATTACTATCGACAGGAAACCGGTTTCCATACATATCCCTTCCCTCGAATTTATTAAAAAGGAAGGGAATCGGGTTGAATTTGAGGTACACTGTTCCGCCGGAACCTATATCAGGACCCTGTGTCATGACATAGGCCGGGAATTGGGCTGTGAGGCCCATATGGGTCGACTGATCAGGACTCAGGTGGGAAGTTTCGGCCTGAAAACCTCGCTGACCCCGGAAGCGCTGGGAAAGGCCGTCGCGGACGGGACTGTTTCCAGCAGATTGATTGCCGTAGAAGAAGCTCTCAGTTTTCTTCCTGAAATCCGTATTAAGAAAAGTTTTATCAGTTCCATCGCCAACGGCATAGCGCCCTCGAAGTCTTCCCTGGAAACCTTTCCGCGGCAGTTCAAGCCGGGAATGAATCTAAGAGTTTCCAACGTCAGCCACCCGCTGCTGGCGATTGTGGAGCCTGTTGTCGATCAGGATGCTTTTGCCCAGCTTCTCCCCAGGGAAGTGGCTTTTAAATTGAAACGTGTATTAATTTAATGATCAGGTACAAATCGCTGAAAGAGATTGGAATGTTTTCCCAGGGAAGTTCGAAATACCCGGATTTCCGGCGTTCTGCCGGTGGTCCCGCCGGAGCTTCCCTGGGAAAACATTCACCAGTCCCCCTTTCGGCCAGTATTTCCTTCTTAGGAGGTTAGGAACATGGGCCTTAGCGCAGAGCTTAAAACATCGATTATTTCGGATTACAAGTTGCATGAAACGGATACGGGTTCGTCGGAAGTGCAGATTGCCATACTCTCCCGGCGCATCACCGATCTTACGGAACATTTTAAAACCCACAAAAAGGATCATCATTCTAGAAGGGGTTTATTGAAACTCGTCAGCCGCAGGCGCAAATTGCTGGATCATCTAAAAGGTGAGGATGTCAAACGATATCAGAACATTATTGGGCAACTCGGCATACGACGGTAAACAAGTTATTGGAGACTATTAATGGAAAAAGTAGAAATTGATATTGATGGAAAAAAAATATCCCTGGAAGCCGGCGACTTCGCCAGACAAGCTGGCGGCTCTGTCATCGTCCGCCAGGGAGACACGATGGTATTGGTTGCGGCAACCATGGCCAAAAAAGCCAAGGAAGGGCAAAGTTTTTTCCCCTTGACCGTAGACTATAGAGAAAAAACCTATGCCGCCGGGAAAATCCCCGGAAGTTTTTTTAAACGCGAAGCCCGTCCGGGCGACTTGGAAACGCTGACGGCGCGATTGATCGACCGGCCCATCCGCCCCTTATTCCCGGATGGATTCATGGTCGAAACCCAGGTCGTCTGCATGGTGATTTCCCACGATCAGGAAAATCCGGCAGACGTTATTGCGCTCACCGGAGCCTCCGCCGCCCTTCTCATTTCGGACATTCCTTTTACCACGCCGATCGCGGGAGCGCGGATTGGCCGGGTCGATGGCAATTTCATTTTTAATCCGACCTATGAAGAAAGCGCCAACAGCGACTTGAACCTGCTCATGGCGGGAACTTCAGACGGAATCGTCATGGTCGAAGCGGGGGCCAAGGAAGTCGGTGAAGACGTGATGATGGACGCCCTTGCATTCGGGCACGACCGCATTAAAAAAATCATCGAGATTCAGGAAAAACTGCGCGGCCTCATCAGCAAGGAAAAAATTGTTTTTGAAAAAAAACAGTCTCACGAAGATCTGGTTAAAAAAGCCAACGACCTGGTCCGGGAAAAACTGCAATCGGCAATGGAAATATCCGGAAAACAAGAACGCTCTGACGCAGTCAAAGCCATCAAGGAATCTCTCGACAGCGGGTTAAACCCAGAGGGCGACGATGCTCTGAAATCGGAACTGGGGGAGCTGTTCCACGATATCGAAAAAGATGTCGTGCGCAAACTCATTCTGGAAAAAAGCTACCGGGTCGATGGCCGGGGCCTGGCGGATATCCGCCCCATCTCCATCCATGTCGGCTACATTCCGCGTACGCACGGGTCGGCTATATTCACCCGCGGGGAGACTCAGGCTCTGGTCACCACCACCCTTGGGACCTCCATCGATGAACAACGCCTGGACAGCCTGGAATTCAAAGGCATGAAGTCCTTCATGCTGCATTACAATTTCCCGGCCTTTTGTACGGGAGAAGTAAAATTCATCGCCGGTCCCGGTCGACGGGAAATCGGTCACGGCATGCTGGCGGAACGCTCTCTGATCCCGGTCTTACCGGACAAAGACAAGTTTCCTTATACGATCCGCATCGTTTCCGACATTCTCGAGTCCAACGGTTCCTCCTCAATGGCTTCTGTATGCGGCGGGTCGCTGTCCTTAATGGATGCCGGCGTTCCTATCAAAGCGCCTGTGGCTGGAATCGCCATGGGCCTCATTAAAGAGGGGGATCAGGCCGCGATTCTTTCCGATATTCTTGGCTCGGAAGATCATCTTGGCGACATGGATTTCAAAGTCGCGGGAACCCGCAACGGCATCACCGCTCTGCAGATGGATATTAAAATCGGCGGGCTGGATAAGGAACTCATGGGCCGGGCTCTGGCTCAGGCAAAAGAAGGCCGTCTCCATATTCTTTCGGAGATGGGAAAAGCCCTCGAAGCCCCGAGACCGCAAATGTCCACCTATGCACCCAGAATCATCACCATCAGGATTCCCAAAGATAAAATCCGCGATGTTATCGGACCAGGCGGCAAAGTCATTCGTGAAATCATCGACAAAACCGGCGTCACCATCGACATCAACGATGATGGCATCGTGTCCATCGCTTCCGCCGATGAAAAAGCGTGCCAGGCGGCGGTCAAATTTGTCGAGAGTCTGGTTCAGGAAGTGGAAATCGGCAAAATCTATCTTGGGAAGGTCAAAAAGATCGTCGATTTCGGCGCGTTTGTGGAAATCCTGCCCGGAACCGACGGGCTCGTGCACATCTCCCAGGTCTGCGACCGCAGAATCAAGAGCGTGAGCGACGAAATTCAGGAAGGCGACGAGATCAAGGTCAAAGTGATCGATGTCGATTCCCAGGGCAAGGTCAAACTCAGCCGCAAGGAAGCCCTGCGCGAGGAAGCGGGAGTGGCCCAATAGGCCGTTCAAACTCCTTGAGTTGATTTCCAGAAAAAACGAACTCCGGTTAAATGATCACAATCTTAACGATCATTTAACCGGAGTTTTTAATTTTGGCATCCCGATCCAACCCGTCCTCCCCCTTCCCCTGCAACTTCCCCCCAACAGACTCACGATTTTCCTGTCTTTGCAATGTTTCCCTGGCATCCCGAATTGCCACCTTCACTTGCATTTAGCTTCCAATCACAATCCAATCATCATTTACTATTCCAAAGAAAAACGCGAAGAATTGAATAAAAACTTTCAAATCAGCTCCCGGGTGCGATCTATTTCAGATAACACCATCGACGGAATCATCACGATTGATGAACAAGACGGCACTACCTTTCCTCTGGATCTCGGAGTCAGCGAAATGTACCTGGGTGAGACCCGCATGTTCACAGGAATCGTCCGCGATATCACGGAAAGAAAACGATTCAAAACGGAACTAGCACAAGCAGGGCGCAAGACCAAACTCATCTTAAAATCAGCAGGAGAAGGTATTTTTGGATTGGATCTGGACGGCAACACCACTTTTGTCAACCCCGTGGCAGAGAAAATCCTTGGATTTAAAGAGGAAGAACTCCTTGGCCAACTGCAACACGGTCTGACTCATCATACTAAATCTGACGGTTCCCCCCTACCCGCGTGAGGAACGCCACATTTATGCCGCCTTTAAAAGCGGAAAAGTGCATCAGGAATCGGAAGAAGTCTTCTGGCGGAAGGATGGAAGCTCGTTTCCGGTTGAATATGTCGCAACTCCTGTTCAGGAAGATGAAATAGTCGTGGGCGCAGTGGTCACCTTTCGCGATATCACCAAACGCAAAAAGACGGAGCACATGGTTTCGGAATTCGCACAAAATATGAAACAGGCCAATGACAATCTGTTCCGCTCCAACAAGGAACTCGATGATTTTGCATACATCGTCTCGCACGATTTAAAAGAGCCGATCAGGCCCTGTACCAGGCCAAGTCAAGGGGCAGGAATCGAATCGAAACCGCGGACGGCTGAGCCGTTTTTCGCAAAACCGCGCGCTAAAAATCCAGCTTCCACTCCTTCAACCCCGCGATGGCCTGAAAGTGAGTCAGGTCAAAGTGAATCGGGGTGATGGAAATATAATTCTTGGACACCATTTCACAATCCGTCCCCTCCTCCACCTCATCGAACCGCATTTCCCCCGCCAGCCAGTAATACGTATTTTTGCGCGGGTCCTCGCGTTTATCGAACGTCTCGATCACCCGCGATTTTCCCTGCCGGGTGATGACCGCTCCCGCGATCTCGTTTCTGGGAACCGCGGGAACATTGATGTTGAGCGAGACCCCTTCCGGCAAACCCATCTTTAAAACAGTCGGAACCAGCTTACGGATAAATTCCGCCGCCGGACCGAAATCGGGATTCTCAAACGTGTTCAGGGAAACGGCGATGGCGGGGACTCCCATGATACGCGCTTCCGTCGCCGCGGAGACCGTCCCGGAATAGATGGCGCAGGTTCCCAGATTGCCCCCCAGGTTGATTCCAGAGATCACCAGCTCAGGAGGTTCCTGAAGAAGCACCGACAGGGCTATCTTGATGCAATCCGCCGGTGTCCCGTTGACGGCGTAACCGATGAATTCGCCGTTTTCCACCACTTTGCGGGTTTTTAACGGGGTCGACAGGGTGATCGCATGCCCGACAGCGCTTTGTTCCGTCTCCGGGGCCACCACGATCACATCGGCGATTTTAGCAATCTCCGACCTCAGGGCCCGCAGGCCTTCGGCGTTGAACCCATCGTCGTTCGAGAGGATAATCATAAAAAAAAGAGGCGGGCATGAAACGCCCCGCCTCAAACCAGATTGGGGTTATTGAGAAAAATTTCCAGTTCGGTGAATCCAGGAAAAAGAAAGTGTCTTAAGGGAACCTCTAAAAATTCGTCCAAAGCCATGAAATAAGAAAACCGGATTGGGTGGGACAGGCTTTCCAGCCTGTCCACACGGGCTGGAAAGCCCGTGCTACCCATTGAAGGATCAAGAGAA
>Ga0210044_10008738_pt1 | contig 12535 bp, 10 predicted proteins | sample CryGey13umfilter_2_FD_183959 | JGI IMG/M metagenome (GOLD analysis project Ga0210044, IMG submission 183959) | Groundwater microbial communities from aquifer in Utah, USA - Crystal Geyser 4/9/14 3 um filter (SPAdes) (version 2) | ecosystem: Environmental > Aquatic > Deep subsurface >... | reverse complement strand
AAATCCCCATGAGGATCAACAACAGCCACACCTTTCCCCGCCTGAATATCGGCAAAAATCATATTCTCAAGAAGCGTCGACTTACCCATACCTGTTTTACCAATAATATAAAGATGCCGCCGCCTATCAAGCGTCTTAATTCCAAAAGGATATCCCGCCCCACGAAAATTGCTTTTCCCAAGCATAGTAATCTCGTCTACCGCAGTATTTCCAAGAGTAGGCAAATCTCCGGGTGGTTCCACGCGCTTAGAGCGAACCCAGTAAATATTAGGCGTAGTAACGGTCAAATTTGGCAAATGATAAACGGTAGCCAACTCCTCAACACTAAGAACAAAAGGTTTAAGAAGTTCACGCCGACTATAACGATCAACAATTTCCGTACCATATACAGTCTCCCCTATTACAAATCCATTAACTTGCGGAATACTGAACTGCTTAAAAGATCCTGCAATTTCACGCAATTTCACAAGAGCAACCTCTTTATTCGCATGTTTAGGAACATAAACAATCCTAACATTTGTTTCATAAAGCAATTTACTAACCTTATCTATCGCTCCACCAATAGTGGACTCTCTATCATGCGCGCGTGAGACTTCTTCATCCACAGTAACGGAAGAATCACCTGCGTCCGTATCGCTAACCATACCGGACCTAAGACCCTGCAAAGAAAAAATCCAATACACCGGAAAAAACACAATCCGCACAATTCTACTTCTAGTCGTATACGCACGGGCATAAAGAGACTGAAGTTTAGCAATATTTAAATAAATACCTTTATTCAAAATACGAATACATTTAATAAAAATAGTCCTCCATTTATCTTCAAGCGGACGAAAAACAACCTGAATCCAAGCCTGTTCATCTGGATCATTGAATTTTGCCAAAGTTGAAGTAATCGCAGATAAAGGATCCAAAGAAAATTTAGCCTTCTTATCATCAAACTGCGGATACCTCTTAATTGGAAAAATATCCGGACTACTAAGTTTAAGATCTACCCCCAAAGCATTTTTAAAATCTTCAACCGGCATAAAATGTTTTTCTTCAGTCTCCTTAATAGCATTTTCAATCTTAACCAAAGCAGAAAGTTCCCTACCTTCAGATTCCATAACTGCGCCTTCGCTAACCTCCACGCTCAAAGGCCGAGCGAAGTCCGCAACTTCAACTATATCCACATTCGGATACTGCGCATAAATCTGCCCTTCAACCAAATTTCTTAGCCTGGATGGGAAATTAGCATAAAACCTTATACTTCTTTCCACGCACGCAATTTCAAAACTAATTCGATCTTGAGTAAAACCTAAAAGACGATCCACAAACCCAATATCACGCGTTACTCCATGAATGGTAGAAAAAATCTGCTCAGCCACAATCGGACCGGATTCATTCTCTTTAGCCACCCTAATCATTAAAGTCGTATATTCTTCATTATTCAAACGCTGCTTTTGCATAAAACGCACAAACAACTCAATAGCTGTAAGCAAAGCAATAACGCCAACTATCGCCAACACAACATTAATGAAAATCGAGAAAAAACTCATAACCAAAGTATATTTAGCATGTATCCTTTTGTAAATAGCGCTCTAAAATAAGCATAGCCGCAAGTTCATGCTGAGAATACTTTTTTCGCAGCTTTTCATCCATAGAAAAACTATCCGCCTCAAAGGAGCTAAAAGACTCATCCTGAAAAACAACCTGCACCTTTCCAAGATAATCCTCCAATCGCCCACCTATACTACGCATTCTTTCAGCCTGAGGCGTATCGAAGCCATCATGTCCACAAGGAACACCAAAAACAACCTCCGCAATATTTTCATCCATACAAATACCCATAATCTGTTCAAAAAGAGCTTCCAAGCTTTTATAACCCTTCAACACTCCCCTACCAAAAACCATTGTCCGCGAAACATCGCAAACGGCAAGTCCGGTGTTTTTATCACCAAAATCTATCGCCAATAATTTACCTTTATTTTGCACTTTGAACATCAACCGTAATATTTGCTTCCACTCCTTCAGCTAAATGAACTTTAACCGCATGTGCCCCAACAGTTTTAATATGCTCGGACATTTTTATATTACCCTTTTCCAGCGCAGCCTTGGCAGCCTTAGAAATAGGATCAACAAGATCTTTTTCCAAAATAGATCCATACAATTTTTCCCCATTGGCTTTAGCGGAAAGCTTAATAGTAATACCATCCAATTTTTTCTTTATCAAAAGAGCATCTTCTTTAATGTGCTCCTTTTTTGTTACCACCTGTTTTCGCATTTTCTCTGCGTGCTGAACCATAGAATCATTAGCCAAAACAGCCAATTTCTGAGGAACCAGAAAGTTAATAAAATAACCGTCTTTAACCTGCTTGATTTCGCCCTTGCGAGCAACATTCCGAACATCCTGTAAAAATAAAACTTGCATAAAATTCTAACTTAAAGTCTAAAGCTCTCCATTTATAGGGCAAAAGTGCCAAAAAGTAAAGTATAACAACTTGGAGCTCCTAAATGGACTCACACAAAATGCACCATGTAGCAATTTCGGAAAACCTATCTGCGGAAAAAGCAAGATTCAACAAAGAAATCCCCTTAACCTTATTATCCGTGGCAAATACATAACTGGGCCTATAAAGAAAAATCGCCGGTTCATCGGTCGCAATAGTATTGGCCAAATCTTCCAAATACTTCTCTTTTTCATCATTATCAAAAGTTCCACGAACCTTTTCGATCAAACTATCAGCCGAAAAACTCTTATAATTGGAAAGATTCAAGCCATTGGAGCCAGCCTGACTGGAATGCCAATAAGCATAAGTATCAAAATTATAACCAAGACTTTCTCCTGTTAAAAGCATGTCATAATTTCTATCCTTAATCCTCTGATTAAAAGTTTCCAAAGACTCAAATTGCGGATCAACCTGGATTCCAACCTGTTTCCAAGAATCAACCAAAAAATCCACAGCCTTAGCAATTTCCACCGCAGCCGCAGGATTTTCATCTAACTGACGCACCAATAATATAAATTTAAGATTACTACCATCCGAAAGTTTTCTATAAGGATCACTTTCATCACTCACATTCATATTATAACCACTATCATAAAGAGCTCCCTTAGCTTCCTCCGGATTAGGCTTATTCCTCCACTCCGATTGATCCAAACTCATTAAAGGTGTATCCACAGCAGTTTTATATGACAAAACCTTTAAAAGCGCTTCCTTGTCTATAGCCTTTTGAAGTGCAATCCTAACCTTATCTTTCTTCAAAATCACATTATCCATATTCATAAAAACCGCAGTATACTGAGGCAATTCATAATTCAAAAAAGAAAACCTGTCCGAATCTTGAATCGATGAATAGATATCTCTGGAAACCTTGGAAATAACATTTAAAGTAGAAATCTCCTTTAACATAGACTCTTCATCCGGATAAACATGAAATCGCACATTCTTAATTTTTGGCTTTTCTCCATAATAATTCTCATTCAAAGTCAAAAGCGAACGCTGACGGCCATCCGGCAAAACTTCAATAGGCGAATCAACTTTATAAGGTCCCGTACCAACCGGCTGCAAATTAAACCCGGCATTAGGCAAAGAAGCAACCGGAATTCCACCCAAAAGATGCTGAGGCAAAATCCCAACATTCAAATTAGTAATAAAAAACGCGTTAGATTTAGAAAGATCAAATTCAATCGTATTATTATCCAGCAACTTAACATCCACTCCCTCAAAATTAGCCCTTAAAACGGGATTCTGGAAGTCTTTACTCTGAATAACGTCATGATAAGTAAAATAAACATCCTCAGCCGTAAGCATCTCGAAATCATGCCACATAACCCCATCCTTAATTGTAAAAGTATACGTTTTCCCATCCTCACTTATAGAAAGATCGGCAATGTCCTCCACAAAAGCCTGCAAAGTAGGATCATATCTGGTAAGTCCACTAAAAATAAGCCCGGATATTTCTCGATTCGCCTCTGCCAAATCTGTATAAACCGGATTCAAAATCACAGGCCGCTCATCTAAAAGCCCTTCCGTATAATAACCACCTTCACCTGCAAATAATTCGGGCCGCTTAAAAATATCAAGAGCACTCTGCACTAAAAGCACAATAACAACAGTAACCAGTACAATACTGACAACCTTTTCTTCTATGTTATACGCGCGCAAAACACGCAAAAACGTCTTTCCTTTTCGGGCCATGAGAAAGCTTTAAGGAACAAACACAAATGCCAATGAAAGCAAAACAAAAATAACAGCCAAAACCACGGATGCCCTAGCAACAAACTTCTCCGCCCCACGCTTGGTAGACTGCACCGTAGCACCGGACTGACCACCAATGGCAGATGAAAACCCGGAACTCTTTTGCTGCACCAAAACGCTAAGAATAAACAGTGCAGACACAATCGCCTGCAAAACAATCAAGAAAGATTTCATATTATTTATTGTGAATAATTAGATGTAAAACCCAGTTAACAAGACCAAACACAATCGCTCCAACCAAATAAGTCCAACCGGAACTAACCGTAACCGTAATATCGGCAATACTAATAACATTCACAAGTTTCACGGTCAACCAAAAGATAATAGCATTAATCACCAAAATAAAAAGCCCCGCCGTCATAAGAACAAACGGAAAAGACAAAATCTTCATAAGAGGCTTAATAAAAGTGTTCAAAATCCCAATAATAGTTCCACCAAGCAAATAAAACTTTACCCCACCGGTAAATTCCAGTTGCCCGGGCAAAAATTTGGTCACCAAATATAGTGCCAGACTATTCAGTACAATCCCATAAATAATTTTATTCAACATGCGCGCAGATTACCATGAAGGGAGCGCAATTTCAATGCGTACAAAACAAATAAACCTACAAAAAAAACCGCATCTTCTCTAACAATAATGGAAAAGCACTATAACCGGTCGCCGAATTAAAATGCCCGGCGCCCGCAACCAAAGTTACATTTACCCCAAGATGCTCAGCCATTTCCTCCGCCTTCTCCAATTTTATATAAGGATCATTATCCGCATGAAAAATCACAAAATTATCACAATTAGCTTTTATTTTAGCCCAATCAAAATCCCTCTGCGCAAAAGTTTTCATAGAATCATCAAACTTATTCCCGGCAATCCCGGTAAAACCAGCCACCAAAAAAGCAGCCTTCACCTTATATTTCTCCAAAACATTAAGTAAAAACGGCACACCCAAACTATGCCCCACCACAAATGCATTCTCATTCAAAAAAGCACTATGCTTATCCACAACCTTCATCCATTCATCAAGCGTTTGATTTTCCGGCGTTTCGAACTGCGGAACCAAAACATTACACCCAATCCCCTCAAGCTCACCTTTAAGCCATGGAAACCAGTTCTCTTCCGGAAATCCACCAACCCCATGAACAATTAATACATTCCGCATAATTTCATTATTATTACCTCCGCACCGCCACCTTCACCTCCGCTCCCTCAATATCCGCGACCACCTCGGTGTCCCACTCAAAATCACCCTTACTCTGAAGTTCCAGCGCAAGAGTTTCGCGTTTAATGTACTCCGCAAACCCCAAAACAGCGGCGCTCACACGTTCTCCATGCTCATCACCGGAAATAGGCTCAACAAAAACATAAATACGATCATCAACATTATAACCCGCCTCCTTACGCAAATCCTGAATTCGACGCACAATCTCTCTCGCCAAACCCTCCTGTTTAAGCTCATCCGTTATCACAGTGTCCAGAACCACAGAAACTCCCCCGCTACCGGCCACATCAAACCCTTCCTTCCCATGAAATCCCACCGAAACCTCATCTCCACTCAAAACATAATCGCCAATATGCACTGACCCATCCTCCGCAACCTCAAACTCCCCCGCTTTAGCTTTTTGGATAATAGATTGAACCTCCTTACCATATTTCGGCCCAAGAACACGAGCATTCGGCATAACACTACGCGCAGTAAATTCATCCGCATCTTTCAAAATACTAAGATTTTTCACATTCAACTCCTCCAAAATCACATCCTTCTGAGCCAAAATCACTTTTTCATCAATATTCGCCGGAAGCCCAATCTGAACCAGCGCCAGCGGCTGACGAACCTTAATATTCGATTTATCTCGCACTCCATGTCCAAGCGTAACAATCTGCCTGACAAGATGATGTTCACGATTCAGTTTTGGATGGATATAAGACTTAATAGACTTAGGCCAATCCGCCAAATGAACAGATTCCTCCCCTGTAAGATTCTTATAAATAGCATCCGATAAAAACGGCATAAAAGGCGCCATTAATTTACAAAGTTCCACAAGAACAATATATAAAGTCTCATACGCCTGCGCTTTATCATCATCATTCTCCGACTTCCAAAAACGCCTGCGACTTCGACGAATATACCAATTACTAAGTCCATCCACAAAATCCGCAATCGGCCGCGTAGCTTTGGAAAGATTATAATCATCCATCGCCTCCGTAACAGTCTCAATAAGCTCATGAAGCTCCGAAAGAATCCATTGATCCAGTTTATGCTTAGGCTCAAAATCACTAACAGTCTTACCATCAGACGGCTTCCATCCGTCAATCTTCGCATAAGTCACAAAAAAACTATAAGTATTCCACAAAGTCAAAGAAAGTTTTTTAACAACCTCCTCCACATGCCGCTCACTAAAACGCACATCCTCGGCCAAAGGCGCCGTACTCATATATAAAAACATACGCGTCGCATCCACCCCATGAGTTTCAAAAAGCACATTAGGATCGGGATAATTTTTTTTTCGTTTCGACAACTTCTCCCCATCCGCCGCCAAAAGTATTCCATTAACAATCACATTTTCAAAAGCCGGCTTATTAAACAAAATTGTAGAAAGAACATGAAGTGTATAAAACCACCCTCGAGTCTGATCCAATCCCTCTGCAATAAAATTGGCCGGGAAATTATCCTCAAACTCCTGTTTATTTTCAAAAGGATAATGAAGCTGCGCGTAAGGCATAGCCCCGCTCTCGAACCAGCAATCCAGAACCTCCGGAATTCTATGCATTACACCATCGCACATGCCACATGTAATCGTAATTTCATCAATATACGGCTTATGCAAATCAAGCTCCGCCGCCTTCCCCTTTCCGCGCATCGGCAGCTTGCCGCCACTGCGCTCCTTTAACTCTTCAATAGAACCAATACATTCCGTATGACCCTTTTCACATTCCCAAACAGGAATAGCACATCCCCAAAACCTATTACGTGAAATCGCCCAGTCGCGCGCCCCCTCCAGCCATTTCCCAAATCGTCCCTGCTGAATATGCGGCGGCTGCCAATGAATTTTCTTATTATTCTTAACTAACCTATCTTTCAAATCCGTAACTTTAATAAACCAATTCCTGGTGGAATAATTCAACAAAGGCGTATCACACCGCCAACAATGCGGATAACTATGCCTAAAATTCTCCCTACTAAAAAGAAGACCCTTCTTATCAAGATAGTCCGCAACATTCTGATCCTGCCCCTTAACAAACTTCCCCACCCATGGCGTAACTTCATCGTTAAACGTACCATCCATCTTTACATGCTGGATCATTGGAAGATCATATTTCAGAGCAATTGCATAATCATCCTCACCGAACATTGGAGCTATATGAACAATTCCGGTTCCATCTTCGGTCGTCACAAAATCACCCAAAACAATTCTATACCCGCCTTTTTCTGCAATCTCTTTATAAAACGGCATCAACGGCTCAAACTCTTTACCCTCAAGATCTTGCGGCTTAACTTTTTCCAAAACATTGTAATTCATATCCTTAAAAACCTTCTCTACAAGCTGCTCGGCAACAACATAAACCTCCTCTTTTCCATCATCATATTTAACACCAACCTTAGCGTATGCAATCTTCGGTCCCAAACATAAAGCCACATTACCCGGAAGCGTCCACGGAGTTGTGGTCCACGCCAATAAATACGTATCCTCACCCTTCAATTTAAATTTAGCAGTAACCGATAAATCGGTAACATCTTTATACCCCTGTGAAACTTCAAAATTAGAAAGTGGAGTCTCGCAACGCGGACAAATATGCATACTCTTATACCCCTGATAAACCATTTCCTTAAGCCATATCTGCTTAAACACCCACCAAATCGATTCCATATAATCGTTATCAAGCGTCGCATAACTATCTTCAAAATCAACCCAGCGCGCAATTCTTTTTAAAAGACCTTCCCACTCCTTTGTATAGCGAAAAACACTTTCTCTACACATATTATTAAAATTCTCCACACCCATTTTTTCAATATCTTTACGCCCGGACATCCCAGCCTCTTTTTCAATTTCATACTCAACCGGAAGCCCATGACAATCCCAGCCATTTGTCCTTGGCACATAAAAACCTTTCATCGTCCAATACCTTGTAACGGCATCCTTAAGAGAATTAGCCAAAATATGACCATAATGCGGCATACCATTGGCAAACGGCGGCCCATCAAAAAATACATATTTCTCTTTATCTTTCCTGGACTGAACCGACTTCTGGAAAATTTTCTCCTTTTCCCAGAAATCCAACATTTCATGTTCCAACTCCGGGAAAGATTGCTTTGGATTAACCGATTTAAACATATAATATGAAAATTCCGTTTCATTCTAGCGGATAATAAGTTGATCAACAAGCTGTAAATGCTATACACTGTTATCCTGATTTGATCTTTATATCACTTACTGCTATTTTCAATCCCTTTCAAGTAACAAGATTTAATGTCAGAAAATAAGTACGAAACACCACGAGGCTTCAACGACAGCATAAACGACGAGCCTGAACGGTTAAGAGCCATTGCAGAATCTTTCATGTCTGAAGCCAGACTGTATGGGGCAAGAGAATTAATAGTTTCTCCGGTAGGATATAGAGATACTTTCATGGCAGGAACCAGCCTGGATGAAGCAAAGACATATGCTTTTCAAGATCGTTCTGGTCGTGATCTAATGCTGAACTGTGACAGTCTTCCAGCGGTGATGAGGGCATATGTTGGTAGCAAACAAAGGGGTAGTGCCCGTTATACTTTTAGTGCCCCTGTTTATCGATACAGAAGGACGAAACTGCGTCATTACCATCATTTAGGAGCAACATTTATAAACGAACCAGTTACTGATGAACAAGAACTAGTTATCCCCAAGTTGATGATCTCTTCTTTAAGAGAAGTAACTTCAAAAAAAGTGGATATTGTGATGAATGAATTCAGACTATGGCTTGGTCTCTTCAGATACTTTGGTTTTAGTGAAGAAGACGCACGGAAGTACTTTTTTTATCGTCGTTTCTTCCACGGAAAGGATAAGGAGACTCAAGATATAGAAATAAAAGAGACAATTGCTAGAATTGAGGCAAATCAAGGGTTAATGAAAGTTTTAAGTGCATTGCATGAGGTAGAGCTTGGTGATTTTAATGAAGTTTCTGTTGACGCACTGAATATACTCCCGGCTGAAATAGCTGAAACTTTAAAACCTTACTATCAAACTTTGGCATGGTTACAGGATAGTTCAAATGTCTCCAATATTACCTTCGATATTAACGAATTTCACTCATCTGAGTTCTTCCATGGCCTAGGTTACAAACTAGTTTTAGAAGGGGATGCCAGTCACATCGCAGATGGTGGAAGTTACCACAGCTATGGGAGGGTTTTCAGTGAGAGAATAAGAACTGTCTATAGTGGGGTTTTTCGACATGAAGATTTACTCATGCACGATGACAAAGTTGAAGCTCAAACCGAGGTTATCGGAGTATACATGTTAAATAAAGGTACTGAAGCTAAATCTTTATTAGATGCAATTCGTGCAGCTGGTTACCCTGTATTCGAGGATGCAACATCAAGAAAAACTTCACAATCTGCTAACAACTTTAAAGATAAAGGAATAAGGAAATTCGCAATTATTGGTGATGATGAATTAACAAGTAGAGAGGTAAAAGTTCGAAGTATTGATACAGGTGAGTATACTATTATTAAGATTTAACAATCTCAACATGTGTCTATAAAAAGAATTAATAACTTAAGTGGTTTCCCAGAGAATCTACCTGAAGAACAGATCGTTGAGGAACAAATAAAGAGGCTCATGAGAGAGACTTATGAGCGTTATGGTTATGTCCCTTTAGAAACGCCTGCGGTAGAAAATATGGCTTTACTCATCCCAGATTCCGACAATTCGGATGTTGGGAAAGAAATCTATGCAATTGAGCGAGCTGCTGCTGAAGGTGAAAGCGAGAAGGACTCTCGTAGAGGCCTAAGATACGATCTTACAGTTCCCTTGGCTAGATATGTAGCTCAACACTACGGGCAAATAAGTTTTCCGTTTAAACGGTATCAAATTCAAAAAGTATGGAGAGGGGAGCGCCCTCAAAAAGGACGTTTTAGGGAATTTTATCAAGCAGATATTGATGTTGTAGCAGAAGATAAATTGCCACTACATTTTGATGCCGAAGTGATTCAAGTCGTTCATTCAATCTTGAGAAATATCGACCTAGGGCCATTCACAATGCACATTAATCATCGTAAATACTTACAGGGTTTGCTGGAGCAGAACGGTGTAGACTCAACAAATTTGGAGGAAGCATTACGGATTATCGATAAATTAGATAAAGTAAGTGTTGAAAAAACAGCTAAGGATTTATGTGAATCCACAAGTATAAGTTTGGATCAAGCTAAAGGTTTACTAAAGCATTTGCAAAAAACTGTGCCAATTGGTGAGTTAGATGATTATTTAGCAAATACTGATGGAGAGGAGGGTTCCTTGCTTGAACAGGGTAAGGCAGAGCTTAAAACAATTGCTGCGCTTTTAGCAACAACACCAGATAGAGTTGGGAAAATTGATATCAAGCCAAGTATTGCTCGTGGTTTGGATTATTACACTGGTTGTGTATATGAGACGACTCTAGATGGCTTAGAACAGTATGGAAGTATCTGCTCAGGTGGGCGCTATGAAAACCTGGCAAACCGCTTTACCAAAAAAAAACTACCAGGAGTTGGAATATCAATCGGCCTATCTAGACTATTTGCAATCATCAAGGAAGAAGGACTTTTAGATTTTACTAGGAAATCAAATGTCGATGTTCTAGTTGGATTGGTGTCAGAAGAGCAAAGGCTTAGAGCAAATGATATAGCTAGAGTATTGAGAGATAACGACATTCCTACAGACGTTTACTTCGATGGTGAACGGCAGCTAGGAAAGCAAATTAAGTATGCAACAAAACAAGGCACCCCATACATGCTTTTCCTCAATGATGACGGTTCAATTGAGATGAAAGACCTTGAAAAACATGTTCAAGAAACACATAAAAACATACAGAGTGTAATTGCCAGTCTCAAGGATTAAATCTCTTCAGTTCTTATACTGTCAATTTGTGCAGCCGATACCCCATCAACAATTGTCCTATTAATCATCGGATGATTTTCGTCAGTTGGGCCAAAATCTGAATCTGGGTGATAGGCAATCACATCCATAGTAGAATCGGAAGTTATGAAGCAATGACGGCCATCTGCCCTATCATCCCTAGGTAAAATCGCAAATGGACTGTTTTGTACAAGGGGCAGGCCACCAAAAGGTGTTGTACAGGTGCCATAACCCGAAGCCACAATCCCAGCCCTCACAGATGGATGAGTATGCATGGTTTGAGTAATTCCTGATGGGAAATGGAGATGGTTAAAACAGCTCATACCTTTTTTTACTGGTGGAATGAGTAGTGTATCAGAACATCCATCTATATATTTAAGGCGACCTTTACTTTCAATTGGCCCTCCAAAAACATTCAGCACCTGTTCTCCAACACGCTCTATAGCTATACCTACGGCATTACCACTTAGTGCGATAGCCTCTTTAGTACTGAAATATTCACCTTTGTGAACTTGCCTTCCTCTTCCTGTTTTAATGTCAATCACCCTTAAAATTCCATCACTAACATAACCATATACAGATGAAAGTGCATCATCTAGGACTAGTTCATCAGGATTAGCAAATGTGTACATTCTCGATGGATATTTATCATGCTCGGTATCATCATAAACACAGGCATTCGCATCGGGTGCAAATGAAAGGAAAGACGGCGTCCTCCTCAGAACATATTTTTCATTAATCCTGCCAATCATATTTTAAACTATTAAAAGTGGGATCAGGGTAAATCGATTTTGCCTATTAGTCAAATTTAGCTTAAGTTGGATCAAGCGATTTTCCCTTTGAATAAATTTCAGGATAGAATGTGGGGGTAAAATTTTAACCCCACTGTATATGAAAGAACACGAACTGGTTTGGGCATTTTTGCCGGAAGGACTGGAAGAATATTTTGATGTGGAAAGCTTTGAAAAAAATGAGCAAAGATTCAGGATAATACTGATAGAAAAAAACATCCTGCCAAAAGAAATGCCGGCTGAGTACCACGGAAAAAAGGTGATCAATACGGTGTTAAACGAAATAGTTTTGGATGATTTTCTGATTAGGGGTTTGAAAAGTGAAATCGTGTTAAAGCGGCGATGGTGGAAATTTGAAGGAGTGGCAAAAATGTTGATGAGAAGCCTGGACGCGATTCATCCGAGTATGAAATACAGCAA
>Ga0210044_10008734_pt1 | contig 12540 bp, 9 predicted proteins | sample CryGey13umfilter_2_FD_183959 | JGI IMG/M metagenome (GOLD analysis project Ga0210044, IMG submission 183959) | Groundwater microbial communities from aquifer in Utah, USA - Crystal Geyser 4/9/14 3 um filter (SPAdes) (version 2) | ecosystem: Environmental > Aquatic > Deep subsurface > Groundwater... | reverse complement strand
GCACGGACCCAGGGCACTGGCGGGAGCAGGGACTTTGGGGCTAGATACGCACTCATGCGTCGCTTCTCCATGGTCGTTCTTCTCACGCTGCTCGCCTGCAGTGGCCAGCCCTCTTCCGAGGCGGCACCGCAGACTCGTGCGACGTCTCCTGAAGGGCCCACCGCGCCCAGCGCGGCTGCGGCGATTCCGGCCGCGCCCGCGACTCAGCAGGCACCCGCGCTCCCGGCTCCGGGAGTCGAGGCCTCGGCCCCCACGCCTTCAACCGCCATGCCCGATCCCCACGCGGTGGTGGATCCGAACGCGGCCGGCCTGGCCGAGGTTCGCGAGACGGGCGAGGCGATCGAGGCGGCGCTGAACGCGGCGGCCGCGGCGGGTGGAGACACGACCTGCGAGCGCGCCTACAACAACCTCGTCGCCATGGTGCGTGAGCTCCGCTCGCGCGTCGGCACCTCCGGCCAGCGCAACCCACCCGACCACGATCCCTTCGTCGAGGCGTGCCGCGACTTGCCCCCCGAGGTGCAGGACTGCCTCGTGCTCTCCTATGCTCTGGCCCACCGGGCCGAGTGCGAGGAGCGCAAGAACTCCCTCGATCCCGCGATCCGCGTGCGGATCCGCCAGCTCATGAGCGGCGAGCCGTAGCAGGATTCCCCCGCTAGCCGGGCACGAGCCAGGCCCGAAGTCCTGCCCGCGCGCGATGTCCACCACGACCTTCGCCCGGTTCTGCACCACCAGCCGGGCCAGCACGACGGCCACGCCGTGAACGGGATCATGGACTATGGTGCGCCCCGGAGCTCGCCGCTACGCTCGCGCCCACGGCTCCGCGCGCCACGGATCGTCACCCCTCGGGGTGTTAGGTGCGTTTGCGCACGTTCGGCCGGGTCGCCTCTGTGGAACCTTCCCGCCGTGCACTCGCCCCACGCGCTCTTCTTCCGCCTCGGCTCGTTCTTGTTGCTCCTCCCGATCGCGGCCTGTCTGTCGGCGGATCCCGGCGTCGCGCCCCAGCGCGCGGCCATCGCGGGTGGCACTCCCGAGCCTGGGGAGCCCGCCGTGGTGGGCGTGAAGCTGGTCGGCGGCGTGGCCTCCTGCACCGGCACCCTGATCTCCCCGCACGTCGTGCTCACGGCCAAGCACTGCGTGCAGCTCTCGGGCGCCGATGCTCCCGTCCCTCCGGGCCTGCTGAGCATCTCCTTGGGTTCGAGCCTCTTCGGCGGCACGGACTACCGCGTGCGGCGCGTGGACACGACGCCCGGTCGCTTCAACGCCACCGGCGGTCTATCCGGTGCGCTCGTCGGCATCGACGTCGCCGTGATGACCATCCGCCCCGACGCGTCCGGCAACCTGCCCGACGTCACGCCCATGGCCATCTTCCGTGGCAACCCCGAGGACGTCACGGGCCAGGACGTGACCTTCGTCGGCTATGGCGAGCGCCCCGACGGCTCCTCGGGCGACAAGTACACCAAGGTCGGGCACGTGGACTCCGTGCGCGGCGGCAACCTCTTCTCGTCGGGCAACATCTGCTCGGGTGACTCGGGCGGCCCGATGATCTGGGAGGACGCCCCCGGCGGTCGCGCCGTGGTGGGCGTCGCCTCCTACGGCTCCGCCACGGCCTCGGGTCCCTCCTGTCCCAGCGTCCTCGACGCCCACAACGTGCTGCAGCCCTTCCTGGGCATGATCGACGCCGCGCTCTACGAAGCGGGGGACTGCCCCTTCGTCGCGGACGAAGTCTGCAACGGCCTCGACGATAACTGCGATGGTGTCGTGGACGAGGGCTGCCTCGGGCTCGGCGAGGCCTGTGACAGCGACGACCAATGCGCGTTCTCCCAGCTCCCCGAGCGCTTCGAGCCTCGGGCCGACCCCGTCACCTGCGTGGAGACGCCCGCCGGACGCGTCTGCACCCACGCCTGCGATCCACGCCTGCCTTCACAGAGCTGCGCCACCATGACCCACGCCTTCGACGACGGCGTCGACGCGACGCCAGGCGCCTACTGCATGGCGATCTCCGGCTGCGCAGGCCAATGCGTGGCCGGCTCGCCCGGAGCGCTCACCAACGGCAGCGACTGCACGGCGGACACGGACTGCGCCTCCCTCGCCTGCTTCGACCCCGGTGACGGACGCGCGCGCTGTCTCACGCGTTGTCAGGGGGGCGAGGGTCAATGCGCGGTCTCCGAGGTCTGCGGCGCCAATGTCGGCGTCTGCGGTGGATGCCTGCCCGCGGAGTCCGTGGCTGGCGCCCGCGCCTTTGGCGAAGGCTGCGCGCTGGACGCGGACTGCGGCAGCGGCAGCTGTCTGCTGGAAGGCTCGACCGGCTACTGCACCGTGGCCTGCACCGCCGACACCGATTGCCCCGCGCTCGGCCACTGTCGCGACGCTCTATGTCGACTCGGCGCACCCGCGGGCGACGGTTTGGCCTGCCTCACCGACGAAGACTGCGTGCGCGCGGACAGCTGTCGCGTCGATGGCGCGGGCGCCTACTGCTCCCATTCATGCAGTCGAGATCAGGACTGCGGTTTCGGCACGACGTGCGACGTCGATCATTGCGCGCCCAGCGGCGGACTCCTGGGCGAGGCCTGCGCCGCAGATCTCGACTGCGCCTCAGGTAGTTGCCTCGAGGTGGCTGGCGAGCGCATCTGCACCAGCCTCTGCGGCGCCTCGGGCGCTTGTCCGACGGGCCTGGACTGCGTCCGTGGAGACGCCGCCGCCTACTGTGGACACACTCCCGCGCCGACGAGTGGCGGGGGCTGTGCCGTGAGCCCGAGTCGAGACGCCACCCCCGCTTGGCTCTTGGTTGCGCTCTCGATGCTCGGCCTCGGGCGTCGCTTCAGCAGCAGCCGTCGCCGCTGTAATGCCAGGTCGACGCGGTGATGAAGAGGTCGGGGCGGTTCCTCGCCTCGAGCGCCGCGGCGGTCTTGTCACACACCCCGAGCGGCAGGTCGCGCACCATGAAGTGGCCCTTGCCGTCGTCGAAGGCGTCCTCTTCGCCGACGTAGATGGCGCTCTTACCCGTGAAGATGCAGGGACCGTCGTCGGGGATGGGATCCTTGATGGCGACGACCTCGACGCTCTCGAGCAGCAGGTGCTCGTCGAGCCCGTAGCGCTGCTTGTCGAGCAGGCGATAGGGCCGGCGTCCGCTCGGCGCACCCGCGGGCGACGGTTTGGCCTGCCTCACCGACGAAGACTGCGTGCGCGCGGACAGCTGTCGCGTCGATGGCGCGGGCGCCTACTGCTCCCATTCATGCAGTCGAGATCAGGACTGCGGTTTCGGCACGACGTGCGACGTCGATCATTGCGCGCCCAGCGGCGGACTCCTGGGCGAGGCCTGCGCCGCAGATCTCGACTGCGCCTCAGGTAGTTGCCTCGAGGTGGCTGGCGAGCGCATCTGCACCAGCCTCTGCGGCGCCTCGGGCGCTTGTCCGACGGGCCTGGACTGCGTCCGTGGAGACGCCGCCGCCTACTGTGGACACACTCCCGCGCCGACGAGTGGCGGGGGCTGTGCCGTGAGCCCGAGTCGAGACGCCACCCCCGCTTGGCTCTTGGTTGCGCTCTCGATGCTCGGCCTCGGGCGTCGCTTCAGCAGCAGCCGTCGCCGCTGTAATGCCAGGTCGACGCGGTGATGAAGAGGTCGGGGCGGTTCCTCGCCTCGAGCGCCGCGGCGGTCTTGTCACACACCCCGAGCGGCAGGTCGCGCACCATGAAGTGGCCCTTGCCGTCGTCGAAGGCGTCCTCTTCGCCGACGTAGATGGCGCTCTTACCCGTGAAGATGCAGGGACCGTCGTCGGGGATGGGATCCTTGATGGCGACGACCTCGACGCTCTCGAGCAGCAGGTGCTCGTCGAGCCCGTAGCGCTGCTTGTCGAGCAGGCGATAGGGCCGGCGTCCGCGGACTTCGATCGTGCCGAAGCCCGCCTGCACCAGCGCGCCAAGATACTCCTCGAGGGGCAGGGCGCCGGAGAGACAGGCCGCGCGCAGGCTGTCATCGGAGGCCAGGTGCGCGGGCATGGGCCGGCTGGCGACCGGGTCGCTGAGCACGAGCTTGCCGTGCGGTTCGAGCACGCGGTGGATCTCCGACAGCGCTTGGTCGAGGTGCTCTCGTGTAAAGATGTTGAACAGGCAGTTCTGCGCGGCGAGGCCGATGGAGCCGTCGTCGACGGGCAGATCGAGGGCGTCGCCCCGGCGCAGATCCACGAAGCTGCGATCGAACCACTCGTTGGTCCCAGCCGCCTCGTCCAGCAGCCTGCGCGCGGTGTCGAGCATCGCGTCCACGGTGTCGATGGCGATGACGCCGCCCGGCTGACGCACGAAATAGGCGAACTGCAGCGCCTCCATGCCCGCGCCCACACCGACGTAGAGCACGCGCTTCACGTGGGCGAGGTCCCGCGGATGCACGGTGGTCCCACAGCCGTAGTTGCGATCGAGCATGGCCTGAGGAACGGACAGGCCCGGCAGCTGCCAGGGCGGGGTCTGCGTGCAGCAGAGCACCGGCTGCGGCGCGATGGCCGCCTCCGCGTAGAGTTCTTCGACGGCTCGTTGGTAGGCTAGGTTCGTCATGACCGCAGCATACGTGCTGGCGCCGCCCTGGTTAGTCCATGTTTGCGTCCGGCCTTGACAGCGCCTGGGGCATCGTCTCCTCTAGGAGCGTGAGCTTCTCGCGCGTCCTGGCGTTTTCCCTCGTCCTGCTGACCGGCTCGCGGGTCGGTGCCTGTAGTAATTCCCCGGCCACGGGGTCCATCTCCTCCGGACTCTCCGTGGGTGCGGACCGCTCGTGCGCCATCGCGGCGTCCGCGATCGTGGTCGATGCCGGGGTCCCGGACACGGGGGTCCCGGACACGGGGGTCCCGGACACAGGCGTCGCAGACGCCGGAGACGCCGGAGACGTGGACGCTGGCGCACCCGATGCGGGCGCCGACGGAGGAGCCGCACCGGCGGCGCTGCTCACCTCGGCGGGACCGGTGTACTGCTGGGGTGGCGATGGGACGCGCGCCAAGCGTGTGCAGGTCTCCATCAACGACGCCGTGCAGGTCTCCGTGGGCGTACCGACGTGTGTGCTGCGAGCCCGCGGCTCCGTGGCCTGCTGGGGTGACAACTCGGCGGGCGAGGTGGGTGACGGCACGACGACCTCCCGCGAGAACGCCACCGCCGTGTCTGGCCTCTCGGACGCCGTCATGGTCGCGACCTCCCGCTTTCGTGAGGCCTCCGCTGCCCTGCTTGCGCCACCCGCCGCGGGCTTCGCCTGTGCCCTGCGCATGAGCGGAGCCGTGTCTTGTTGGGGCGCCAACGACTTCGGGCAGCTGGGCAACGGCAACACCACCGAGCGACACACGCCGACGCTCGTCAACGGCCTCGGCCCGGCGCTCTCCCTGGCCCTCGGCGCACGTCACGCCTGCGCGCTCCTGCAGGGCGGCGCCGTCTCGTGCTGGGGCGCCAACGATCACGGTCAGCTCGGCAACTCGAGCAGGACGGACTCGTCGCGCCCGGTGCGCGTGACGGGGATCGCGGACGCCATCGCCGTTTCCGTGGGTCAGGATCATAGCTGCGCCCTGCTCACCAGCGGACAGGTGACGTGCTGGGGGCGCAACGACGCCGCCCAGCTCGGCATCGGCGCGGTCGGCAGCGGCAGGAACACACCCCAGAGCGTCGCCGGTCTCACGGGCGCGGTCTTGCTCGCCGCGGGCGCCAACCACAGCTGCGCCGCCACCGCGGATAGCGTCCTGTGTTGGGGCGCGGACGACCACGACCAGACGGGCGCCGCGGGCGCTGGCCCCCAGACGCGCGCCTCCGTGGCGCGACAGGTCGGGCCGGTCTCGGAGCTGAGCGCGGGCGCAGGGCACACCTGCGCCGTCACCGGAGGGAGTCTCCGTCGGCCGCTGTGCTGGGGCGACAACAGCGCCGGTCAGCTGGGCAGCGGAAGCCTCGCGCCGTCGACCGTACCCAGGAGCGTTCGCGGACTGCCCTGATCAGAATTTCGAAGCGAGAACGGCCAAGTCTTGCGCTCGGGCCGGTTCTCCTTCATGCATCGCGGATTCGAGAGTGCCAGTTCGTGTTTTCGTCGCGCTCGGCTATGCTCGGGAGAGAAAACGTGTTCAAGCCCGGAGACCAGATCGATCAGTACGAGGTGATCGCCCAGCTCAAGTCGGGCGGCATGGCGACGCTTTTCCTCGCGCGTCGTCGAGGCGCTGCCGGATTCGCCAAGCACGTCGCGATCAAGCTCGTACACGGTCACCTCGCCGAGGATGACCGCTTCGTCCAGATGTTCGTGGACGAGGCCATGCTCTCCGCGCGCATCCACCACCCCAACGTGGTGCACGTCGAGGAGCTGGGCGAGACCGAGGGCACCTATTACATCGTGATGGAGTACGTCCACGGCGGCTCCCTCGCGCAGCTCTTGAAGGCGCTGGCCAAGGCCCGCCGACGCATGCTCCCGGAGCTCGCCGTCAGCATCGCCGTGGCCGTCGCCGACGGTCTGCACGCTGCCCACGAGACCACCGCCGAAGACGGTCGCCTGCTCGGCGTGGTCCACCGCGACGTCACGCCCGAGAACGTGCTGATCGCCTTCAAGGGCCATGTGAAGGTGATCGACTTCGGCGTCGCCAAGGCACGCGAGCGCTCGGCCCAGACCACCGCGGGCACCCTGAAGGGCAAGTTCGCCTACATGTCGCCCGAGCAGGCCAAGGGCCTGGCCGTCGACCGCCGCACCGACATCTACGCCCTGGGCATCGTGCTCTGGGAGATGCTGACCATGCGTCGGCTCTTCAAGTCCTCGAACGATCTCGAGCTGCTCGACATGGTGCGCGATCCGCAGGTCAGGGCACCCAGCGAGCTCGCGCCGGGGATCCCGCCGGCCCTGGACGCCGTCGTGCTCAAGGCGCTCGCGCCCAACGCCGACGATCGCTACCCCGACTGTCGCGCCTTCCGCCGCGCCCTGGCCGATGCCGTTCCGCGCGCGCTGGCCATGGACGCCTCGCACCTCGCCGATCTCATGGCCACCGTCATGAGCGACGAGATCCAGCGCGAGCGCGCGTCCATCCCCGAGAGCGTGTCGGGCGTGATCGAGCCGCGCAGCCACGGCTCCATCGACGAAGAAGAGGTGCTGCGCACCCTGACGCTCGACGCTGCCGACCTGGAGAGCCCCGCCGCCACCAGAGCTCCGCGCGCCGCGGCTCCGAGTCGGCCCCGACAAGCAGGAGCAGGCGCCTTCGCGGCTCCGCCGTCCGTCGACGGAGAACCAACGGGTGCCACGCCGGTCGTGTCCCCCAAGGGCCGAGGTCGCACCGTCGTCATCGCCATCGCGGCTCTCGCCGCCATCCTTCTTGGTGGCTTCTTCGGCGGGCGAGCGCTCTTCGCTCCTCCCGAGACCTCCAGCGTCTCGAACCCGCCGCCCGTGGTCACGCCTCCGACCCCTGACGTGCTCGACGTCCCTGTCCAAGAGACGGTCCCGCCAGGCATCGCCACACCCGTGGCGCCCGCAGCGGTGGATGCGTCCGTTGCCGCGCCGCCGGATGAGCCCGTCGCGGTCCACGAGCCCGCTGTTGTCGAGGAGCCCGCCCACGTGAGCGCCCAGACAGCGGACGAGCCGGAGCACACGTCCACCCATCGCCACGCGACGACGACCGACACAGGCTCGAGCGCGATGGGCCACCGAACGCCCGCGGACATGGAGCCCGCCGCGCTGGAGCAGGACACGATGGTCTCCACCACCACGATGAATGGCCGTACGGTCGTCACTCCCTTCGTGAACAACCCCGGGTTCTGACCGCTCGCGCTCGCCGAGCGCACTACCCGCCCGAAGCGAAGCGCGGCCACCTCGACGCGGCCGCCCGCGACGGCATCCGCGGCTGGGCAGGGTCCGACCTGGAGCGCGGGGCGAGGAACCTACTGTACCTGCAGCGTGCCCCAGTTGCCGCCGCCATAGGGCGACTTGCTGCCGCCGCTGGTGGCGATGAGCACGGCCACGAGCACGCCCACGACGACCGCGGCACCGACTCCCGCACCCACATAGATCCAGGTGTTTCCGCGGTCGTGATGAGTCTCTCGATGGAGTCCCAGATCGACCGTGTCGTTGTCGTTGGCGTTCTGCTGGGCCAGCTCCTCGGGCGTCGGCACATGCACCGGCTCCGTGAGCGTCACCTCGAACTGCTTCAACTCACGCTCCGCGATGGTGAACGTGCCCTGGCCCCATGGAGCGCCCTGCCGTTCGACCACGACCTCGTGATCGCCCGGGCTGACGGGCAGCTCGTTGTCGAGCACGGCGTGAACCAGTGGCTCTCCGTCGAGCTTCACCACGTCGTCGTTCTGCAGCCCCGCGACGATCAGCCGCAGGCGAGGGATGCGCGTCTGCACATCGGCGAGCGCCTGTTCGGCTGCGGGTCGCTGTCGCGCCAAGGGGCCCGACGTGACCTCGCGCAGGAACTGTCGATAGGCCTCGGCACCCTCGACCAGGCGACCGCTCTGAACCTGAGAGCCCGCGAGGTTCAGCAGGATCGTCGGGTTCGGGACCAGATCATAGGCTTGCTGGAAGGCGTCTCGTGCAGCGGCCCACTCGTTGGCCTGAGCGTGCTCCACGCCTTGCTGGAACAGCTGGCGAGCGAGCGAACGTTGGCCGGCCGAGGCCTCCTGGGCCTGGGCCGTCGACAGGCTCGCACCCAGCACGAGCGCGAGACCGAGGATGAGTTTTCCGAGTTGCATGCGATGAGTCTCCACGTGTCCACGCCAAGCGTGACCCGAAGCGCCCCACCATAGCACGTTCTCGCCGCCGAAGGACCTCCATTGCCGCGTGAGCCCCGCAGATTACCTGTCGGTTCGATTCCGCGCCAAGGGTGAATTGACACCACTCCTGGATCTAGCGTATTTCGATCACCGTGGGTCGGTCAGGGCAATGGTGTGCGGAAGACGGGATAGGAGCGAGCCTTGTGCACGCTTCGAACCTCGGGGGGGGTGGCGGTCTACCGTCGTCCCATGCCTAACCCGGTCTTCGAGGTGTCCCCGAGCCTACGGGCAAGAATTAGTCGGGGGCCCCTTGCTCAACAGCTTCTATTCCGCCAATCTCATGATCCAGTTCGCTACGCCTAGGGCATCCACCGCAAAGTTCGGGACCCGCAGTTCGGGAACCAAGGAGAGACAGACATGAAGAAGCTTCGCCTCAACCAGCTCGTTCGCGATGAAGAGGGCCTCTCGACGGTCGAGTACATCATCCTCCTCGTCCTGATTGCCGTCCTCGGCATCGTGGCCTGGCGCAGCTTCGGCAGCGCGGTCAAGGCCAAGGTGCAGATGTCGACCGGCCAGGTCCAGTCCCTCTAATCTGCGCTTCCGGGCGTGCTCTCGCTCGGGCGAATTGATCCTCGGACGCTCCCCGTCCACGCTTCGCTCGAGCGAGGCGCTCCGCGCCGCGTGGTGGTCGCAACTGTGCCTTGTCCGATCTGCCTCCACTGATGGGGCGGCCGGGCGGCGATACGCGTCACCGTCGGTGGCATGCGGATGCGCGCGTGGAATGACCGCTTCGCAACGCGCGAGGCGGCTCCCACCCGCGGCTACTCGCATGCGACGTGCCGAGCTCGCCCCTAGACTCTCGTTGATTCACGCAGAAACGATTGGTCACGCGGCCGCGGTCGCCGTGATCCCGATGTCCGTCTACCGCTGGAGCGGGGACGCGATCCGGAATTCGCGCGTGACCCACGCCACCGCGCCACGGTGGGTTCGTGTCTCCCCGCCTGGAACCTGGGACTCGGCTTTGCCGGCTCCCCTTCTCCGGAACCCGCCGGGTGATGCGTCGGCGACTCTCATGCGGTGCACCTCGCGCCGCCTCCTGGATGACAGCGGACTTCTCGACGACAGCGGACTCCAATCGCGCCACGCGAGTCGAGTGCTCGGGCGAAGCGTCGCTTCGGCGCTCATGGCATCGGGACGCAGCGCGCCACGGCGTGCTCCGGCCCACGGACAGAATTACGGCCAAGTGCGAGGCGCAGACCCTCTCCTTGGTTTTTTCGGCGGACCGGGCACTTCAGGTCTCGTTCCCATTCTCACGGTGGAGTGAATGACGTACAGTCCCGGTCACACGCTGGTTCCTCAAGGTGAGAACGCATGAATCGAACGGCATTATTGGCTGCTGCAGTGGTGGCCGTGGTCGGAGTCCTACTCTTCGGCCTCTACATGAAACGCTTCGAGACGGAAGTACGAGGCGGTGAGCCCGTACAAGTCTTGATCGCGACGGCGGACCTGCCTGCAGGGCAACCGTTGACCCGAGCGAACTTGGCCACTCGCGAGCTGCCGCAGCAGTACGTCGAGGAGCGCCATATTCGAGCCAGCGATCAGAACCGCGTGCTCGGCGTCAAGCTCAGCAACCCGATCAAGTCCAACGAGTCCTTGCTGTGGAGCGATCTCGCGACGACCAGTCAGGAGCGCCGGAATCTCTCCGAGCTGCTTCGACCGGGCATGCGCGCGTTGACCGTCCGCGTCGGTGAGACCAGCGCCTTCGGCGGTCTGCTGCGTCCCGGCGATCGCTGCGACGTGCTGCTCACGGCCATGCGGCCGGGCGGCACGGAGCAGGTCACCGTGCCGTTGCTCCAGAACGTGCTCGTGTTGTCAGTGGGCGAGGACACCGGCGGTCCCGACTCCAACAACCAGGCGAACGAACGTCGTCGTGGTCGCGACGTGAACGTCGCCGTCACCATCGAGCAGGCCGCGCTCTTGACCCTCGCGGGCGAGCAAGGAACCCTGCGCCTCGTGCTGCGTAACCCGGAGGATGTGACCATCCTCGAGGGCCTCCCCGACACCACCGCCACCGACCTCATCGAGGCTCAAGCTCGCGCCGTCCGTCAGAACCGTCGGCCCCCGTCCACGCCCATGATCGAGAGAATTCAATGACCCATCTTCGCCACCAACTCATCCTGTCGCTGGCCTTTGGCATCGTTCTCATCGGTGTGTTCGGCGCCCCCGTCGCGAGCGCCCAGAACCACACGGTCGATCTCGAGATCGACGTCGGTCAGCAGACCAGCATCTCGGCGCAGCACGTGCGCAGCTACTCCGAAGGCGTCGCCGGCATCGCCGTCGTACGTCTCACGGAGGACCAGACCCGCTTCGTGATCGTGGGTCAGCGCGCCGGTACGACGTCGCTCCTGCTGATCATGGACGACGGTACCCAGACACAGTACCGCATCACGGTCGGCGGTGGCGAACCCGAGCCCGAGGCTTCGGATGGTGTTCCCGAGCGCGAGAACATCCGCATGGACCTCTACTTCGTCCAGCTCTCGGACTCCTACTCCCACTCCATCGGGCTGGGCTGGCCCGGCAGCATCGGCGCCGGCAGTACGCTGAACATCAACGTGGACCAGAGCCCCGCGGAAGCGCCTGCCACGGGTAGGACTACCGAGACCACGCTCTCCCTGATCGCCACCAGCGCCCTGCCGCGTCTCGACCTGGCGCAGGCCAGCGGCTGGGCCCGCATCTTCCGCCAGGCAGCGGTCATAACCGCCAACGGCACCCGTGCGGAGTTCGAGAGCGGCGGTGAGCTGAACATCATCGTGAACACCGGGATCACGGGCACGTTGGAGCAGATCGAGTTCGGCACGAAGTTGAAGATGCTGCCGCGCTACGACGCCGAGACTCATCGCCTCGAGGTGCAGATCGAGGCCGACGTCTCCGATCTGGCCGACGACCATGGAACGGGTATCCCCGGTCGCATCATCTCCCGGGTCCACAGCCTCGTGAACCTCGAGCTGGGCCAGTCCATCGTGATCGCCGGCATCGTCGCCCGCACGGACACCCGCTCGCGCACCGGCTTCCCCGGCCTGAGCCAGATCCCCGTCATCGGCGCCCTCTTCGGTGTGCATGCCCGCATAGAGGAGGAGAGCGAAGCCTTGCTCTTCGTCGTCCCCAGCGTGGTCGAGGCCATTCCCCTCACCAGCCGCAACCGCATCCAGGAGGCTCTTCGTGTGTACGAGGACTTCCGCGGTGGCACGGAAGAGGTCGAGCTGCTCGAGCAGCCGCGTATCCACCGTGCGGGCGCCGCGGCGGCAGCTCTCGAGTCGCCGCCAAGCGGAGGGGCCGGGGGTTCGCGCTGACGATGCTCCCCCGAGTCGTCCTCTCGATCGAGATGCCCGATGGGCAGGTCGAACAACTCCCCTTGGAGGAGTCGTGGCCTGCCTTCATCGGACGCGATCCGAGCTGTCATGTAGTGCTGCCCTCACCTGAGGTGAGTCGGCGCCATCTGGCCGTGGAGCGTCGTCCGCAGGGCTTCAAGGTCACGGACCAGAGCGCCAACGGCACTCTGATCGGCGATCAACGCGTGAAGCAGAGCGCCGTGCGCATCCCTCCGGGGGTGCCCATGCGCGTAGGCCCTTACGTGCTTCGCCTCTACGATCCCGCGCTCGCGGCGGTCCCGCCCAAGGGCCCCATACTCCAGGCGCCGCCCGCAGCGAGCCCGAAGCCCAAGGCCAAGCCCGAGAAGCCGAAGTCCATCCCTCCCGCCGAGGTGCTCTCCCTCTCTGGCGGCACCGCCGACGTCAGCGTCGAGCTGCGGCGTCGCATTCACCGCATGCTCCTCGACTACCT
>Ga0210044_10008730_pt1 | contig 12542 bp, 7 predicted proteins | sample CryGey13umfilter_2_FD_183959 | JGI IMG/M metagenome (GOLD analysis project Ga0210044, IMG submission 183959) | Groundwater microbial communities from aquifer in Utah, USA - Crystal Geyser 4/9/14 3 um filter (SPAdes) (version 2) | ecosystem: Environmental > Aquatic > Deep subsurface > Groundwater... | reverse complement strand
CGGCGTCGAGGATGATCTGTAGTGCGGGACGGTCTTTGACCGAACCGCCTGGATTCATGTACTCGAGCTTGCAGAAGATGTTGGCTTTGACGTGGGTCGCCATCCGATGGATGCGGACCAAGGGGGTGTTGCCAATGAGTTCGGCGGTGTTGCTGGCGGCTTTCATCTGAGGAGACTCCTAAGGTTCTGCGAATATCGATTTCGGGTTTGGTTAATGGCCAACGATCGACGGGTCTGAGCGGTCATCGAGTGTTGGGGTCTACTGGTCAATGGGGGCGAAAGGCAAGGGGCAAGTCGGCAAGACCCTCGAGAACAAGGATTCCATCCTGGTCATCGACTCGCCGAGCTGGCCGCTCAGCGATGCGATGCGAAGGTTGAGGCGCCGCAGCGCGGCGAGGTTGCGGTCGGCGGCTGGGAACTCGATGCGGTCTACGATGCGGTCTACCCTGCTGAGAAGACACGCGATGATCGCCCAGCCATCTTTTGCCAGCAGCACTCGCTGCGCGCCATCAGTTTCCCCTCTCTGCGCTTCTTCGGGCGTCACCGCTGGCGGTTCGAAGCTCAGCGTTCGTGAGGGTGGCTCGTAGCGGACCTCCAGATGCTGCTGTCGGCCATTGCCCAGCCAGAACTCGTTGGTGAGCGCGAGAGCCAGCAAGAACTGAGCGGAGAGAACAAGCGTTCGCTGTAGACTCGCCTTCTGTGGCCCCTTGCCGTTCTCGCTGACCTTCCCGGCCAGACTGGAGAATGCGTGAGCCAGCCCGGGCATGGCTGCGATGAGACCTCGGTCGATCAGCTCGTGGGTGACATAGCGACAGAGGCTCTGCTCGACGAAGACGAGGTCGAGCCCCTCGAAAGACAGGGACTTTAGGAGGCGGTCCGGTCGCAGGAGCAGCGTCAGTGGAGAGCGGGCCAAAAGCGCCATCGTTGGAGCGCCCATCGGACCTTGGGCGAGGTGGACGAGGACATCGGTCCCGACGGTCTGCTCAACTTGCACCTGCCAACGAAACGGCAACCGGAGCCAGCGGACGGGCTCGCCGAAGAAGGATTTGCTGCCGGCGGTGAAGAACACCTTGGTGTCGGCACGAAACATACGCAGGAGTGGCTCGACCAAGAGGTGGTGCTTGACGAGGTGCGCCGCCGTTCGTGGGGCTGGAATCTGGGTGATGAGTCGGTCGAGATCCCCGGCCAAGGCGGCGAGACGGGCGCGGCTCACTCGGCCACGTGCGGCGCTGGCGTGGGCGGCGAAGAGTGCCTGATGCAACGCGATGGAGAGCCGCAATGCCGCCGAGTCGAAGTCGATCAGGGGAGCGGGATGCAGCATCTCGCGGGCACGTCGCTGCAGGTGGAGCTCGACGGGCTCGAAGATCTCTGGAGTGGTCTGCAGCTCGCGCACCAGCTCCTCGAACTCCGCGCTCCCAAGGGGCGTGCCCAACAAGAACTCTCTGCCTTGAAGAACGGGCAGGAGGAATCGCTCTACGAACGCTTGTGCGGTGGTTCGACCACTCATCCAGCCAACCGTGACACGTGATGAGCGACAGAGCAGAAGCTCTAATTCGCCTCGAGGAGAGGGACCATACAGGAAACGACGGAGAGATCGAGACCCTTGGGCCCGAGGCTCGAGCCTGCCTGTAGGTTGGCCCGCGCGCGCCGACTGGCCGCCGAACTGGCTCGAAGCGAGCCCGCCTGCGTCCCTACGTGCGATCAGAGTTTGCGCGCCACCTGGAACAGGGCTGGCTCGAAGCGAGCCCGCTCGCGTCCCTACGCGCGATCGCTTGCTATCCAAGGGCACAGGCGATAGAGGGATGGCACTGGACTCATTGATGGAGTGAGCGATGTCTGAGACGATTGACAGCGTTGCCGAAAAGATCGCGGAATTGAACGAAGAGGAGCTGGTCGAGGAGGAGAGGACGCCGGATGCCTTGACTCCAGGCCCCGACGCGCCCGCCGAGCCGTATTACGCCATCATGGTGACGGACGGTGAGGGAACGACGACGGGGCAGCTTTGGACGTTCAGCGGAAAGATGATGGTCTTCAAGCTCGAAGAAACGGCTCAGACCGTACTTGCCGCCGTCAAGGGTGGCGACACCCACTGGGAGATTCGAGGCGTCTCGAAAGAACACCTTGCAGGGCTGCGTCAGGTTGGGGCTGCGAACCAGATCCCCATCTTCGTCGTATTGGGACTGACCGAACAGGGAAAGGTGGAGGCCGTGCCGTTGCCCAACCCTGCGATGAAGCCACCGCCCCTCCCGCCGCTGGCGGCAGGGGGGGCGCACGATGAAGACGTCGTTGCCCCGGAAGTCGTGTCGGACAGTGAAGAGACCGACGAGAAGCCAGAAGCCGAGTCGTCGGATCGTGCGAGCGAAGAATCCGAGGATGGCGCGGACGACGAAAACGAGTGAGAGTGTTTCGGGTGGGCAGAGAGTCATCGCCCATCGTTGCCGGTGACCCCACAAACCAGACCACTGCGTGCTAGGAGAAGAACGATGTCCACATACAAAACCGACGTGACTCAGAAATTTGGCAAGTATCGCGCTACCTTCTTCGACGCGACCGCCAAAGCTGAAGAGAGCGAGTTCGCCACACTCGACGACGCGGTCGCTTTCGTAAAGAAACAAGCTTCGAAGCTCGACTTCGAAGAAGATTCGGTGATCTTCAGAGGGATTGCCTACTCGACGATTTCGAGCCTCGTGCAAGAGATCAAGTCGGGAAGGTACTGAGCTCCGACGGGTTTCCATCGCTGAGGCGTGGCACCCGCCATGAGACGAACTGGATTGGTCTCCACAAAAGGAGACACCACGAGTAGCGCTGCCCATCGAAGGCCTGAACGGCGCTTCGGTTGGGCCATTTCATACGAACTTTGGAGGAATCATGGGTCGAGGAGATCGTCGACGGTCGTTGAAGATGATGCGTGCCAACAACAAACGCCGGAAGAAGGCGCGGATTCGCAAACGCGTCGAAGCCGCAATGAAGGCTGGCCGTCACAAATAGCGGAAGAGTCGGAACCTCCGGCCCGTCCGTCGTCAAGTGAGCCGTTGCGGATCAATCCGCAACGGCTGTCTCGCTTTCGCGGTGGGAATTCGCTCCTCTCGTGTGGCACGAGGTGGCGGTGGGTGCGTTCGGGTTAGGCACGGCATTTCGTCACCCATCAAGGGTCAACTAAGTTCGCTAAGCGGCCAGCTACATAGATATTCTTGTCTAGCGGCCAACGGCCAACAAAAGAATTCGTCGAGCCCTCGAGGTCGAGGCGCTGAGCCTCTCCCGTTGAATCGGTGACAGTTTACAGGGACAAGTATTCTCGCTCTGCGGCAGGCCACGTGGACTTGAGATGTCTAGCGGTCGGCGGCCAGCAAGAGAATGACTGCATGGGTTGGAGGATGTCGTGAACGAGCCAGAGAACGAGCCAGCAAGCGAGCAAGACCAAGCATCCCGTCGTAAGGACAAGCTTTTCCGGCTGCGCCACTCGACCGCCCACATCATGGCGCAAGCGGTGGTGGAGATGATGCCCGAGGCCAAGCTCGCCATCGGTCCCCCCATCGCCGACGGGTTCTACTACGACTTCGAGCTGCCCCGCTCGCTGAGCGACGCCGATCTCGTGGAGATCGAGAGCCGGATGCAGAAGATCATCAAGGGAAACCATGACTTCGTGCGCACTTCGATGTCCCGAGACGAGGCCAAGAAGTTCTTCGGCGAGAAGGAGCAAGGCTACAAGCTCGAGCTCATCGACGGCATCGCGGATGAGGAGATGTCCATCTACACGCAGGGCGGTTTCGTCGACCTGTGTGCGGGACCTCATGTCGGTCGCTCCAAGGCGTGCAAGCACTTCAAGCTGTTGAGTGTGGCTGGCGCGTATTGGCGCGGGGACTCGACTCGCCCCATGCTGCAACGCATCTACGGGACGGTCTGGCCGACCAAAGAAGAGCTGGACACCTTCCTCGAGATCAAGGAGGAGGCTAAGCGCCGAGACCATCGCCGGCTGGGCAAGGAGCTCGATCTGTTCAGCTTCCACCCCTATTCGCCCGGCGCCGCCTTCTGGCATCCCAGCGGCCTGATCCTCTACGAGGAGCTGGTCAGGTACTGGCGAGAGCTGCAGAAGACGGCGGGATACATGGAGATCCGCAATCCCCTCATTTACGACTCTGAACTCTACGCGGTCAGCGGGCACCTCGACCACTACGCGCAGCACATGTTCACGCTCGAATGCGAGGGCCGCACGATGTGCCTCAAGCCCATGAACTGCCCCGACACGATGCTCTTCTACAAGACGAAGAAGCGGTCGTATCGCGAGCTGCCGATGCGCGTCGCCGAGACCCAGACGCTGCACCGCAACGAGCTCTCTGGTGCGCTCAGCGGGCTGACCCGCTGTCGACAATTCACCCAGGACGATGCCCATATCTTCGCCACCATGGACCAGATTCAGGACGAGATCCTGGCGCTGCTGCGCATGGTCCACGACACCTACGCGCTCTTCGACCTGGACTACCGCCTCTACCTCTCGACGCGCCCGGCCGATTTCATGGGCGAGCTCGCGCTGTGGGACCAAGCCGAAAAAGCGCTCGAGCAGGCCATTGAGAAAGCTGGGAAGCCCTACCATGTGAACGAGGGAGACGGCGCCTTCTACGGGCCCAAGATCGACATCTACATCCGTGACAGCATGGGGCGCATGTGGCAGTGCGCCACCATACAGCTCGATTTCCAGCTGCCGGAACGCTTCGAGCTCGAATACGTCGGTGCAGACAACGCAGTACACCGTCCCGTGGTCATTCACCGTGCGGTTTTCGGCTCGATCGAGCGCTTCATCGGAGTCTTACTCGAGCACTTGGCCGGCGCCATGCCGACTTGGCTGAGCCCGCAGCAGGCCATCTTCCTGCCCATCAACGACGATTGTGCGGCCTATTGCGAGAAGATCGCCGCGGATTGGCGCGCCAAGGGCGTGCGAGCCGAGGTCGACACTCGACCCGAGAAGATGGGCTACAAGATTCGCCTCGCCGAACTCGCCAAGATCCCCTACATGCTCGTCGCGGGTGCCAAGGAGATCGAGTCGGGCACGCTCAGCCTGCGCACCTACAAAGACGGGCCTCGCGGCGAGCTGTCCGTCAGCGAGATCGAGACGGAGCTCCTCTCCCGGATCGCCCAGCGCACGCTCGACGTGAACATCAAGAAGTTCGACCTCGACGCCTTCGTCGACGTCGAAGACCTCGACGCCGAGGCCAAGGAGTACTGAGCTAAGTGATGACGAAAGCGCAAACACCGACGGCCGGTCCAAAGGACCAAGTCCTGTTGATTCCGTCACGTGACCCACAGCATGAGCTGGCGGGGCTGGGCCAGATCCTGAGCACGCGAGGCTTCGGCGCCGGAAAGCGCGGCAAGCCCGGGCTCTCCGGGGAGCGCTTCATCTTCGACGACCCAACAAAGTCGACGCAGGTCGAGCTGCGGCTCCTCATGGAGCTCGGTGTGATGCGGCTCCTAGTGCGCGGCGAGAAGAGCGCCGAGGTGGTTGCGACCATCGGGGACTACCTCCCCGTGATGCCCGTCGCGGCCATCCTCAAACAGCTCTCCACCGCGCGCAGCCAAATGGAGGTGCAGCTCTTCACGACGTTGGTCCTGCTGGCCTTCCCGGATGCCAAGTCGGCCATGCGCAGCGTCGGCCAGCAACTCCTCGACCAAGACAACGACGACCTCGCCAGCGCCGTGGTGCAAGGGCTCCTGTTGCTCGAGAGTCCCGACGCGATGCCCTTCTTGCGCGCCTTTGCCGCCTCGAAGCCAGAGAGCGAGGCGGGCAAGTTGGCGGTGAGGGCTCAGGAGCTCTTGACGCAAAACGGTTTGGCAGGCGAAACCCCCGAAGACCTCATCGCCAAGGCCGAGCGCGCTCTGGAGAAGACTCCCGAGAAAGCGCTCGAGTGGCTCGAGGAGGCGGCAGCGGCCGGCGTCTTCAGCCCACGGCTCCCGCTGCTGAAGGCGAGAGCCCTGCGGGCCTTGGGTCGCCTCGAGGAGGGACTGGCTGCCCTCGCCGAGATCGAACCCGGCGAGCTCGAGGCCGAGTCGCTCTTCGCCCGCGGCTTGTTTTGCGAAGACTTAGACAGCGCCGAAGACGCCATCGCGGACTACTCCCGTGTGCTGGAGCTCGAGCCCGAGCACGAGGGCGCCAAGCGGGGGGTGACCCGCTTGCGCTTGGCCGCTCAGGGGGCGGCTGGACCCTCCGATTTGGCGCAGCTCGACGAGGCCGTCGACACCTACCCCGCCGACCCCTCCTTGCGCATTCAGCGAGCGGTCGCGCGGATGGGGCTCGGGCGATTCTCAGAGGCGCTCGTCGACCTGGCCGAAGCCAAGAAATGGGACCCTGACAACCAAGCCATTGTCGTCCATCAGGCCGAGGCCGAGTTGGGCGTTGGGCTTTACGCCCAGGCGTTGCATTCAGGGGTTCTCGCCCACAAACAGGCCCCACCCGCTCTCAAAGCACGCGCCGTGCTCCTGCCGGGCCGCGCCTACCTCGCCCTCGACGAGCCCGAGCGCGCGAACGCGGCGTTCTCCAGCGTGGCGCGAGAGCTGCCGGAGCTGCCGGCTGCGCACCTGGGGCGTGGTATCGCGCTCGAGCTCCTAGGACAACCAGAGAAGGCACGTGCCAGCTATGAAACTGCCCTTAAAGGCGGCAGCGCCGTGGCGCTCTGGAGTCAATTGAAGCCCTTGACCTACCATCCTCTCGCCATTTGGGAGCAGCTCGGTGGGGCGGCGCCGTTCGTTGAGCGGCCCCCGCACAAGGCCGGCGTGATGCCCATCGACCCATTGTTCAAACGCTGTTTGGGTTGTGGCGCGAGCGCTTTGGGGCGACGAACGAGCTGTAAGGTGTGTGGTGGGCGCGAGTTTCTCAGTTAGACTGCTTGGAATTCTCCGTCTCCGGCGTCGGCTTCCTTGGTCACTCCTCAGCCCTCTGGAGGGGAGGCGCGCAGCGATGAGTGACGACCCCAATGGGGTGGGGTTTATCTCGAATTCTCGAGGAGTTTCAGACGTGCCCACGATAGCCACACAGGTGCCCACTCAACCTCGTCGTCGGTCCTTCTGGATTCTGGCGCTGCTGCTGACCTTCGGCGTGGGATTCTTGGCCGGCTCGACCGCCGACGAGCTGGCCTTCGCGAAGGACACCAGCGATCCGTATTCGAAGCTCGAGACCTTCGCGCAGGTTCTCTCTCAGGTGGAACGCAGCTATGTGGAAGAGGTCAACCAAGAGGACCTGATCAACGGCGCCATCAAAGGCATGATCCAGTCCCTCGACCCCCACTCCTCATTTCTCACCCCCTCTGAGCTCAAGGAGCTGCGCGATCGCACCGCTGGGCAGTTCGTCGGTGTCGGCATCGAGGTGGGCGTTCGAGATGGCGCGATCACGGTCATAGCGCCCTTGCCCGGCGGCAGCGCCGAAGCCGCCGGAGTTCAAACCGGCGACATCATCGTCTCGGTAAACGGGGCCTCGGCCCGGAGCTGGACTCTACAGGACGCCATCAAGGCCATCCGCGGAGAAGAGGGGACGAGCGTCGACCTAGAGTTCCAGCGCAAAGGCGAAGCGGAAACACTGCACCTTCTCCTCGAGCGCAAGGTCGTCCAGGTGGTCTCCGTGGAGAGCGAGCTCCTCGAACCCGGCTACGGCATGATCGCCGTGAAGTCGTTCGTGCGCAACGTCGGCCAGGACGTTCGCACCCAATACGACACGCTGGTCGAAGCCAATGGTGGTGAGGCGCTTAAGGGGCTCATCTTGGACCTGCGCAACAACCCCGGCGGGCTGCTCGCCGAGGGCGTCGATCTGGCCAATATCTTCTTGGAGAGCGGCCTGATCGTCTCTACCGAAGGGCGCAGCGGCCTCGAGCTGGCTCGGCACGAGGCCCAAGGACGCAGCTCCTACATCGATGTGCCCTTGGTGGTCCTGGTCAACGGCGGCAGCGCTTCCGCCTCGGAGATCGTCGCTGGTGCCCTGCAAGACCACCACCGCGCGGTCATCGTCGGGGCGCGCACCTTCGGCAAAGGCTCCGTGCAAAACATCTACGACCTCGAGGACGGCAGCGGGCTCAAGCTGACCATCGCACGCTACTTCACGCCCGCCCATCGCTCCATTCAAGGCCAAGGAATCACCCCGGACATCGAGGCCGCGGACGTGGAGCTCCCCAAGCCCGCCGCCGAGCCCGACCGCACCCGCGAGGCCGACCTGCCGCACGCCCTCGAGAACCACACGACCCAAGCCAAACCGGAAGCGGAGCGAAAGGAGATCACCAACTTGCCGACCCGAACCGCCCTGGACCAGCTCAAGGCGTTTCGCATTCTGAGCGGGAAAGAGCTTTGAGAATAACAGCTCCTGCCTTCTTGTCCAGACTTCGTCCGACTCCTAGGGCAAGCTCTCGGCCGTCGCTCACCAGCTCAACGGGGCCAGCGTGTTTCGTGAGCTGACGGTCGCGGTGGTCATCCCGGCCTACAACGAAGAGCGATTGCTGCCTCGAACCCTCGCCGGAATTCCGAGCTACGTCGACAAGATCTACGTCGCGGACGACGCGAGCTGCGATGGCACCTCTGCGATCGCCGAGTCCTGGGCCGATCCTCGGGTGCAGCTCGTGTCGCTCGCCCAAAATGGCGGCGTTGGGGCCGCCATCGTCGCGGGCTACAAAGCCGCGCTGCACGACGATTTCGACGCCGTGGTCGTGATGGCCGCCGACGACCAGATGGACCCCGCCGACCTCTCTGGACTCCTCGACGCCTTCGTCGACGAGGGCGCCGACTACGTCAAGGGCGATCGCATCGCCTATGGCGGCGCCTGGCTCTCGATGCCACCGCACCGCCTCTTTGGCACCTCGGTGCTGGGTTACCTGACACGGCTCTCCAGCGGCTTGCCAGGGATTCGCGACAGCCAGTGCGGCTATACGGTCATCGGCAACACAATCCTGCGTCGACTCCCCTTGGACGAGCTGTTTCCTCGCTACGGCTTCCCCAACGACCTCCTCAACCGCGTCGGCGAGGTCGGAGGGGTCTTGGCCCAGCGTCCGGTTCGTCCGGTCTACGCCGACGAGACCAGCGGACTGCGGGCGCGGCGCGTCGTCTGGCCCATCTCGCGCATTCTCTTGAAAGGAGTAGGACGCAGGCTGCGCAAGGGAAGCGTGCGTTGGCAGATGCTCCCCCGGGTGGCGCAGTTCTTCATGTTTGCCGGCGTGCTCTTCGCAGGCCTCGGGCTGGGCGTGCTCTCCAAGGTCGGCTCGGCCCAGGAGGCGACGGCTCCGGTGCTGCCTCCGGAAGCCTCCCGCTTTCTCGAGGCTCTCGAGCTGGTCGAAGCTCACTACTACAACCCCGTAGATCCCCAAGAGCTCGTTCGCGCAGGAGCCTACGGCCTAGTGGACACGCTCGATTCCAACTCGCAATTCCTGCCACCCAGCGACTACCAGGTCTGGCACGCCAAGATTCACGGCAAGAGCTCTGGCGTCGGCCTCCATCTGCAGCTGACCCCAAAGGGGTTCGCCGTCGCAGACACCGACACCGACTCGCCGGCCGCCAAAGCAGGCATCGTCGAAGGTGAGCTGCTGCTCGCCATCGACGGCGATTCCATCGAGGGCTTGGGCCTGCAAGACCTCCACGACCGTCTCATGGGGGACGTTGGCACCGAGGTCGTGCTGCTGCTCAAGGCCCCCCTGGAGCGCAAACCGCGAGAGGTCGCGCTGACCCGCGAGCAGATCAAGGTCGCGTCCGTCAAAGGCGACCTGCTCAAGGGCAAGATCGCGGTGTTGACCGTGCGTTCGTTCCAGGAGCGCGCCACCGAGGAGAGCCGACGCGTCTTGGCCGACCTCGAGGAGCGGGCCGACGGCGAGCTGCGCGGCATCATCGTCGATGTGCGCGACAATCTGGGCGGCATGCTCACCGAATCCGTCGATTTGGCCGACCTCTTCTTGCCCTCCGGCGATCTGGTCGTGAGCCTGGAGACCCGCGGCGAGGCCACCGCCATTCACATCACCAAGTCCGCTGTGGAGTTTCCACAACCCATGGTGATCTTGGTCAACCACCGCAGCGCCTCGGCCAGCGAGCTGTTCAGCGCCGCCATGCGCGACAACGAGCGCGCGACCATCGTCGGCACGACGACCTACGGCAAGGGCTCGGTCCAGTCGACCTATCCCCTGGGTGACGGCAGCGGCCTCAAGCTCACCACGGCCTGGTACCTCACCCCGAACGGCGCGCACATCGACAAGATTGGCGTGGTTCCGGATGTCTTCGCCGAGTCTTCTGAGGCGCTCGAGGTCGGCCGCGAGGAGCTCAACAAGCTCATCGACGGGAAGTAGGCCTGCAATGGGTCGGGCTTCGATCTCAACGCAAAGACGCTAAGGCGCTAAGGCGCAAAGAGCTTTGAGGGAGGGACTTCGGATTGGCTCCTGAAATCACTCGGGTTTCGTGACCCCAAACAAGAAGCCCACTCTGCGTCTTTGCGCTCCCTGGCGACTTTGCGTTTGAATGGAAGCCGACCTGACTGCGAGCCCCGCTAGCCCCAACCGCTACCCCCTGCCGCCGGCTCGTACTACACTCCGCGCGATTTCCAACCCACGAGGTCCCGCCGTGCCCAGCCAAGCTCGTCGACACCGTCTCTGCCTTGTCTTCAGCGTCCTCGCCCTGCTCGCCGGCTGCATCGACGCCGAGCCGCTGCCGCTCGAGCCCTATGCCGAGGGCATCACGCTGAAGACCCACGTCACCGACTGGCGGGAAGAGGTGATCTACCAGGTCTTGGTCGACCGCTTCGAGGACGGCGACGCCAACAACAACTTCAACGTCGACCAGCGCGCCCTGGGCCGCTACCACGGCGGCGACTGGCAGGGCCTCATCGACCGCCTCGACTACCTGCAAGACTTGGGCGTCACCACCCTGTGGATCTCGCCCGTCGTCCGCAACGTCGAGGAAGACGCCGGGTTCGCTAGCTATCACGGCTACTGGACCCAGGATTTCCTGCGCCACAACCCCCACTTCGGCAACCTCGAGGATCTGCGGCGGCTCAGCGATGCGCTTCATGCCCGCGGCATGAAGCTCATCTTGGACGTCGTCACCAACCACGTCGGCCAGGTCTTCTTCTACGACATCAACGGCAACGGCCGTCCCGACGAGTGGATGTCCGGCAGCACGACGAATCCGAACGCCGATCCGTTCGCCAAGCTGACCCGCGTCACCGAATACGACCCGGACTACGACGCCCGTACCGTGCAGGGCTTCACGTCCCTAGGCGAGTCAGGCCCAGCCCCCATCGTCTTCTTCCACGATCCCTCGATCAACCGGATGGGGCCTGGACCCGCTCCTTTGGACCTCGACCGCAACGGCTCCATCACCACCAAGGCCGAGCTCCTGGGGTTCAGCAATCCCGAGTGGTACCACCGTCGCGGCAAGGTCACCGACTGGGACTCCAACCCGCCGCCCGGCTATTTGCAGGGGGAACAGACACTTTATGGCGACTTCCCCGGCGGGCTCAAAGATCTGGCCACCGAGAAGGACGACGTCCGCAACGCCCTGATCCAGGTTTTCACCTACTGGATTGACGTCACCGACGCCGACGGCTTCCGCATCGACACCCTCAAGCACGTCGAGCAGGGCTTCTGGGAAGCCTGGGCGCCGGCCATGCGGCAACACGCGGCCAACCGCGGCAAGTCGAACTTCTTCATGTTCGGCGAGGTCTTCGATGGCAACGACGAGCTCCTGGGCCGCCACACCGGCCCCAACCAGGTCGACTCGGTCTTCTACTTCAGCCAAAAGTTCCGCATCTTCGACAACGTCTTCAAGTGCCCGCCCGGCAACTCGGCCCCCTACTGCCGACAAGCCGATGGCACCTTCCGACAGCACGCCACCGGCGCCGTCGAGACCCTCCTGCAAGAACGCCGCGTCCACTACAACGCCACTCCCCAACCCGGCGGCGCCACGGACGCCCAAGGCGCCGGGCTCTCGCCGCAGCAGTTGCTCGTCAACTTCATGGATAATCATGACGTGAGCCGCTACCTCTACGACCGCAACGAGCTGTCCGGCCTCGCCTCGCTGCACACGGCGCTGACCTACCTCCTGACCACCGACGGCATTCCCTGCCTCTACTACGGCACCGAGCAGGCCTTCTTCGGCGGCAACGACCCCGGCAACCGCGAAGACATGGACGATCCCTACGCGTCCCGCTACGCGCGCCTCGACCTGGGCTACACCTACAAGCCCTGGAACCGCGACAACCCCACCTTCCAGCACATCAAACGGCTCACCGCTATCCGCAAGCAAAACGAGGCCCTGACCAAGGGAGACCTCATCGTACGCTGGGCCTCTGAGCGCGCCGGCGACGAACGCGACGCCGGTATCCTGGCCTTCGAGCGCAGCACCCCGAACCAACGCGCGCTGGTCGTCCTCAACACTCACGAGACCAAGGCCAGCACGACCCAAGCGCCCGACTCCGAGGGAGCGGCGTCGATGCTCACGGGCTTCGCCCCTGGCACCACCCTCGTCGATCTCCTCGCCCCCGACGGCCCGACCTTCTCAGTCGGCGCGGCCGGCGCACTCGCCCTCAGCATCGACCC
>Ga0210044_10008727_pt1 | contig 12544 bp, 11 predicted proteins | sample CryGey13umfilter_2_FD_183959 | JGI IMG/M metagenome (GOLD analysis project Ga0210044, IMG submission 183959) | Groundwater microbial communities from aquifer in Utah, USA - Crystal Geyser 4/9/14 3 um filter (SPAdes) (version 2) | ecosystem: Environmental > Aquatic > Deep subsurface >... | reverse complement strand
ACTGGCTCTTGCCCCAAGCGAGCGGCTCCGGCGCGCTCTACGTCTGGCAGCGGCTGCTCGCCGACGGCGCGGGCGGCCTCGCGCTCGTGCTCGCCGCACGCGTCGGTCGCGCGCTCCCGGAGCGCAGCTTCGCGCTCGGCGTCGGCGGCGTCGGCCTGTTGATGGTCGCCCTCATGCGCGGCCACCACGGCGGCTTCATCAACGTGCTCGTGCCTGGGTTCTGGCTCGTGTGCGTCGGCGCTGGGGTCGCGCTCGCACGCTCAGAGCGCCTCGGCGCGCCATCCTGGGCGATCTCCCTCGCGCTTACGGCGCAGCTCGTCTTCGCGAACGCGGCGCTCCACCCGGACGACCTCGTGCCAACCGACGAGGACCGCGCCGCGGGCGACGCCCTCGTAGCGGCCCTGCGCGGCGTCGAAGGCCCGGTCCTCGCGCCCATCGCGCCGTGGCTGCCCGTGCAAGCGGGCCACAAGCCCAGCTTCCCGCTCATCGCGCTCTGGGACGTCGCCCAGCACAAGCGCAGCCCCTTCCCCGGCGTCACGCAGATGCTCACGCGCGCCGCGCAAGAGCAGCACTGGGGCGCCGTCGTCACCGGCCCGCGCCCGCTGGACTTCGCGCTGCCGCCGTCCTACGCGCACGCGCAGACCTTTGAGCCACCGGCAGGCGCCGGCTACCCCATGACCGGCTGGCGCACGCGCCCGACCGAGCTGCTGGTGCGCACGCCGTAGGCGCGGTGTGGCACATCGTCGCACCGCGTTGTGGAGCCCACGAGCCACCGTTACGTCGGGCCGTCTGGGAGGGACCATGCGCCTTGCTGCTCTGTTCACCTGCTGCTGGATGGGCCTCGCGGGCTGTGGAGGCGCCGAAGCGCCCGCCCCCATCGTCGCTGAGCCCGCTGCCCCTGTCGCTGAGAGCGTGGACATCAGCGACGCCTTCGTGCGCGCGATGCCCGCGGCTGCGCCCAACAGCGCGCTGTTCATGACCCTCACCAACACCCGCGACGCCACGGCCCTCGTCGCCGTCGAGGGCACCGCCGCCAAGTCCATCGAGCTGCACACCCACACGGCCGACGAGGCCGGCGTCATGCGGATGCGCAAGATCGACCAGGTGGACCTGCCCGCCCGCCAAGCGGTCGCGCTCAAGCCCGGCGGCTTGCACGTCATGCTCATCGGCTTGAACCACCCGGTCACCGCCGGGGCCCAGGAGCACTTCACGCTGATCTTCAAGGATGGAAGCCGTAAGCTGCTCACCGCACCCGTGCGCGCCGTTGAGTGAGCCAGAGGGCCAGGGCGCCGCACAGGCGCCGCTCCTGCGCGCCGCACAGCTCGGCGTTTGGTTCCTGACGGCGCTCCTCGTGCTGCTGCTGTGGCTGTTCCCCGACGCGATCTCGCGGCTGCGACAGCTCAGCGCCCCGTACGCCCAAGCGCCAGAGACCTGCGAGCTCGCGCAAGGCGCCTGCACCGCGACCTTCGCCGACGGCGGCACCGTCACCCTCGACGTGGAGCCGCGCGACGTGGTCGCCACCGAGCCCGCGACCTTTCGCGTGCGGGTCGCGGGCGAAGGCGCCCCCACGCTGCTGGAGCTGCAGGGCATCGACATGAACATGGGCCTGATCCGCATCCCCTTGGCGCGACAAGGCGATGTCTACGTCGCCACGAGCCCCTTGCCCGCGTGTACGCTTCACCGCATGGCTTGGCGCGTCGACGTGCTGCTCCCGGACCGCGCCGCGGGCTTCGTGCTCTGGACGAGGCGCCGCTAATGCGCGCGTGGATCTCGCTCGCGGTCGGCCTCATCGCGCTCGCAGGGGTCAGCGCCGCGCTGTGGGTGCGCACAGCGCCCGTCGAGCGACCGCCGATGGCGGATCCGACCGCAAACGCCACCCACAGCGACCTCCGCGTCCACACCGACGGCGGGGACCTGGCGCTCTCGGACCTGCGCGGCAAGCTCGTGCTCGTGTACTTCGGCTACACCTCCTGCCCCGACATCTGCCCGACGACCCTGGCGACCCTTGGCGGCGCGGTGAACCTGCTCCCCATCGACGAGCAGCCCCTCGTGGCCGGCGTCTTCGTGAGCGTCGACCCCGAGCGCGACGCCGTGGAGCGCCTCGGCCCCTACGCGCGCTACTTTCACCCGAGCTTTCACGGCGGCACGCTGCCCCCGGCCGAGGTGGCGAAGATCGCCGCCGACTGGGGCGTGGTCTACCGCAAGGTAGCGGACTCGAGCTCGGCGATGGCGTACAGCGTGGACCACAGCACCGACGCCTTCCTCGTAGGCGCGGACGGGCGCTTCGTCGGCCCCATCGCCCACGGCACCTCTGCTACCGAGCTCGCCGCCCGGCTGCGCGCGCAGCTTCAGTCCGACGGGCTGCAGAGCGGCTCCCAACCCAAGTAGGCGGAGCGACCACCCGCTAGACCGCCGCTAACGCGCTTTCCAAGGCTATAAGCGACGAAGAACCCAATGACGAGCCAGCGCTCCCAGGCGCGCACGGGGCGATCGCTGCACACCAGCTTGTCGTCCACTTGGCCGCCGTCGACGAAGCGCACCACCGCCCGCACGGCGACCTCGCCGGTCCAGCCGCGCGCGCGGCGCCGCCCGAGCAGCACCACGTCGAGGCCCTCGCCGTCCGAGCTCGGCAGGTCAGGCACAGCGCCGTAGTTGAACGGGCTCGGCAGCGGCGACACGTAGTCGACAGCACCCTTCGCGTCGCGCTTCACGAAGCCACCGCGCGGCACCTCGACGACGAGCCGCACGCGGTGCGGCAGGGTCATCGCGCCTTCACGAACCGATAGTGTACGTTGTCCGGGCTCGACACGAAGCCGCGCGCCTTGAGCTCGACCAGCGCGTCCCGCACCTCGTCCACCAGCTCCTCCCAGGTGCCGTCCACGCGCACGAACATGAGGCGCACGAGGTTCGCAGGGGTACACGGGAGGCCGTGGACGCGCCCGGCGAGGCGCAGCGCGCTTAGGATGGACTCGTCGGGGAAGGTGCGCGGGCGCTGCGGTCCGCTCGCCCGAGTCACCGCACCGGGCACGAAGATCGCGAGCGGCGAGCGCGCCTCAGCGGTGTCGTCTTCGGTCTCGAAGTCCAAGCGACGCAGCAGCGGCTCGAACAAGACGTCGAGCGGCACGAAGCGGTCGGGCGGGCCGTAGAAGTGCTCGTCGAGCGCGCGATCGACCAGCTCCGCGAGCGGCATCGGCCGCTGCTCTGCGTCGCCTTCGCGCACGAAGGTGTCGAGCACCGCCTGCGCGAGGGGGATGAGCCCTGGCAAGAAGGGGAAGGCGTCCACGAGCTCGTCGCGGCCGCCTTTCACGCCGCACGGCCAGTCATCGAGCACGGCGAGGTGCTCGAACATGTCGCGGTTATCGGCGAACATCCGGTACAAGCCCGAACACTCATCGAGGTTCTTGGCGAGCAGCTCCTGGCGGAACGCTCCGTGAACAGGGTGCCGCTCCAAGGCGACGTGGGTCCGCAGCAAGCGGCGCTCTTCCAGCGTCCACCCGCCGGCCTCAGCGATCTCGAACTTGGGGCGCTCGGCACAGAACAAGAACCACGTCGCGACCTCGCCCGCGTCGGCGAGGTCGGACACCTGCTGCACGAGCACACGCAGCAGCTTGCGCCGCCAGCGCTCCGCCTCATCCCCGCGCGCTAGGAGCGCTGGGCCAAGGTCCACGACGAACAGCGCCCGCGGTGGCGGGTCCTCGGGGACCTCGCCGCCGTGCTCGTTCGCCACCCGGCGCGCCTGTGCGTAGAGCGCACCTTCGACCTCCTCGCGCAGCCCCGCCCAGGTGGCGTTCGCTTTGTGCGACGCGTACCAGCGCACGCGGCGCGTCTCTTCGTCCTCGGGGTCCTCGGGGTCACCGCCGAGCGCCTCGATGATGCGATCCTGGTCCACGACGACGTCGTGATTGGCGCCGCCGAGCCACCGCCGCCCTGAGAGCGCCTGGTAGGTCGAGGCGAACTCCGCGAACGTGCCGTTGCGCTCCAGCACCTCCTCCAAGCGCGCGACCCACAGCGTGGATGCGCGGCCATGGTAGGCATAGAACGCCGACAAGCACGCCGTCGGAATCATGCGATCCGGCGGAAGCGACAGCGGCACGCCGAGGGTCGTCGGCACGACCACCACCTGATCGAGCGTCCAGACGGAGCCGACGGCGTCGAGCAGCGCTCCCTCGTCGCCGTCGCCCTGCAAGAGCGCGCCGTCGAGATCCACGCCGCCGGTCAGCAGCACCTCGCTCAAGGCGACCACGACCTGCGTCGCGCCCGAGCCAGACGCGCCGGTGAGCAGCGCCGCGGGCGTTGGGTTGCGGCGGCCCCTGCCCGCGAGGTCACTCAAGAAGGTCTGAAGCGCCTGCGCTGGCGGGCGAGGCAGCGTGAGCACGAGCTGCTCCTCGCCGAAGCGCCCGCGCCCGACCTCATCGAAGGAGAGCTCCAGCAGCTCGCCGAGCGCCGTCGCCGTGCCACGGCGGGTGGGCACCTCGCGATCCGCGTGCAGATCACCGGGTGAGAGCGCTTGGAGGTAGGCCAGCGCTTGCTGAGCGACGCCAGCGGCGCGGCCGAGCAGGTCGGGGGACGCGACGACCGCGGGACCCCAGAGGGCGAGCTCGTCCTGGACGGGCGTGAACGCTCCGTGGAGCTGCAGCCACGCCGCCGCGAGCCAGGTCGCGAGCTCGACCACCAGCGCCTCGAAGCGCTCGGCCTCGGCGGTGGAGGTGTCGCGCTCCAAACGGCCGGGTCCGCCAGTCCACGCGATGAGGGCCGCGAGGGCCGCGAGGGCGTAGTCATCGGCCTTCGGGAAGGACGAGGCCGCCGGCAGCTCGACCGTGTCGTCCTCGCGCACGTAGCGCGCGCGATCGCCTGAGCGCAGGCTCGGGTCGATAAAGCGCACCAAGCGCTGCACGCGGCGAACGCGCGCTTCGGCGCTGGCCAAGCCGGGCGTCAGCGCCTCGATGCCGGGAACCTCGTCGACGTTGACGAGCAAGCGACCGGTGAGCTCGACGCGGCGCGCCGCGGCGGGGAGGGCGAGCCCGCGCCGCTCGATGGCGGCCTCGGTGTACCAGACGTTGCGTCGATAGCCCGCAGCGACCGCCGCTTCCCAGAGCAAGAAGGGCGTGATCCCGCCGTAGACCTTGCCCGACGAGCCGCTGAGTGGCAGGCCGAGCTTCATCGCATCGCGGCTGCGCCAGGAAGGAGCGCCATCGCGCACTCCCCGGACCAAGCGGTCTAGGGCGGCATCGGAGGGAAGTGAGTCACCAGCGGTCACGGCGCAATCCTTACTTCGCACGGTGTAGCACGAGCGGGATAGCCACGGGGCCATGTCTGATGTTCGCTGCCCGCTCTGCTACCGACAAGAACACTGGGATGGCGCACAGTTGCGCGTCCTGCAAGCCGGCGGCACGCGCCGCTCCGAGCTGCCCCCCGGCTTGGCGCAATGGCGCGTGCTGCGCGACGCGCGAGCCGGCAGGACCGGCCCGGTGGTCGGGCGCTGCGCCACCTGCGGCGCGCCGATGGTAGCCGACGACGCCACCGTCCCCCCCCTCGCGGAGTGGATCATCGCGACCCCTGCGGGCGATCTGTCCGTCGGAGAGCAGCTCGTCGGCCCGAGCGGCCCCCTGACCGAAGCCGAGGCGGACCAGTGGCTCAACGCCCAGCTCGCCGTCACGACGCCCCGGAACGTGTTCGGCACCCTGTTCGAGCTCGCCCTCTTCTCCACCCTCGGCGTACCCTTCGTCCTCTGGGCGTGTAGCCTCGCGGTCACCTTGTACTTCTTCTATGGTCTGTGGGGCGGCTGGATCGGCATGCCCGACGTCCGCTAGCCCGAGGTCCTCATGCGCTCTTCTTTGTTGCTCCTTGCCCTCGCGGCGTGCGGCACCCCCCAGGCCGACAGCCCCGAGCAGGTCCCCGAGGACCTGACCTCCAGCGGTCTGCTTGGCGACGGGCTGCTCTACCCCTTCCCGAACGCGCAGCTCATGCGCGACTCGCACATCGCGATCCCGCCGGCCCTGCTGCCCACCACGGACACACCCTTCCCGATCGAGAGCGTCGCCTGGCGCACGGGCTTCTCGCCGGTGCAGACCTCCGTCGTGCCGCTCGCTGGCGTGAACGCGGACGCGCTCCCCTCGTGGAAGGACGCGACGCCGGGGGTCGGCGGCGTGCGCCTCGTCGATCTCACTGACGGCGCCTACCTTCCCGTCGCCGCGGAGGTCGACGCCTACTGCCTAGCCACCGAGCCTGACGGCGCGGGGCGCTGCGCCGCGTGGCCCGACGACGCCCCCGCGCTCTTGGTGCGCCCGCAGGCCGCGATGCCCGTCGGTCACCACGTCGCCGTGGTCGTCACCACCGAAGCCGCCCCCCGCCCCGAGCGCTTCGAGGCCCTCGTGAACGGCCAGGCGCCCGACGACTTCGCCCACCGCGCCACCACCTACCGCGACCTGCTCACCGCCATCAACGACGCCGTCGCGCTGCCCGCCGAGCAGATCGCCCTCGCGTGGGACTTCCCCGTCGGCGACGGCACGCGGCCGCTCGCGAGCGCCATCGCGGCGTCCACCACGCCGCCCGCGTGGTCCGTCGACTTCGTGCGCGAGGGCGCCAACGACGATCCGGTCGCCACCAAAGGCTTCCGCGCGATCTCCGCCCACTTTACGTCGGACGACTTCTTGGACGGCGACCTCTTCATGCACCTGGACGAGGCCGGAGACGCAGCGTCCGTGGGCACCACCAGCGCGCCGGTCTGGGTGCACATCCCCGCCTCGGTCGCCCACGCCCCCGCGGGCTCAGTGCCCATCTTGGTCGCGGGGCACGGCATCTTCGAGGACGGGCGCTCCTTGCTCGACTTCGACCCCGACTCGTACAGCCCGATCACCCTCGCCGCTGAGCAGCTCGGCTACATCGTCGTCGCCACCGACCTGCGCGGCCTCGACTGGAACGACCGGGCCTCCGCCTTCGACGCCGCGCGCAACTTCGCGCTCATTCAGACGGTGCCCGACCGCATGGCGCAGGGGCAGGTCAACACCCGCGCCCTCATCCGCCTCGTTCAGGACCCAGCCTTCACCCAGAGCCCGGAGCTTCAAGGCGCCGACGGACAGGCCCTCGTGGACCCCACGCGCGTCGACTACTGGGGCGTGTCCATGGGCGGCATCCTCGGCGGCGTGACCCTCGGGTCGGGCGCGCCCATCGGACGAGGCGTTCACCACATCACCGGTTCTACCTGGTCTGTCCTCATGGAGCGCTCGAGCTACTGGCCGCTCTTTGAGAGCTTCTTGGTCACCGCCGTCCCGCGCCCGCGCGATCGCCAGCTGCTCTACGCCGCGTCCCAGCTCTGGTGGGACGAGGTCGACCCCGTCGCGTGGCCCGGCCTCGCGGACGCGCACATCCTCGTGCAAGAGAACCTCGGCGACGAGGCCGTCACCAACCTCGGCACCACCATCCTCGCGCGCACGCTCAACCTGCCGGTGCTCGCGCCGCCGCTGGAGCCGCCCCCCGGCCTGGCGGTGGTCGAGGGCCCCATCGACGGCAGCGCCCTGGTGCAGCTCGACCCCATGCGCGGCCGCCCCACCGACTGGAACCGCCCGTCGGACGTGAGCGGCATCCATGGCGCCTCCTTCTACTGGAGCGGCGCGGTGGACCAGAGCATCGAGTTCTTGCGCTCGGGCCAGGTGAAGCACCTCTGCGGGGACGCGCCGTGTCAGGCGGGCAACACCGGCCCTTGATCCTGCTGGCGCTCGCCGCCTGCGCGCCCCAGCCCGCCGACCGCTGGCCGGCGGTGCGCGACGCGTGCGCCCTCGAGAGCGCGCCGAGCCCCTGGGCCGTCGACGCGCCGAGCCCCTTAGAGCCCGCCTGCGCCGAGGCGCTCAGCGCCGCAGTCGACGTCGACGGGAGCCTGGACGAGGCCGCTCACGAAGCGGTGCTCCGGGCGCTCTGGGTGGTCGCCGCGACCGACCTCCCGCCGCTCAGCGCGCTCGAGCCCGACGGGTTCACCAGCGCCCGCCTCGCCGATCGCCTGCGCAGCGACGCCTCAGCGCTCAGTCTCAGCGATCCGCCGCTCCAGCAGCTGTTCTTCGCCGAGCTCACCGCGCAGTGCCCGTTGATGCGCGCCGACCCGAGGTCGCCCGAGCCCGGCCGCCTCGCCTCCCATCGCTCCGACGCCTGCTTGCTCGCGCCAGCGCTCTTCGAGCAGCCGGTGGAGAGCGTCGCCACCGTGCTCGTGCACGAGGCGTGGCACGGCGTCGGACCAGGTCATGTCACCTGCCCTGACGACCCCTCGCTCCAGTGCGACCGCCACCTCGACGGCTCCTACGGGACCCAAGCGGCCTGGCTCGCCCTCGCCGCCGACGAAGCAACGAGCCCCTGGGCGGCGAGCCGCTTGGAGAGCAAGGCCTGGGAGGCGCGCGCCCGCGTGGTGAGGCCGTGATCGGGCTGCTCTGGCTGCTGGCCTGCCAGCCGGACGTCGCGTGGATCGGCGACGCAGGCTACGCGTCGGTGCAAGCGGCGATCGACCGCGCGGACGATGACGCGCTCATCGAGGTCGCGCCTGGCGTTTATGTCGAGGCGCTGCGCGTCGACCACCCGCTGACCCTGCAGGGCCTCCACGGCGGTGTCACGCTGAGCGGCGGCGGGACAGCGCGTGTCGTCGACGCGACGGCGCCGGTGACGCTCCTCGACCTCAACCTGGAGGCGGGCTTCGCCGAGCGCGGCGCGGCGCTGCGCGCGACGAGCGGCGTCCACCTGGAGCGAGTGGCGGTGCGGGGCTGTCGAGGCCTGAGCCTGGTGGAGCTCACCGGCGAGCTGTTCGCGAGCGAGCTGACGATCGACGCGGACCACCCCGGCGACGCGCTCGTGGCCTCGCTCGGCGACGCCGACCTCCGCGCGACGACGGTGCGGGCCGCCGCTGGCGCGGGGCTGCTGCTCGACGGCGGCGCCCTCCAGCTCACCGACGTGAGCGTCACCGAGGCGCCGATGGGCAGCGCCCTGCGCGGCGCGAGCCTCAGCGCTGCGCGCGTGAGCGTCGCCGGGGACCTCACGCTCAGCAGCCCCGACCTGGCCGCGACGGACGTGCGCGCCGGCCTCCTCTACGCGAGCGGCGCTGGCGAGCTCTCCCAGCTCACCGTCAGCGCTGTGGTGTCGGACGGCGTCGATCTGCGCGACGTCATCGTGCGCGGCAGCTCCTTCGCCCTGGTGCGCGCGACGGCTGTCGGCGCCGTGGTGCTCGCGAGCGACCGGCCCATCGAGCTGGCCCTCGCCGACGCCACGCTGCGCAACGCGCTCCTGCTCGACGTAGACGACGGCGCGCTCGCGCCGACGGCGCTGCACACCGGCGGAGACGTCGTGCTGGAGCACCTCACCTGGGTGGGAGGCCACCACGACGCGCTCGCGACCGGCGGCAGCGTGCGCCTCGACCAGAGCGTGCTCGCCTCGCTGCGCCTGCGGCGCGTCGGCCCCGTCACCAGCGCGTGGAGCTACGCCTGGGGCGACGGCCTGCCGGCCTGGAGCCGGCGCCCGTGGGAGGTGGTGGCGCCCCAGCTCGACGGCGTGGAGCTCTCCGCGGACTCAGCGCTGTGGGGGCTCGGACCCGACGGGGAGCCCGGAGCGTTTGGCGGCGTCGACGGCGCGGTCTCGCGCGCGGCGTGGGAGCGCGCACAAGCCGACTGACGGCGCGCGAGGCGGCAGCGGGATAGGCGCCGCGCCGCGAGGTACTGCATGAAGCCCATCAGCACAGTGGCCACCGAGCTCGGCCTGTCCGTCGACGAGATCATCCCCTTCGGCCGCGACAAAGCGAAGCTCCCGCTCTCCGTCTTCGACCAGCCCGGCCACAACGGCAAGCTCATCCTGGTCTCGGCGATCACGCCCACTCCGGCGGGCGAGGGCAAGACCACCACCACCATCGGCCTCGTGCAGGCCCTGTACGCCCAGGGCGAGTCGGTCTGCGCCGCGCTGCGCGAGCCGAGCCTCGGCCCCTGCTTCGGCGTGAAGGGCGGCGGCACCGGCGGCGGCGCCAGCCGCATCGAGCCATCTACCTCGATCAACCTACACTTTACGGGTGACCTGCACGCCATCACCGCCGCGCACAACCTCATCGCGGCGATGCTCGACAACCACCTGCACTTCCGCAGCAGCCCCGAGATCGACCCCCGCCGCGTCGTGTGGCGCCGCGTGCTCGACCAGAACGACCGCGCGCTGCGCAACGTGAACCTCGGCCTCGGCGGCCGCACCCAGGGCGTGCCCCGCGAGTCGGGCTTCGACATCACCGCCGCCTCCGAGGTCATGGCGATGCTCTGCCTCGCGAACGACCTCGACGACCTGCGCGCCCGCATCGGCCGCGCGATCGTCGGCCACGGCTACGACGGCGCCGCGGTCACCGTGGACGACATCGGCGCTACGGGCGCGGCCCTCGCGCTCCTCCAAGACGCGATCCTGCCGAACCTGGTGCAGACCACCGAGGGCGCGCCCGCCATCGTGCACGGCGGCCCCTTCGCCAACATCGCCCACGGCTGCAACAGCGTCATCGCGACCCGCATGGCGCTGCACCTCGCGGACTGGTGCGTCACCGAGGCCGGCTTCGGCTTCGACCTCGGCGCCGAGAAGTTCTTTGACATCAAGTGCCGCATCGCCGAGCTCGATCCCGCTGCGGTCGTGCTCGTCGCCACCGTGCGCGCGCTCAAGATGCACGGCGAGGTCTCCCTCGACGACCTCACCAAGCCCGACCCCGAGGCGGTGCGCCGCGGCTTGCCCAACCTGGAGAAGCACCTCGAGAGCATCGCCGCCTTCGGCAAGCCCGCCGTCGTCGCGCTCAACCGCTTCGGCGCCGACACCGACGAGGAGATCGCGGTGGTGCGCGAGGCCTGCGAGCGCCTCGGCGCCTCCTTCGCGCTCTCCGATCACTTCGAGCGCGGCGGTCAAGGGGCCCTCGCCCTCGCCGACGCGGTGAAGATCGCCGCGAGCGGCCCGCTCACGCCCTTCCGCCCGATGTACGCGCTGGAGCAGCCCATCGTCGAGAAGATCCGCGCCGTGGCGCAGACCATCTACGGCGCCCGCTCGGTGAACGTGCACCCGGACGCGATGGCGGCGATCGCGCGCATCCGCAAGCTCGGCTACGCGAACCTGCCCATCTGCATCGCCAAGACGCAGTCCTCGCTCTCGGACGACCCCCGCCTGCGCGGCCGCCCGCAGGGCTTCGAGCTCAACGTGCGCCAGATTCAGCTCAGCGCTGGCGCCGGCTTCTTGGTGGTGCTCACCGGTGACATCGTGCGCATGCCCGGCCTGCCCCGCCGCCCGCAAGCCTGCGACGTGGACATCGTCGACGGCGTGATCGTCGGCGTTCAGTAGCGCTCGCGGCGACGCCAACCGACCAGCAGCGCGGCGAGCGCCCACCAGCCCGAGGCGCTCACGGCGGCGCAGCGCGACGGCGGCGGCTCGGTGATGACGGGCGCCGCGGGGCACCGCACGTCGAAGCTCACGGGCTGAGACACGCTCAACCCCGAGGCCTCAGCGACGGTGAGGTCCAAGCTGACCGCGCCCGTCTCTTGGCAGGTGAAGGGCACGGCGAGGCGGAAGGTGAGCGCGTCCTCGGCGGTGCCGGTGCTCGCCCCCGCCGCCACGTCGCCCATCGCCGCGGAGCCCGTGACGATGGTGGCGAAGGCCTCGCCCCCGGTCTGGCTGATCAGCCCGATGACGTCGGTAGCGACGCCCGCGCCTTGGTTCTCGACGCGCACGACGAGGTCGAAGGCGGTGCCGGGGGACTCAAGCGGCGGCGACGGGACGACCTCGGCGATGACGAGGTCGCTCTCCAAGACGCCGTACATCGCCTGCAGCCCGGCGACGTCGTCAGGCGTCAGGTCCCAATCGCCGGGGCCGAGGTTCGTGCTCTGATTGACGCGCATGATGGCGCCCGGCACGTTGGAGTGGGTGAGCCCGATGCAGTGCCCGAGCTCGTGCACGGCCGTGTACACGAAGCTGTACGCGTCCGGCCCCGACGCCTCGGTCTGCGAGAAGCCCCAGCTCACCGGGCCCAGCGAGTTCTCGCCGTACACCTGGATGTCGCAGTCGACGATGTCCGCGTCCAAGAAGGTGCGCGCCGCGAGGGCGACCGAGCCGTCGGTGGAGGCCGGGGTCCAGAACATGGTGTTGCTGCCGTCGGGGCCGCCGCCAAACTGCACGACGTCGGTGGTGCCGCCGTAACGCAGCGCAATGGGCGCTCGACCCTGCACATTCCACACATCCAGGGCGGCGATGAAGCCGTCCTCCATCTCGGAGCGGCGGTAGCTGGACGGGAAGGAGTCGAGGTTGAAGAAGAAGGGATCCTCGACAGGATCGGCCTGCCAAGCCCAAGAGCGGCCGGTGAGCTCGTAGGCGTCCGCCGGGACCTGAAGCAGGAGAAGCAGGAGGATCATGGGGCTCCGGAGGCGATGCCCAAGCGGGCCAAGGTTTGTTCGAGCGTGGGGCCGGGGCTCTGCCCGGGGGTGTCGAGGCGCAAAGCCCCATCCGGACCGCCGAGCACCGACCAGCCGCCGCGGTCATCCGCGACGAGGAACAGTAGGTACCGCCGATCTTGCAC